>Ga0316628_100003806_pt1 | contig 11687 bp, 8 predicted proteins | sample OWC_Aug_M2_C1_D5_FD_207648 | JGI IMG/M metagenome (GOLD analysis project Ga0316628, IMG submission 207648) | Wetland soil microbial communities from Old Woman Creek delta, Ohio, United States - OWC_Aug_M2_C1_D5_C | ecosystem: Environmental > Terrestrial > Soil > Wetlands | place: USA: Ohio... | reverse complement strand
TCACTTCCTGGCGGTGCTTGCAGGCAAAACTCTGACAAACCTCGTGCCCATCCACTACGTCCAGATCGCCGCGGCGGTCTCATTCATCCTCTTCGGCCTCTGGACGATCCGGGGCGACGAACTCGCGGGGGAAGACAAGCGCTTTCACTTCAGTCCCTTCTGGACCGTCGCCATCGCCTTTTTCATCGCCGAGATGGGAGACAAGACACAGCTAGCCACGGTTGCCCTGGCCGCAAAGTACCAGTCCGTGTTGCCCGTGCTGGCGGGCACCACCGCGGGGATGCTCATCGCCGATGCCATCGGCATCGGAATCGGCATCGTGATGGGGAAAAAGATCCCCGAGAGGGCCGTCAAGTGGATTGCGGCGCTTATCTTCATCGGCTTCGGGTTCTGGGGCCTCTACGAGTATCTGCCGGAGGATGTTCTCACGGCCCCCATCATCGTTGCGGGGATCGCCGCGGTTGCCCTGGCCGTGTACGGACTCGGGAGGGTCGACATCCGGAGGCTGATCGAGCAGGCGCAGGCTGTGGACGCAGGAAAGCGGGACTAGAGACACACAGTCCGGCACCCGGCGGTGCGCCTCCATGGGCCGGCAGCGATTTCATCGGCGGCCGGGCGCCGCCAGGCGGGCGTAAAAGAGCCTTTTCGCGACCTCGGCGGACAGCACGTAGGGAGAGACGATGGCGCCCATGAGGGTGATGAATTCCATGGGGATCGGGATGAATTCGAAAAGGGCCCCCGGCGGCGGCCCAGACAAAATAAAGGACTCGCCTGATGGCCGGCTTGTCCTGAAGGGAATCCCGTAATTTTGTCGCAGATCAACAATCCTGAAGGCCGCATACGCTGCGGATCGTCGAGGCCAGTTCGGCGAAGTCGGAACCCTTCAGGACGTATCCCGATGCACCGGCTGCAAGGACGCTCTGCACCAGGGGGCCGCTCGAATACATGGACAGCATGATCACCTTGACCCCCGGCCGTTCCTTGATCAGGTGCCGCATCGCCTCGATCCCGTTCATTCCCGGCATGCTGATATCCATGATCACGACATCGGGGGCAAGCCTGCGAGCCACTTCGATGGCCTCCCTGCCGTCGACGGCCTCGCCCACGACCTCCATGCCCGGCTCGGCATTGATCAGCCCCCGAAGCCCGTCCCGGAACATCTTGTGATCGTCAACGATCACTACCCTGGCATTCATAGGTCTCGTTCTCGAGAGGTTCTGAACCCCATCACCGTTCGGCCTGCCATTCATATATATTGCTTACCGCATCACGAGGCAGAAAACTATCAGGAAAACCCTTAATTGGGACCAGGATTATGCTTAGATACCCGGATCACGCCCCGATGATTTCATTATGCTTGAAGGTCGAAAATGTCATAGAATAACAGCTCCTATCTTTCGATCACGACAGGCGACGATTGACCGAAGGGCAACAGTTGGCGGACTTGATCCCCTAGGGGATTCCCTGATAAGGATATCAGCAAAACCCTTATTCCCCGACCAAGCGGAATATTGTAAGAATCTTCGATGTGTCCGCCGCGGCAGAGGATTCGATGCCATCGGGACGGACAAGGGCCCCGGATGGATCACAAACCCCGCCCGGTACGGCCCGTATCAGGAGGATGGTCATATGCGGCACGCAGCGGAAAGATCCGAAAGGAAGCGGTTCTTGTCCGGCCTGTTCGGCAAGCCCGAATCCCTGCCCGTTCTCCTGCTCGTCCTGTTCTTCGCGATCCTCTTCGCCGCTTCTCCTGAGCTTCGGTCCTCGAAGTACGTTTTTGATCCTCCCTGGCTGCTCTTTGCCATGAACACCGTTTTCACCACCGGTCTGTGCCTGCTGATCGCCTGGCTGTCTTTCCGGAGTTTTCTGCGCGGCGGGTTTCTCAATATCCTCCTGCTGGGCTGCGGGGTACTCACCTTCGGCTTGTCCTCCTTCGTTGCCGGGTGGCTGATCCGCCCCCCCTACGGCCTGAACGACTCGGTAACGATCCACAACATCGGGGTTCTCTGCACGGCGGCCCTTTTCTTCCTGAGTTCCCTGTTCGCGGCATTCGGATTCTCGATGGAGATCAAGGCGCGCAGGGGTCGGATCGCTCTGGCCGCCTACGGCGGTGTATGCGTGTTAGGGGCCGTCCTGACGCTGGAAACGGTGCGCCAGGCCCTCCCACCCTTTTTTGTGATCGGGGAAGGTCCCACCGTCATCCGACAGGTTGTCCTTTCCGTCTCCGTCACGCTTCTGCTCACTTCCGCCCTGCTGATGATGACGGTTTACGCGGAGAGGAAAACCGGTTTTCTCCTTTATTCCATCAACGCACTGCTGCTGATCGGCTCAGGGATCGTCGGGATTGCCATGGGGACCCCCGGCAGTCCCCTCAGCTGGCTGGGACGCGCCTCGCAGTACCTGGGAAACATCTACCTGGCCGCCGCCGCGATGAAGGCCCTCGGGGAAGCCCGAAGCAGGGGGACCAGCGTCGAGAAGGCGCTGGCCGCCTTCTTCAGAATGTCCGAAACCCATTTCAAGGCCCTTGTCGAGATGGCGGCCGACGCCATCGTCTCCGTCGACCGCGAGGGAAAGATCTTCCTGATGAATCCGGCCGCGGAAGAAACATTCGGGTACGGCCGGGATGAGGCCGCCGGCCAGAGCCTGGCGGCGCTGATCGTTCCCGAACAGTCCCGGGACCTCTTTCACGGATGCCTGTACGGTGAGCCCTGCAGGAACATCGGGATGGACCTGAAGAGAAAGGACGGCACGAGCCTGCCGGCCGAGTTGTCCTTTTCCCCTGAGATGCGGTCCGGCGGGGTGGTGACAAGGACCGTCATCATCCGTGACGTCACCGAGCGAAAGCGGGCCGAGGAGGCCGTCAAAAGCGCAGCCCTGTTCCCGATCCAGAATCCCGAGCCGGTCCTGCGGATCCACCGAGACGGTACCCTGCTGTTCTCGAATCCCGCGTCAGAGCCCATCCTGGCGGCATGGCGGGCCGCGAGCGGGAATCCATTTCCGGATTGGGTCAGCCGGGCCGTCGAGGCCGCATTGAACGATGGCACCCCGCGGGACCACGAGGTCCGAATTGCAGGAAGGGACTTCTCCTTCGTCGTGTCGCCCATCGTGGAGGGCCGGTATGCGAATCTCTACGGTTGGGACGTGACCAAACGCAAGCGGGCCGAGGAGGCCCTGCAGGAAAGCGAGGAGCGCTACCGGAGACTTTTCGAGAGCATGAACGAAGGGTTCGCCCTTCATGAACTGCTCTACGACGAAAGCGGCGAGCCCTGCGATTACCGTTTCCTGGACGTCAACCCGGCCTTCGAAAGGCTGACCGGGCTGAAGCGCGAGGACGTTGTCGGGAAGACCGTGTACGAGGCTCTGCCGGGCATCGAGCCGCTCTGGATCAAGCGGTACGGCGAGGTCGCTCTCACCGGCACGCCCGCCCATTTCGAGAGCCGCTCCTCGGTGCTGGGCAGGGACTACGAGGTTTTCGCCTACCGGCCCGCGCCGGGACAGTTTGCGGTGATTTTCCTGGACATCACGGATCGCATGAAGATCGAGGAGGCGCTTCGACGGGCCAAGGATTATTCGGAAATGCTGATCCGGACGGCCAACGTGCTCATTGTGGGGCTCGATGATGCCGGCAACGTGCAGACATTCAATGACGCCGCGGAAAAAATAACCGGCTACAGCCGTGCCGAAATGCTCGGCCGGAGCTGGTTCGAGGCGGTGGTGCCGAAGGACCGTTTCCCGCACGTGTGGGATGAATTCCTTCGGCTGCAGGGTTGTTCCCTTCCCTCTGAATTCGAGAATCCCATCGTGACCCGGGACGGCAGGGAGCGGGTCATTTCATGGCGCAACAGTGAAATCCGCGAGGGTGAGCGGGTGAGGGGAACGATTTCGTTCGGGATCGACATCACCGACCGCAAGGAGACGGAGGAGTCTCTTCGGGCCTCCTATGACTTGCTCAAGATCGCCCAGCGAGCCGCAAATGCCGGGCTGTGGGGTTGGGATATATCCACGGGGAAGCTCACGTGGTCGGAGGAGTTCTACTCTCTGTTCGGCTTTGCGCCCGCGGCAGGGGCGTCGTTCGACGCCTGGCTGGGCGTCATGCACCCCGATGACCGTCAACCGGCCTTGGAGAGGATCAATCGCTCGATCCTGGAGGGAACCCCCCTTGAAAACGAGTACCGCATCATCCGCCCCGATGGACAGGAGCTCTGGATTCGCACGTGGGGCAGTACGTTCTACGACGAGAGCGGTCAGCCACTGAGCATGTCCGGCATCTGCATCGACGCAACCGAGAGCAAGCGGGCCGAGGAGGCCCTGCGGGCAAGCGAGCTCAGGATGAAAGCCGTCGCAGACCATCTTCCGGTCGGTGTGTGGTTCGCAGACGAAACGGGCAAGATCGTTTACGGCAACGAGGCAGGCAGGCAGATCTGGGCCGGTGCGCGCTACGTCGACCCGGAGGAATTCCACGTGTACAGGGCCTGGTGGGCCGACACGGGGGAGCCCCTCGGCCCCGAGGACTGGGCCGTAGTCCGTGCCGTACGAAAAGGGGAGACGAGCCTCAGAGAGGTGCTCGAGATCGAGTGTTTCGACGGGACGAGAAAAACGATCCTCAACTCGGCCGTTCCCCTGAAGTCCAACGACAGCAAGCTCTCGGGTGTGGTCGTTCTCAACGAGGACATCACCGAACGCATCGAGGCCGAGAAGGCCCTGCGCCGGAGTGAAGCGAGGTATCGCTCGTATATCGAAATCACGGGCCAGATGGGTTGGACGGCCAATGCCGAAGGCGAGCTGGTGGATGACGCCCCGGGCTTTCGACATTACACGGGACAAACCTTCGACGAGATACGGGGTTCGGGCTGGTCGAGGGCGCTTCATCCCGACGACGTCGAGATCACCCTGGCCGTCTGGCGAAAGTCCATTGATGAAAAACAGGGCTACGAGACCGAATACCGCATGCGACGGCATGACGGCGTCTACCGGTATTTCCTGGCCCGCGGCGTGCCGGTCCTGCAGGATGACGGCAGCGTGCGGGAATGGGTGGGCACCTGCATCGACATCACGGAGCGCAGGAGGCAGGAAGAGGAGCTCCGCAAACTCAACCGGACACTCCGGGCGCTGAGCCGGAGCAACGAGGCCCTCATGCGCGCCGAGGAGGAATCCGCCTTTCTGGAGGAGGTCTGCCGTATCGTCGTCCAGGATTGCGGCTATGCCATGGTCTGGATCGGCTATGCCTCGGACGACGAAGACAAGACGGTGCGGCCCGTCGCCCATGCCGGTTTCTCCGAAGGGTACCTGGAGACGCTGAACCTGACGTGGGCGGATCGGGAACGGGGCCGGGGCCCCACCGGGACTGCGATCCGGACCGGGAAAGCGGTCCTGTGCACCGACATGCTCACCGATCCGCGGTTCGAGCCCTGGCGCGCCGAAGCCATCAGGCGAGGCTATGCCTCGTCCCTCGCCCTGCCCCTGCAGGATGGAGGGAGGGCCTTCGGCGCCGTCACCATCTATTCGACCCAGCCCGATCCCTTCTCCGTGGATGAGATCGGGCTGCTGTCCGAGATGGCCGACGATCTGACCTACGGGATCGCATCGTTGCGCCTGCGCCATGTGAGCCGGCAGACCCTGCAGGCCCTGCAGGAGAGCGAAGCCCGGTTCAGGCTGCTCTCGGAGACGTCAGCGCGGCTGCTCGTTTCGGAAGACCCCCAGGTCCTGGTCAATGATCTCTGCCGGGACGTCATGGAACACCTGGACTGCCAGGCATTCTTCAACTTCATGGTCGACGAGCGTGCCGGCAGGCTCAGGCTCAATGCCTGCGCCGGCATCCCCGAAGAAGAAGTCCGGAAGCTCGAGTGGCTGGACTACGGGATGGCCGTCTGCGGCTGCGTCGCCCGGGACAATATCCGTATCATTGCCGAGGATATCTTCCACACACCCGATGTGCGGACCGAGCTGGTCCGGTCCTACGGGATCCAGGCCTACTGCTGTCACCCGCTGAAGGCCCAGGACCGACTCCTCGGGACGCTGTCCTTCGGGACGAAGACCCGGGCCTTCTTCACCGCCGAGGAGGTGGATCTGATGCGGATCGTGGCCGACCAGGTCGCCGTGGCCATGCAGCGCGTCCAGGCGCAACAGGGGCTTCGTGCCAGCGAAGAGGCGTTGCGGCTCGCCAACGAACAGCTGGAGCAGCGGGTCCGGGAACGAACGACGGAGCTGTTGCTGCTCCTGGAGGATCTCGAGAAGAGCCGGGATGACCTGCGCAAGCTGGCCTCGGAGCTGGTCATGGCCGAGGAGCGGGAGCGCAAGAGAATCTCTGTCACCCTGCACGATGAGGTGGCGCAGACGCTGGCGGCAACGAAGATGCGGCTCGACCTGCTCGGGCACGTGCCGGGCAGCGACGATATCCAGCTAGCCGTCACGGAGGCCCGGGAGCTGCTCGGCCAGTCCATCCGGCAAGCGCGAGCCCTGATGACGGACATCAGCAACCCCGTGCTCTACGACATGGGGCTGCGGGTGGCCGTGGAGGCTCTGGCGGAAGACGTTACTGCCAGGCAGGGCATCTCCATTACGAGCTCATTCGGAGGCAGGCTCAGGAGTCTGGGGCAGGACATGGAGGTGATGATCTTCCAGGTGGTGAAGGAACTGGTGCAGAACATCGTCAAGCACAGCGGGGCCCGGAATGCCGGCATCCGGCTCGTCGATGCGCGGGACACAGTAAGCGTGACCGTTGAGGATGACGGGACGGGGTTCGATGCCGGGAGTGTCGGCCTGGTGAGGTCGGAAAGGGGTTTCGGCCTCTTCAGTATCCGCGAGAGAGCCAAATCCTATGGCGGAAAAATCACGATCGACTCCGCGCCGGGAAAAGGCGCCAGGGTGACCGTCGTGCTGCCGAAAACGGCGGAAGGCGCCAACGCCTCGCGCAAAAAAAACAGTAAAAAATGAGGGCGGCTGGCAAGCGACCGAGACAGGCGGGCATTTTACCAGCTTGGATTCAACCGGTTATCCCTCAATGCTCACCAAGCCCTCGCGAACGGCGTATTTCGTCAGCTCGGCGATGCTGCGCATGTTGAGTTTTTCCATCATGTTGCGGCGGTGCGTCTCGACGGTCTTGACGCTTACGTTGAGATGCGCGGCGATCTCCTTGGCGGCCATCCCCTCGGCCAGAAGCTGGAGAACCTCCCGCTCGCGGGGAGTCAGCGTAGAACCCATTCCGTGGGAAGGCCCGGGCGTCTTGTCGAGATACCCCTTGACGACAACCTCGGTGATCCTCGGACTCAGGTAGGTGTTGCCTCCCGCCACATTCCGGATGGCCGTGGCCAGTTCCTCGAAGGCGCAGTCCTTGAGAAGGTAACCGCAGGCGCCCGCTTCGAGCATGCCCAGGATGTACCGCCGGTCCGAGTGCATAGACAGCCCGATGACCCGGATCCCGGGGGTCTCTTCCATGATTTTGCGCGTGGCGTCAATCCCGTTCATGTCCGGCATGGTCACGTCCATGATCACCACGTTCGGGTGGAGCTTCTGGGCCAGCCGGACCGTCTTGCGGCCGTTTTCCGCTTCGGCGATCACCTCCATATTGGCTTCTTTTTCGATCAGCGTCTTGAGTCCGTCCCGGATGATCTTGTGGTCATCGGCAAGCAAAACCCGTATGGTCGACATCTCTCTTCGCTCCTGTTGTCTTCTTTCCTGCATGTCTCGGTGTGGTGGCTGCGCCCCGCCCGGAAGGCCTTGACGCCGATACTCTCATCGTGCAAGGCGGTGAGAGTGTCTTTGCCTCTTTCCTGGGTGGAAATAAAATCTTTGTTGCATGGGCACGTCCGACGAGGTTCATGAGGGGCTCCGTCCATTTGCAGATCCGACGCATAACGCATTCATTGTTTTTATACCACTGAAGGCCAACCGGCGTAATGGGGATTAACCCGATGTGCCTTCAGTTTAATCCTGATCCTTTCTCCTCCTTTTCCTTAGACGACCTTGAGAGATTTTCCCGCCTCAAATCATGTTTACACAGATGGATTAATTTTTACGGAACGCTAGAATGAGTGCACTGGCTCACCGATCCGGCAGGACAGAGCCGGTGAGGTACAAAAGAGGAAGTTATCATAACATGCACGCGCACTGCCTGCAAGATCGACACCCCTCAACGCCGAAACGGTCATTCACTTTGGGAAAGCTTACCGACGGCATGAATGGAGAAAAGGAGGGCACCATGAAAGCGTATCAACACCAGATCGAGAAGTGGCTGGCGGAAAACCGACATCGGATGGTGCAGTGTCCCAATCAGCCGGGTCGTCTGCTGATTACGGAAAAGAGTTGCTGGCAGAGGCAGCGCTTGGCCAGAAAGGAAAATCTCGACGACGTGATGAGCGGGGACGTTTTCGATTACATGTACAAAAAGGGGCTCTCCATCTGCCTGACCTGCAACGCCATGAAAAAGGCGAAGGCGGCTTGACGGGCCATGTCCCCGGCGGCCCTGCCCTGACCTTCCCTCCAGAGTAACGGTCTTCCCCGCCATGGGGCCGATGGGATCAGCCCATCCGCGCAGGAAATTGGCCGCCTCCCGACGGGGGTTCGACCGACGCCGACGAGCACGGCGGGACCGAGAGGTCCCGCCGCTTTTTTTGCGCGCTGATCGGAGCAAGCGTCACCATCGCCGGGACCGCCTAGCCTCTGACCAAGGAAGTGCCGCCTGGGGGAAAGGGATCCCATCGGCGGCACTATGAGGAGGGGACTCAGAAGCTGCATGAAATCTTGACGGCCGGGCCGCTGCGCGACTTCCTCGAAGGCGGCGAGGCGCGGAAACGACGGTCAGGAGGAGGCATGGCGCTTGCGCCCGTTACGGCCGCGGCGCCGTGACGACGGATCTTTTCTTGCGCCGGCATCCTCCCCGGCAATCTGTCCGGAAAGGGTGAGACGTCCCAGGACGATCTTCTCTGCGGCCAGCCAGTTGATCAGATCCTTGCCTTCCTCGCGGCCGCTTCGTTCATAGAGATCATAGGCGACCCGCTCGATTTCAGCGTGGATGTCCTGGTTCATGGGTCCCTCCTTTCAGGATGGATCATCATCGCGAAGCCGGCCCTCGAAAACGAAATGCCCGGGGGCGCGGCGTTGATGTCGGGCAGGCTGAAGTGCGGGGTCAGAAATCCGGTGATCGGGTGTCGTCCGTCGATGATGGGCCATCGTACCCCCTGCGCGTTGGGGGGACAATCCTCCTTCGCCTGATTTTCGGGGGGCAAAACCCTGATGGGTTCACCGGCGGGCGATCCCCTTCTACGGTCTCGCAGCGCCCCGCCGGTATCCCAACGAAGGCGGCGAGCTTAGCGGACGAGAAGGACCGGGCATTTGGCTTCACGCATCACCCGCTCGGCCACGCTGCCGATGAAGCTCTTCAGGATGCCCGTCCGGCCGTGGGAGGCGATGACGATGAGATCGGCCTTTCGTTCCTGCTGCTCCTTGAGGATTTCTTCGTAGGGGGTGCCCGACTTGACATCGAAGGTCACGTCGATTTTCCGGGACTGCAGGATCTTGTTCGCCTCTTCCTGCATTTTTTTCGTGGCTTCCTTCTCGCTGTCGGACTGGACCTTCATCATCGTCTCGATGGGGATGCAGTAATCGATGGCGCACTGCTGAAGCTGGTCGACGACGTGCAGGAGATAGATCTTCGCGTTGTTCTGCACCGCGATGTCCACGGCCTCCTTCACGGCCCGGTCAGAGAACTCCGAAAAATCCGTTGGAACGAGAATGGCTTTCGGCGCAAACATGACAAACCTCCTTTCTGCAAGTTGGGTGAGTTGGTTTCACTTCATTCTAGTACAGGGAGCCCTGATTACCATTGGCGGCAGGATGAGCCGTTCTGCCCAAATCCCTTAGGACCGACTCAGGAATTGGATGAGCCGGGACGCTGTGAAAAAAAATGCGATCCCCGGCCCGGGGCGAGGTAAGATGGATAGCAGCGCGGTCGCTGGAGGAATGCACTGTCGCTGCGGACCGGTGTGATCAATCCAAGAACAGGGGAGGCTGCCGATGAGCGAAAAGAAGATCACCGTGGAGAGAAGGGGCCACGTGCTCCTCATGGGGCTCAACCGCCCCGACAAGATGAACGCATTCGACGTGGAGATGTACCGGGAACTGTCCGCGGCCCTCGGGGAGCTTCACCGCGACGGGGAGCTGCGATGCGGCCTTCTGTTTGCCCACGGAAAACATTTCACGGCCGGCCTCGATCTGCCGGTGTGGGCGCCGTTTTTCAGCGAGGCGAAGTTTCCCGACCTGCCCGCGGGCGCCTGCGACCCCTTCGGTCTCGACGAGGGAAAGCGGGTGGGCAAGCCCGTGGTCATGGCCGCCCAGGGCATCTGCTACACCATCGGGCTGGAGCTCATGCTCGCCATGGATATCCGTGTCGCGGCCCCGGATGTTCGCTTCGGGCAGATCGAGGTGAGGCGCGGCATTTACGCCGTGGGGGGCGCCACGGTGCGCCTGCACCGGGAGATCGGCTGGGGAAACGCCATGCGTTACCTGCTCACGGCCGACGAGATCGACGCCGCCGAGGCGCTGCGCCTTGGCCTCGTGCAGGAGGTGACCGAGCCGGGCTGGCAGTTCGACCGGGCCCTCGAGATCGCCGAGAAAGTATCCAGGCAGGCGCCCCTGGGCGTCCAGGCAACGCTTGCCTCGGCCAGGCGGGCCCGTTCGGAGGGTGACAGGGCGGCCATGGCCCGGCTGCTGCCGGATCTCGTGCCCATCATGGCAAGCGAAGATGCCGCCGAGGGGGTCCGCTCCTTCATCGAGAGACGTGAGGCCCGGTTCAAGGGGCGCTGAAGGCCCGTGCGAGACGTCGAAACGAAAGAGGGATTCCGCAAAGGCGGGATCCCTCTTTTTTCTTTCGATGCCGCAGGCGCCACTAAAGCCGGCAGCCCTCTTCGAAGTAGCGGGCGTTGAGCTTGCGGCCGATGTTCATGACGACCGTGTGGATCTTGTCGCGCCTGGTCGCCAGGGCCCGTTTGGCAATGGAGCGCATCGAATAAAAGGCATGATAGGTCCGGATGTAGCCCTCCGTGAGCTCCTTTTTGGACATGCGGGCGGGCTTGATCACGACGTGGTTGGCGTCGTAGCGGGACCAGTTGAAGTGCTCGATGCGGTCGTTCGCCTTCATTTCATCGAAGAGTTTTGTCCCGGGCAGGGGCGTCAGGACGTAGAAGTTTGCACACTCCAGCCGGTTTTCGATGCAGAAGTCGAGGGTCCGGTCGAACACGTCCGGGCCGTCGTTGTCGAGACCGAACATGAAAGAGCCCAGGATCTTGATCCCCGATCGGTGGATGGTGGAAATGGATTGCTCGTATTCCGGCGCGCGGTTCAGCTTCGCCTTGCCCAGGGACCGGAGATTCTCGACGCTCGTCGTCTCGAAACCCATGAATAGCCACTTGCAGCCGCTTCGCGCGGCGAGCTCCAGCAGTTCCGGGTCTCGCGCCAGCCGCAGGTCGCCCTGGCCGACCCACCGGCGCTTCAACGGGATCATGGCCCGGAAGAGCTCTTTCGAGCGCTCCGAGTGCCCGAACATGTTGTCGTCGATGAAAAGCAGATCGCCGGGCGGCAGGGCCTTGATCTCGTCGATCACTTCCTCGACGGGGCGAAACCGGAATTTCGATCCCCAGAACTCGGTGACGGCGCAGTAATTACACCGGTTGGGGCAGCCCCGAGAGGTCTCG
>Ga0316628_100003805_pt1 | contig 11690 bp, 8 predicted proteins | sample OWC_Aug_M2_C1_D5_FD_207648 | JGI IMG/M metagenome (GOLD analysis project Ga0316628, IMG submission 207648) | Wetland soil microbial communities from Old Woman Creek delta, Ohio, United States - OWC_Aug_M2_C1_D5_C | ecosystem: Environmental > Terrestrial > Soil > Wetlands | place: USA: Ohio... | reverse complement strand
TCTCCGGCCGGGGACCGCCTCGATCGAATCCAACAGGAGCGGAATCGAAGCCGGTTTTAAAGCTTCGCCCAGGTCGATGCAGGCATCCGCCTTCGCGAGCATCGACACTGTGAAATGCTGGAACCCATCAAGTGAGAGAGCCAGCAGGGGCGTCCCCACACACAGCGCCTCGAATGAAGCCAACCCTCCGGCAGTGATCGCGATGTCCGCCCGGAAAAGGAGTCGCTCGATTGCTTCGTCTTTCGAGGCCCAACGAAATTCGAGCGGAGCCCAGTTTTTCCGGGCGAGTTGTTCCTGGCCCCAGTCGGCAAACCCGGGGACACCAACGACCTCCAAATCGCGGCCCCAGCTCTTCAAGCCCTCCAGAACCGATTCGAACATGCCACTGGAATCCCCGCCTCCCAGATTCACGATGATGGATTGGATCCTTTCCCTGATCTGCTTGCGCTGCTGATGAAGCATGGCAAACGCCGGATCCAGAACGAGGTAGGCGGTTCCCGTATAGAAAGCGGTGTCCCGCCGAGGGAAATCTTTTGTACTCGGGAAGATGCTGCCGTCGATAGCGACATCCGAGGGGAGCGGGTTCAGCCCCAGGTCGTGAATGCTCAAGACTGGAATCGTGCGGCTGCGTGCCTCCGAAATCAGCGTCTTCAGGCCGGTTTCTTCTCGCGTGTCGATCAGCAGCCCGGACGGCATGGGCCTGCCGGCCCAGAGATCTGTCGGCTCAAGGGGCTCGAGGGTCCAGCCCTGCCGGGCGACTTCCTCCTGCGTCCAATGATCGCCGGGATCGTGGAGAAAAACAGGGTGCAGGCCGCCGCTCAGCATCCGAGCCAGGGTTATCGAACGGCGCAGATGCCCGAATCCAATGGAGGGACCAGCTACGGTCCGTATCCAGAGCCTCGGTTTTGTACAAGGAATCGGCACTGCACAGGCACCTAAGGACTGGAAGCCCACGGCTTTCCCCCCAGGTTTAGAAACCAGCGTCAAGTATTTGGCACCAGTTCGCTTCATCTGACGTGCTCTTGACTGGATTACTTCGGACAGTCGGCTGTGCCGGCAATTCTGGTCAGCAGCGATCTCCAGACCGGAATCATGGGCACGATCTCGAACTCGAGCAGGTCCGCAACAAGAATGAAATCTTCCTGTTCCTGGGCTCCGACCAGCTGCTGAAGGACCGAAATGAACTTCTGGTGATGCTCCCGGAGCGATACGCCATCGACTTCCATCTCGTCGAGATTAATTTTGAAGACTGTTTCCAACCTGCTCAGGAGCGTGTTCATCCAGTAGAAACCGTCATAGAGCTGCCTCAGGCTTTCAAACGTCTCGGGACCTGGATAATCTCTAAAAGCCATTGCAAGCGATGGTGTTAACGTCTCGACACGGTCCAGGTACGATCCGGCCTCGCGAATGGAGTCGAGGGCAATCTCGAGGACCGAGCAGGTGAATACTTCGACCCGTTTCCTGCTCGTGAGGTCGCCGAGGACGAGGGTCGGGTCCGCCTGGCAATTGCCCGCATCCACGGGCTGTCCGTCAAGATTCACCTGGCGGATGATTGTGTTGGGCGGAAGCAGGTTATCCTCTACATGCTTGATGACCTGTTCCAGGGAGGATAAGCATGGAGGAGGTGCCAGGACCTCCTCGTTGTTCACGAACAATCTGGTCATATCGCCGAACCTTTCGTTCCCTCCAAGCGCAGGGACATTTCAGCCTGAAATACGCAATTTGGGGGCCAATTGAACTTTCAGCTAAAGCCGAATGAACCCTCTGACGATATGGCGGGCGTGATGTTCGAGGCGCAACCGGCGGAAAGAAAGGTCGGGGCGAATCGGAGGTCACGCGGAGACAGTTGACGCCGGGATCGGCAACGATCCGAATGGTCGACACCGGCAACGCGGGGGCAAGGATGCCCAAAATGGTCGCGTTGCGGTCACAACCTGCCACGACCCCGAAAGAATTCAAGGAGGAATTCAATCATGGGATCCTTCAGCATACTCAATGATATTTCAGCTCTGACATCGCAGAATCTACTCACCCTCAACAGCCAGAATCTGACCAAGACCCTTCAGCGTCTCTCATCCGGCAAGCGCATCAATTCGGGTGCGGACGACGCGGCGGGCCTTCAAATCGCGGACAGCCTGCGCGCCAACATTCGCGCGTTGAATCAGGCTGCGCGTAATGCCCAGGATGGCATCGGTGTGGCTCAGATCGCTGACGGCGCACTGGATCAGATCTCAATGATCCTTACCCGTGCCGTCACTCTGGCGGAGGAGTCGGCAAACGGAACCGTCGACTCGGCCGGCCGTGTTTCGCTTCAGGCGGAGTTCACTGAGATCCAAGCAGAGGTAGCACGCATTGCTACCCAGACCAACTTCAATGGAGTCGGCATCTTCACAACGAGCGGGATCAATGGTTCGCTTTCCCTCTTCGTCGGTGACACTTCGGGCGCCAGCTCCATTTCGGTGACGATCAGTACGATCACGACAAGCGGCAACACGGTCACCAATCTTGGGGGGACCAACCTGGCCGGCGTCAACATGGCGACCCAGGCCGGCGCGGTAAGCGCGCTGACCTCTATCAGGGACACACTCGGCGCCGTGTCCAGCAACCGCGCCTCCATTGGGGCTGGAATGAACAGGCTCCAGTCGGCGGTCGCGGTGATCACGAGTACCTCCCAGAACTCGCAGGCCGCGGAATCGACCATCCGTGATGCGAATGTCGCTGAAGAGGTGGCGAATCTCACCAAATTTCAGATCCTTGCGCAGTCGGGGCTTGCAGCTCTGACCCAGGCAAATTCAATTCATCAGATGGTGCTGAATTTGTTCCAAGGAATGTGATGCTCCCTCACCCTGAAATCTAGAGCCTTGGCAGGCGCGAGGAGCGGGTCCTTCTGAAAGGGGGGGACCCGCCTCCTCATCTCGCCTTTCCGGCGGGTGAGTCTGCCCGGCATCTCACCGCGTCCGGCTTTCCAAAGAAGTCCGGATGCCAGGGGACTGGGAGAAACTCTGTTCCTGGATCGCCCCGGCCTTGGCCAGGCTGGCATGCCCCGGGCATTCAGCGCCTCCCCGGTCTTCTTGAATTAATTGAGGTTGCACTCGCTTTAGCGAGATTCCAGAGTCACACGCCCCACTCGGGAACCCGGTCGGGATCGGACGCTCCTACCTCGCCGCAGGACTGTCCTGACCCTGAAATTACATTTTTCCTCTAAACTCCGGGCCCCCTCCTGTCGATATGCCCCGCGAAACCCAAATATTAGTCCCCAGGAAAGAGTGATTCGGCAACGCACGCCTGTGCTCTGCTGAATGGCTGGAGGCTGTCTCCGGCACCTGGTACGGATATCGAGGACACATATTCAGGGAGGAATCTACTCATGGGTGCATTCAGTATTCTTAACAACGTTTCTGGGTTGAATTCCCAGAATCAGCTTAGCCTCAACAACGTCAACCTGAGCCGGACACTGTTGCGCTTGTCTTCGGGCAAACGGATCAACTCCGGTGCGGATGACGCAGCCGGCCTCCAGATTGCCGACAGCCTGCGCTCGAACGTCATGGCGCTCAACCAGGCCGTCCGCAACGCCAACGACGGCATCAGCGTGGCACAGATCGCCGATGGCGCCCTCAACGAAATCGGCAACCTTCTGACCCGCGCCGTGACCCTCGCTGAAGAAGCCGCCACGGCGACTGTCGACTCCACCGGGCGTGTTTCGCTGAACAACGAGTTCACGCAGATCGAGAATGAAATCGGGCGTATCGCCACGCAGACCAACTTCAACGGGACGCTGATCTTCAGCACGAGCACAACCGTCGCCGTCTTCGGCAGCAGCTATTCCGTGTTCGTGGGCGATACATCGGGCGCAAGCTCGATAGCGGTGACTATCGGCCAGATCACGGTGAGCAGCTCCAACGTGACCAACGTGGGAGGTCAGAACCTCCAGGCCATCGACCTCACCACCGCAGCGGCGGCCGCGACATCACTGACGACGATCAAAAAGGCGATCGATGGCGTTGCTACCGCCCGCGCGGGCCTCGGATCCGGCATCAACAGGCTCCAGGCCGCTGTGGCGGTGCTCCAGTCGCAGTCGCAGAACACCACGGCTGCCGAATCCACCATTCGTGATGCGAACATCGCCGAGGAGGTGGCGAACCTCACCAAGTACCAGATCCTGGCCCAGTCCGGCATCGCATCTCTCGCACAGGCCAACAGCAGCAGCCAGCAGGTCCTCGGGTTATTGCAGATGTAGACCTGGTAGCCAGCTGGCTGCATCACTCAACCTGATCAGGCGGGCTCCCTCGAGTCGTGGGGGCCCGCCTCTTTTTTTTCATCCCAATCGTATTTGGCCTAAAGTCCGCGCAAGGCCCTGCCGATATGGCAGGCGAAACCAAAAAGTCAGATCCAGGATGGAGGTTCGATAGAGTCTTTCATGACTCTGCCGAACCGCTGGAGGCCGTCTCCGGCACCTGGAGATCCTGTCTAACCTGAACAAATTCAAGGAGGAATTTGTCATGGGCGCTTTCAGTATCCTCAACAACATTTCGGGATTGAATTCTCAGAATCAATTGACCTTGAACAGCGTCAACCTCAGCCGGACGCTGTTGCGCTTGTCTTCGGGCAAACGAATCAACTCCGGAGCGGATGATGCAGCCGGTCTCCAGATAGCCGACAGCCTGCGCGCCAACGTCATGGCGCTCAACCAGGCCGTCCGCAACGCCAATGACGGCATCAGTGTGGCACAGATTGCAGATGGCGCTCTCAATGAGGTGGGCAACCTGCTCAACCGTGCGATCACCCTGTCGGAAGAGGCCGCCACGGCGACCGTCGATTCAACGGGACGGATCTCCCTGAACAACGAGTTCTCGCAGATCGAGGCAGAAATCGCCCGCATTGCAAGCCAGACTAACTTCAACGGAACCCTGATTTTCAGCACGAGCGCGAGTGCCTTCGGAAGCAGCTACTCCGTGTTCGTGGGTGACACCTCGGGCGCCAGCTCGATATCGGTCACCATCGGCCAGATCACGGCGGATACCGCCAACGTCACGAATCTGGGAGGCACGAACCTCCAGACCGTCGACCTGACTACGGCCGCGTCGGCCGCGACCTCACTGACCACCATCAAGAAGGCGATCGATGCCGTAGCTACGGCGCGCGCGGGCCTGGGATCGGGCGTTAATCGCCTGCAGTCTGCCGTGGCAGTGCTTCAGTCGCAGTCGCAGAACACCACAGCTGCCGAATCCACAATCAGGGATGCAAACATCGCCGAGGAGGTGGCGAACCTCACGAAGTTTCAGATTCTCGCCCAGTCGGGAATCGCATCCCTTGCCCAGGCAAACACCAACAGCCAGCAGGTTCTCGGCCTGCTGAAGCTGTAAGGTGCGGATCCGGACAACCGAGACGCTGAAGAACTCGAATATCAACGCAAATCAGGAAGGGGCACGGCGCGCCGTGCCCCTTTTAGTTTTGGCCCGAAAGGTCGGGTGTGTGGCCAGCCAATGAACTCCTGACAACACAGGTGTGCCGGGGTCCAACCGTCCGGTGTATATTAGCCTCCTGACCGGAGCCGATTTTGGAATCCTGGCTGGAAAGAAATCTGGCGCTGCTGACAAAAAGCCAGCCGAGTCTTGCCGAACTGCTCGCCGCCACTCCGCCGGAAGCAATCGACGTCTTCCCTTCCGCCAAGAGCGTTCCGACCGCCAGAACCACCCGCCGAGACGCGGCCGCCATCCTCCTGCACAGCAAGTATGACCCGATGCAGGAAGCACGGCAGAACATCAGAAAGGTCAACCTCCAGGGAGCGGACTACTTTATCCTCCTTGGCTTCGGTCTGGGCTACAACCTCGACGCCCTCCTTGAGGTGACGCCCCACTCCGAAAGCCGATACTTTGTCATCGAATCGGACCCGGGCATTTTAAGGGCGGCCATGGAGGCCAGGGATCTCGCGAAGATCCTGACGCTTCCCCACCTGCACTTCGCATGGCCCGTGTCCGGACCGGAGGTCGGTCGACAATGGATGGCGTTCTTCGACCCGGTGTACGCCCGGGGAAGCACCTTCATCAATCACCTGCCATCGATCGCCCTCAATCCCGAACTATTCAAATCCGCTGCGCAGGTCATCCAAAGTCAAACCTTCCAAATATTCACAGACATCAATACTTTAGTTGTAAAATCTAAAGTATTTCTTGATAATTTTGTCGCGAATCTTCCGCGTGCGCGCACCTCGCCGGGGGTAAAAGGTTTCTTCGGTTCGATGGCTGGCGTCCCGGGCATCATCGTCTCGGCGGGACCGTCGCTGGATCGGAATATCCATGAGCTGCGCGGGTGCGAGGATTACGCCCTGATCCTGTCGACAGACACGGCGCTCAAGCCGCTGTTGGCGGCAGGCGTTCGGCCGCACTTTGTCCTGAGCGGCGACCCGACCGAGGCGAATTATCTCCACCTCAAAGGAGCGGAGGCCGGCAGCACATATTTTGTGGTCGAAGCGACCGGCTATCCCGATATATTCACGGAATTCCAGGGCAGGACTGTCACCTGCATGTTCGAAAATTCGTCGCTGGGTTCCCTTTCCGGCCTGCTCGGCCACAAGGGCTCCCTCAGGGCCTGGGGATCGGTCGCAACAATGGTCCTCGACTTTGCCCTGCGCCTGCGCTGCGACCCGGTCATTTTCGTCGGCCAGGACCTGGCGTACACGGAGGGAAGAACTTACTGCTCGGGATTGTACTGGGAGGAACAGCTTTTTGCGGATGTCTCGACTCCCGAGCAGTGGAGGCAGCGGTGGGAGAGCCTGCGGGCCGGGAAACCGGCCATCACGATGGTCGATATCTTCGGGAATGCCGTGGAGACCACCGACAAGCTGGCGGCATACTGGAACTGGCTCAACAAGGAGATACAAGCTCATCCGGACACAACCTTCGTCAATGCGACCGAAGGGGGTATTCTGCGCGACGGGCTCAAAATCATGAGCCTGCGGGAAGCCCGGTATCGCTATCTGGTCAAAAACATTGGGCTCGTAGAACGGACGACAAGGCTTTACACTCGCGCCGCCAGCTCAAAGGCCGAGCCTGAATCGGAAGCCATCGTCCCGTTGAAATCCGAATCCCGGAATCTGCGCGCGGTTCTCTGCCGGGGACGCGATCTCTGCAATTCCCGGAGCGCGTGTCCCCCGGACGAACTGCTGCGCGCTCTGGAGTCGGCAAAGCGCGACATTTATTCGAACCAGCGGCTCGCCCCATTACTGGACAGCTTTAATCAGATGGGTAACGTCGCATTTCTTAGAAAGCAGGCTGCCTTCAAACCGGAACTAGGCAAATCCTGCAACGTCGCTCAGGTCAAATTTGCCTACCTCGAATACTTCGACTCTGTGCTGAAGGCCCTCGAAGTAGTCGAATCCGCCCTCGCCACGCTGGAATCACGACCTTCCTAACCTCCCCCATGCCGTGCGGGACTGTGGTGCCGATCTTGCATTGCACTTAGGGGACCGTGCAGGATCCAGGCGTCCCCAGGGAGGGCAATCGATTCGTTCTTTAGTCAGATTCAGGGCAGACGGGTTTCGTCTGATTTTCGGCTGTCAGATTGGAAATAGGGCTGTTCAGACTCATCCGGGCTGCCGATAAGGAGACTGGCGTGAGATGGCTCCCTGCGGAGCATCTCAACCTCAAACGGTCGCATGCGAGCGCAGATAACATCCCCTCAGGAAACCTCAGCGTTACACTCTGGCTATGCCTATAGTCGGCAAGACTTTACAGCCGGCCTGAAAGAGAGAGGATAGTACGCCATGGGATCAGTCAGCAGCACAAGCTCCTTGAATCTGATCAGTCCTCAGATTGACGTGGCAAGCATCGTGGATGCCCTTGTGAATGCTGCAAGCGTGCCCGTCACGCAGATGCAGAATCAGGTCTCCACCTTTCAATATCGAATTTCCGCCTATCAAAGCCTGAACACGAAACTTTCGACCCTTCTTTCCGGGGTCAACAAGCTCTTGTACAATGGGGCTACCGCACCCCTTGTCACCCCCGGTCCGTTCGAGACGAGGCTGGAAAACAGCGTTTTCTCGGCAAAAAATGCGACGTCGTCCAATGAAGATATCCTGACGGCCTCGGCAAGCCAGGATGCCCTCGCCGGGTCGTATTCCTTGACGGTCTCAGGGCTGGCACAGGCGCGGGTTGATGCGTCTGTCGGCTTCGATGATATCGACACCACTTCGGTGGGCGCAGGAACGCTGAAGTTCTTCGTGGGCGGTGAGCAGGTCGGCGACGATCTCGTAATCGGCCCGGGCAATGACACGCTCCAGGGTGTGATGGAAGCCATCAACGATGCCGATGCCGGCGTCACTGCGAGCATCATCAACGACGGAGCCGCACATCCTTACAGGTTGGTGATTACTTCGGACCAAACCGGGACGGCAAGCGCCGTCACCATTACAGATTCGGGAACGGGACTAAGCCTCTCGAACAAAGTGGAACAGGCCGACTCCCTTATCAAAGTCAACGGCATTGATATCTATCGAAGCACCAACACGATATCGGATGTCATCAGTGGAGTCACACTGAACCTGGTCGGGCTGACCGGGAGCTCCCCGGCGACTGTTGTGACTGTCGGCCCCGACGCGGATGCCATGGTCAGCGCGATGAAGAGCCTGGTCTCCGCGTACAATGACATCAATACGTTCATTACGAGCCAAACCACATACAACTCACAGACAAAAAGCGCGGGCGCGCTTTCGGGGGACGCCAGCCTGCGAGGAATTCAGACCAAACTTCAGAACGTGGTGACGCAGGGCGTCTCCAACAGCTACACCTCCTACTCTGTTTTGTCCCAGGCCGGAGTGAGTTTCAATCGCGACGGCAGCCTTTCCCTCGACGAGTCCAAATTCAGAGCGGCGATCGCGGACGATCTGATCTCGACTGCCGCGCTCTTCCTCGGAAACGGAGCTCTCACCGACACAAGAGTGAGCTACAACAGTCAGACGTCGGCGACCCAGGCGGGGACCTATGCCATCGAAGTCACCGCATTGGCCACCCAGGCGGCGGCAAGCGGCTCGAACGCGGTCACTACGCTCGGGCAGGACGAACTCCTCACGATCACGGTTGGCACATCGACACCGCTCGAAGTGCAGCTCTCCAATGGGGACACGCTGGAAACCGTCCTGGAGAAGATCAACACCGCCCTCTCTGGAGCGGGGATCGCCGCGACGGCAGCCGACGACGGTTCCGGACACATCGAGATTACCACCACAAGCTACGGAAGTGCCGAGAGCCTCACGGTGCTGTCGAATGTGGATGGCGGAGTCTCCGGATCGACCGGGTTCGGGACTACTCCGGTATCGGACACGGGCACGGATATCGCAGGCAGCATCAACGGCCACGCCGCGGGGGGCAGCGGGTTGACGCTTACCGGCGCCGCAGGAAATCCGGAAGAGGGGCTGAGCCTCACGATCGCTCAGACTGCGACGGGGAGTTATGGTTCGATTACTGTGACGTCCGGAACTACAGTTCCCGACGGCAGCAGCCCGCTCGTGAACCTCCAGAGCGCCCTCAAGAGCATAACGGATCCGCTGGAGGGCCCCATACACTTTGCAACCGATTCCTTGAACCAGAACATCAGGACGTTGAACGACCGGATCAGCGACTTCCAGGATCGCCTGGAGGTGCAGAGGGAGCTGTTGACCCGCGAGTTCAACCTGGCTGATCAGGCTCTTCGTTTACTGACTCTGACTCAGAGCTCGCTGAGTGCCGCGACGGCTTCTCTCGGCAAGGTCAGGTGACAGAGTTTCCAGAGAAGGAGTGTTTGATGACTTCGAATCCGTCCCTCGCATACAAGTACCGGGAGACCGCAGTCAAGACTGCGAACCCGCTCCAGTTGGTCGTGATCCTCTATGACGGCGCAATCCAGGCGCTGCAGGAGGCCCGTGAGTACATCCGCCGAAAAGACATCGGGAACAGGACGCGCTGCCTGAATCGTTCCGTAGCCTTTATTTCCGAGTTGCAGGCTTCGCTGAATTTCAATTCGAGCGGCACCATCGCCGACTCGCTCAACCGCCTCTACGACTTCATGAAGCAGGGCATTTTCAAAGCCGGCCTCGAACAGCGCGTCGAGCCTCTCGACCAGGTCATCGGCCTGCTCGAGAACCTGCGCTCGGCCTGGGGAGAGCTGGCCAGCCAGAGCCAAAGCGCGGCGTCGTCGAACGAAAGCTCGACGGCGACGGCCGCGGTGATGATGCGGAGCATACCGAACGCAGGCGCGGAGCGAAGTTCGCTCAACATTTCCGGATAAGCGGAAGAATGTTCGATTCAGAACTCCAAAACCTTTCGGACCTTTACAGTCGCCTGAGCGCCGAGCTCGCCGGCGCGGGCGCGGACAACAAACCGGCCGGCGCCACGGCCGCGGTGCAGCGTATCCTACGGAATCAAGACTTGTTTGCGCGCCTCGGGCAAATGAACTCGCGTCTGGATGAGCTCGCGGCCGAGTGGGAAAAACTCAGCTCCCGCCTTGATCCCGCGGCCCGCAAGAAGACCGTGCAGCTCGCCTGCAAGGTCCTCGAGCAGGCGGAAAATCTCCGGGCACTGACCGAGACCCGGTCGCAGGAGGTCGAAGCTCTCCGCGCCAAGCTGGGATGGGAACTCGCCAAACTCAACAACGGCGCCAAATACCTTCAAAGCGTCAAACCCCTCAAAGCCAATTTCCCGAAGTTTATTGACTCCTGCGGCTGAGCCGCCGGCCGGCCCTCACATCACCATGAAGTAATTCGTGGAATTGGCGGCACGGACTGTTCAAGCGAGGTCGGAGGCCAGCACAGACCATGCCGCTACGAACTCCGACAGCGGGAATTCCCTTTCGAGTTTGGCCCTCGCCGCCGCACCCATGGCTCGAGCTTCCTCGGGGTTGTCCAACAGGCGGAGGGTGCGCTCGCGCAACTCACGGGCGGCCGGCGCCACGATGCCGTCCACGCCGTCTTCGATGGGAGAAGTCGGATTCAAGGTCGTGGCGATGGGCATTCCGGTAGCCATGGCCTCGAGCACCGCCAGGTTGTAGCCGTCTTCGTAAGGATAAACAGCAGTGTGCAGATACAGTCGGTAGGAGCGGTACTGCTCCTTCAGGTCCTCCCAGCTCATTGCCACGCGGCTGCCCTGTAGCCCGCGATTGACGCCGAGTACCAGTGTCGGCAGACCGGAGCAGACCTCCTGATGGGCCTCCCAGCCCAGCATCTGCCCCCGTTCCCTGAGGTGGTTGCAGACCTGAAGGATTCCACGGCATTCGCCCCGATACCCGCCGTACTGTGCGGGATCGACAGTGGAACGGATGATTCTGCCCGGCAGCCCCCAGTCCTCCCGTTTGAGTTTCGATATGTAGACCACCTCGCACCGGTTGGCTCCGAGCAGGATTTTGAGATTCCTGAGGTAAGAGGCTTTGTCGATGGAACTCCGGTCCTGCAGGATGCGCCCGGTCAAGGTGCCGTGGACCAGGAAAGCCTTGGGCAGGGAGAGTGCGCGGCAGTCGAGCAGGTCCTGGATGTTGTGCGTCAGGATCCAATCCCAGGGACCATCGCGCAGCGCGGCATCGACCGAGTCGTACAGGCGCGCATTGGCCGGCAGAGGCCTTATTCGCTCGTCCCACATCTTCGTCGCCCCCGAGGGCAGCGCCGGTGTCACGACGCCGAAGCTCCAGGGCACTGCCGACGCGAGCATATGGAGATAAGGCTGGTG
>Ga0316628_100003804_pt1 | contig 11690 bp, 9 predicted proteins | sample OWC_Aug_M2_C1_D5_FD_207648 | JGI IMG/M metagenome (GOLD analysis project Ga0316628, IMG submission 207648) | Wetland soil microbial communities from Old Woman Creek delta, Ohio, United States - OWC_Aug_M2_C1_D5_C | ecosystem: Environmental > Terrestrial > Soil > Wetlands | place: USA: Ohio... | reverse complement strand
TGCCGGTGAAAATCAACTTGTCGATCCTGCTTTGGAGAAGAGCACTGCCGGCGCCGCCTTCTCCGGTCACAATCTGGAACAGGCCGCTGTCCAGTCCGGCTTCGAGCAACAGGCGCTTGATTTCCAGCGAAGAGAAGGGCGTGAATTCCGAAGGCTTCAAAACCACGGCATTACCGGTAGCCAGCGCCGTGAGCGTCTGTACTGAAGGCAGGCTAAAGGGATAATTCCAGGGGCTGATGATGCCGATTACGCCGTAGGGTTCCCGAAATAGCTTGCCCCGTTTGAGTTTCATCGCCGGGTTGGCGTGGGGAACAGGCTCGGGATGGAGAAATTCGGCCGCGTTATCGAGAAGATACTGGGCGCCATCCAGGACCACTAGCACTTCCGTGGCCAACGCCTCTGCCGGAGGCTTGCCGGCTTCGCGCGTAATCACTGAAGCCACTGCGTCCTTTTGCTCGCACAGAAGCTGTTGGAAGCGGCGAAGAATCTGCAGGCGTTCGCGGACCGGGGTGGCCGCCCAACGGGGCTGGGCTGCACGTGCCCGCTCGACCGCCGTGCCAAGTTCCTCCGCGCTGAACGAAGGAATTGTTCCAACCACCTCTCCGGTCGCAGGGTTCTGCACCGGGATCTGGCCTGCCGCTTGCGGAGGCGCCAGTTCTGCCTGGATTGGGTTCATGTCTGGGTAGCTCCTTCAATATTCTACGCTGACCAGAAACAGGCCACGGGCGGGCGCGGTGGCCGCGGCAGCGGAGCGGTCACGCAACTCGAGAATGCGTTTCAGGTCCTGCGCTGTCAAGCTGCCCTTGCCGATCATCAGGAAAGTGCCCACCAGGTTGCGCACCATGTGGTGCAGAAAACCGTTGCCGCGGACCGTATAGACAAGCTCCTCGCCCTGGCGTTTCCATTCGGAGGAAAAGATTGTCCGTACGTTGTCCGGCGCTTGGTCCGCTTTCCGGCGTTCGGGATCGACTGCGGCAAAGGACGTAAAGTCGTGCTCTCCCTCCACCAGCGGCCCCGCTTCGAACATTCGCGCCTCGTCCAGCGGATAGGGATGGTGGTACACGTAACGCGCAAGGAAGGGCGGGCAGATCTCTTCACGGTAGATGCGGTACAAGTACGTCTTGGCGCGCGCAGACTTGCGCGCGTGGAAGTCTGCGGGCATCTCCTCAACGCGGAGTATGCGAATCGATTCAGGCAGCACGTCATTCAGCGCCTTGCGCAGGTTGGCCGCGGGGATCGGTGACTCGATTTGCACGCTGGCGACCTGAGCCAGCGCATGGACGCCGGCGTCCGTTCGTCCGGAGCCCTGCGGCAGTGTCCGCTCACCGGTCAACTGTTCGATAGCGGACATCAGCGTGCCCTGGATGGTCGCCAGCCCGGGCTGTACCTGCCAGCCGGTGAAGTCGTGCCCGTCATAAGCCAATGTGAGTTTGAGATTGCGTGCCATTTACGTTCCGCAACACTTTTTAACGTCCGCGGGCATTGCTGAGCCGATATACTATCCGGTTTCTACCGCATGGCAAGCACGGGCCTTCTCGGCGTGCAAGTCGGCGAGAGCGAAGGAGCCGTTATCGTTGGTCTTTCTGGAACTCTTGTGGCAATTTGCGCGTATCTTGAACATTCAGAGATGACGGAAATAGGGATTCACAGTCTTTATAAGTTACGAAGTTTGGGAGAGGAACAAGAATGTCTGTTGCTTTAGTCCGCAGTGATTTCATCCGCAAAGTGGTTTCAGTGGTCTGTCTGCTGGGGCTCGCCGCCTCGGCGCAGCAGGGGAATACCGCGCTGTCTTTGCAGCCTGTCACGGGCTCCCAGAACGGAGGCCCAACGGCGACGCAGCGGCCGGGGGAGCCCGCACCCAACGCGCCCCAGCCCAAGGCCCTGCCCCACCCCACGCAGGCTGATTATTCCAAACCGGCGCCGCTCTTGCCCAATCCTTTTGCCCGTTACAAGCCGCGCCAGGTGCCTCCGCCCATATTCACAAACACCCCGCGGCTTCGTGAATTGATTCAGAACGGCAAGGTAATACTCTCACTCGATGACGCCATCGCCGTCGCACTGGCGGACAATCTTGATATTGCAATCGCCCGCTACAATCTGCCGATTGCCGATACTGACATCATGCTGACCAAGGCCGGCGGATTGCCCCGCGGCGTCAACGCCGGCGTGGTCTCCAACACACCCGGTGGCGGGGTGGGCGGAATCGGGCAAGGTGTGACCGGCGCCGGAGCGGGCGGGACCACGGCAGGCGCTGGAGGCGCCGGCGCCGGCGCTGCCGGCATCGTTGGCTCCACCAGCGGCGCCGGACCGCAGCCGGACAGCTTTGATCCGGTGTTGAGCGCAACTTTCACGACGGAGCACTCGCAGACCCCCCAGAATTTCGGATTACTGGCAGGGTTGACCGGGGCTGGGAATCAAGTCGTGCATACTACCTCCGGAAATTTTCAGTATTTTCAAGGCTTCTCTCCCGGCACTGCCCTCACGGTCAGCGTCTTCAACAACCGGCAGTCGGTAAACAACGCGCAAGTCGCGTTTAATCCCGCGGTTAACTCCAGCTTCCGCGCCTCTATTCGGCAGCACCTGCTTCAAGGACTTGGGCCGAGCATCAACACCCGTTTGATCCGCCAGGCCAAAAACAACAAGCAGATTGCGGAAGAAGCATTTCGCCTGCAAGTGATCACTACGGTGAGCCAGATTGAAAATATCTACTGGGACCTGGTGAACGCCTATCAGGACGTGAAGGTGAAAGAGCGCTCCCTGGCGCTGGCGCAGAAAACACTGGCTGACAATCAGAAGCAGGTTGAGATCGGCACGCTGGCGCCGTTGGATGTGGTGCGCGCGCAAAGCTCGGTGGCTTCCGCGGAGCAGGACTTGATCGTCTCCCGGACCAATCTCCAGTTGCAGCAACTCACCATCAAGAATGCCCTTACTCGCAACCTGCCGACCAACGCCGAGGTTATGCAGATGGATGTGATCCCGACCGATACGGTGCAGATTCCCGAAGAGGAGAATCTGCCTCCCATCGAAGACCTGATCAAGCAGGCGCTGGCGAATCGCCCGGACTACAAACAGCAGCAGATCAACTTGAGAAATAGCGAGATCAATATTCAAGGGGCCAGGAACGGGCTGCTTCCGACGGTGGATATTGTCGGCTTCTATGGCGGTGCGGGCCTGGCGGGTTCGCCGAACACCCTCGTCCCGGGAAATGCGGGAGTGCAGGGTTCGGGATTCGGCGACGCATTCACGAATCTTTTCAACTCCACGGCGCCGGACAAAGGGCTGACGCTGAACATTACCATCCCGCTGGGCAACCGCGCGGCGCAAGCCACGCAGATCCGCTCCCAACTGGAATACCAGGCGTCGCAATTGGCGCTGAAATCGCTGGAAAACCAGATTGCCATCCAGGTCCGCAATGACCAGTTTACAGTGCAGCAGAACCGCGCCCGAGTGGCTGCGGCACGGAAGGCCCGCGAGCTTGCCGCTCAGACCCTGGATGCGGAGCAGAAGAAATACAACCTTGGCGCCTCAACCTATCTGAACGTTTTGCAGGATGAGCGCGACCTTGCCCAGGCGGAGTCCAACCTGGTGAGCGCTGAAACCAACTACGCCAAGTCGCGGGTGCAACTCGACAAGGATATTTCACAGACCCTGGAACGCAACAACATCAAGATCGATGAAGCCGTAACCGGCAAGATCCAGACCAATCCCAATGTTCCGGGCGTCATCCCCAACAAGGCCGCTCTGCAGGAATTGAATTCACCCAAGCTTCAACCTTCGCAGCCGCCGAAATAGAGGGAAGGAAGATAAACCCTTCAACCCGGCTGGTTTCATACTGGCCGGGTTTTTCTGTGTTCGCTGCTCTCAACCGGCGGATCGCGAATGCAACTTTGCTTGCCCCGGGTTTTCTCGATCCTCTATGATTGAGCAGTAGCTGGCAAAGCTGAGGCGGCACCGTCAATTTTCAACACTATGGCAGACCACACCCAAAAGAAGCCTGTTCAGGGCGGCATTGCGGAAAACCCGATTGCGGAAGTTTTTGAAGGACGCACCCCTTCAGAATCAGAGAAGCTATGGGCGGAGCAAACCCTTGGTCCCACGCTGGAGAAAGCGCCGGAAAAGCCGATTGGCGCGTCCACGGGTACCAATGTCGACGAAAACAGCCATGCCCGGTTCACCACCATCAGTGGCGTGCCCATCCGCCGGCTGTACACGCAGGCTGATCTCCCCCCGGACTGGAACTACGAGCGGTATCTGAATTATCCCGGCCAGCCGCCGTACACGCGAGGGATCCACTCCAGCGGGTACCGCGGCAGGCTCTGGACCATGCGCCAGTTCTCCGGCTTCGCCTCGCCGGAGGAGACCAACGAGCGCTACAAGTATCTTCTGGCGCAGGGCGGCGGCGGGCTTTCCGTGGCCTTCGATCTTCCCACCCTGATGGGTTATGACTCCGATCATGCGGCGAGCGAAGGCGAAGTGGGCAAATGCGGTGTGGCGATTGATTCGCTGGAGGACATGGAAATCCTCTTCAACGGGATCGACCTGGAAAAGACGACGGTTTCAATGACGATCAACTCGCCGGCTTCCGTGCTGTGGGCCATGTACCTGGTGGTGGCGGAAAAGCAGGGCGCCGACTGGAAGAAGATTTCCGGCACCATTCAGAACGACATCCTCAAAGAGTACATCGCGCAGAAGGAGTACATCTATCCGCCCGCGCCTTCTATGCGCCTGGTGATCGATACGTTCGAGTTTGGATCAAAATTTACGCCGCGATTCAACACCATCTCGATCAGCGGCTACCACATCCGCGAGGCCGGCTCCACGGCGCTGCAAGAGCTGGCGTTCACCATTTATGACGGGGTGGAGTACGTGGAATGGGCGCGGCGGCGCGGTCTTGACGTGGATGAGTTCGGTCCGCGGCTCAGCTTCTTCTTCAACTCGCACAATGACTTTTTTGAAGAGATCGCCAAGTTCCGCGCGGCGCGCAAGATCTGGTATCGCCTGATGAAAGACCGCTTCGGCGCCAAGAACCAGCGCACCTGGCTGATGCGTTTCCACACCCAGACGGCCGGTGTTTCGCTGACGGCGCAGCAGCCGATGAACAACATCGCGCGCGTGGCCATCCAGGCGCTGGCGGCTGTGCTGGGTGGAACGCAGTCACTGCACACGGATTCATACGACGAGGCCCTGGCACTGCCCACGGCCGAAGCCGCGCGCATTGCGCTGCGCACGCAGCAGATTATCGCTTATGAATCGGGCGTGGCGCAGACGGTAGACCCGCTGGGCGGATCGTACTTCGTAGAAAAATTCACGCTGGACATGGAAAAAGGCGCGTTCGATTACTTTGAGAAGCTCGACGCCATGGGCGGCATGGTGCGGGCCATCGAGACCGGCTATCCGCAGAAGGAAATCGCCGAGGCGTCGTACCAGTACCAGCGCGCCGTGGAAGCCAAAGAGAAGGTGATCGTCGGCGTGAATGATTTTGCCATCGAGGAAAAGCAGCCGGAGATCCTGTACATCGGCGAAAGCGTTGCCCGGCAACAGACTGAGAAACTCAAGAAACTGCGCGCCCGCCGGGACAATGAAGAAGTACGCCGGCGGCTGAACGCCTTGAAGCGAGCTGCCGCGCAGGAGCCGGTGGTCCCCTCTGATGGCAGCATCAGCCAGGCCAATACCATGCCGTATATCATCGATTGCGTCCGTGCTTATGCCACCGTGGGCGAAATCAGCGACGCGCTGCGCGAAGTTTACGGAACCTATGAGGAAGTAAGTATCACGTAGGAATCGGGTGATCGAATAATCGCCGGTATTAACAATTGCCAAAAATTGAAAATTGAAGAGCTGTCGTACGAACTGCCTCAAAAACTCGAAGAGAATCGGAGTTTAAAGCTGTATTGAATATTTCCCGATCACCCGATCACCGATCACCCGATCACGCGCGATCACCCGATACTTTGTAAACCGCCCACTGCTCCGTCCCCGAAAGCTTTTCCAGCCAGTCGCTCTCCGCTAATAACCGCTCAAACTCGACATAGCGATACGCCAGATAAACTGGCCTTGGGTTCCTCTGCCACGATTGCCGCAGATTTCTAAGCACGGCCGCAAACCCGGGCTCCGCAAACGGGTTGAAGAGATACACCACCAGCGGCCCGGCGGGGAACGCAAAGTCCAGCGCGTCCATGCAGAGGGACTGCATCTGCGCGGATGGTTTGTGTCCGGCAACAAACTTGCGAATGTTCTCTTCGGCAGCATGGTGCAGTTCCGGCATGAACTCCACGCCGATGATGCGTTTGAACCCGTAGGGTGAAGCCATCAGGAGCGCCCGGCCCTTGCCCGAGCCGAGGTCGATAAAGCTAAAATCCTGAAACCGGATGGGCAGCGCCTGCATCACTTGCTCGAAAAGGAACGGATCGCTGGCGAAGTAAAGATTGCCGGCCAGGGCGGCCTTGAGCTGCGTACGGAAACTGACGTGGGCTTGTGTGGTGTCCACGGACTGTTCCAGGTCGTAATCCAAGTCGCCATAGCGCGCGGCACGTCGCGCAGGCGTAAGTTCAAGCAGGGCGCGACCCAGCGCGGAGAGTGTTTCCCGCGCTGTTCGTCGCAGGCCGTAGTGGGCCACGCTTTGCCGCCAGTGCCTGCGGAACACGCGCCAGAAAGCGGACATGGCATCCGGCTCGACAACGTGTATCCGGCTGCTTAGATTAGGATCAGCATCCATGAAGAAAGCCGTAGCTCATCTCAAGAAGTCTGACGTTATTCTGGCTTCCATTATCGAACGTGTGGGCCCGTACCGCATCACTTATCGCGAGCCCACGTTTGAGGCGCTGGCGCGAGCCATAGTCTTCCAGCAGCTCAGCACCAAAGCCGCGCGGACCATTTATGGGCGGCTGGAGGAAGCCGCGGGAGGCCCGATCACGCCGGAAGCCATCCAGGGCTTGAGCGTGGGCGAGATGCGGCGCGCGGGACTCTCCAAGCAGAAAATCGGTTACATTCGCGACTTGGCGGAGCACGCCACGTCCGGGAAAGTGGATTTTGATCGTCTGCCCGCGATGGGCGACGATGAGGTCATTGCCGCTTTGACCGATATCAAGGGAGTCGGCGCGTGGACCGCGCACATGTTTCTGTTGTTCGCTCTGCGCCGGCCCAACGTGCTGGCGGTGGGTGATCTGGGCGTGCGTACGGCCATCCAGCGGCATTACCGAAAGAGAAAATTGCCTACCCCGCAGCAGATTGAAAAGCTGGCCGTGGCCTGGCATCCCTATTGCAGCGTGGCTTGCTGGTATTTGTGGAGAAGTCTGGAGCTGAAGGACCTTGCTCCGGCAACGAAGAATCTCACCACGGAGGCACGGACGAGACGGGGCAAGATCGGGTGAATCGGATCATCGGGTGATCGGGTGATCGGAAACCGGGATCAACGATCAGTACCTGTTTTCAGAATCGTTCGCATTCATTCCGACTGGAATGGAATGTCACGGTAGGGATCCCTCGCTCTCCGCTCGGGATTCCAGAAAAAACGCGTCTTCGTGGTGAAAACGTACTTTTGATAGAATTTAGACGCTTAATGTCCAACGACAGAAAAATCCGCGTGCTTGTGGCGAAACCCGGCTTGGACGGCCACGACCGTGGGGCCAAGGTCATTGCCCGGGCCCTGCGCGATGCGGGAATGGAAGTGATCTATACCGGACTGCGCCAGACGCCGGAGATGGTGGTGAATTCCGCGTTGCAGGAAGACGTGGACGTGATCGGGCTCTCCATTCTTTCCGGCGCGCACAACGCCATTGTGCCGCGCGTCTCCGATCTATTACGCCAACACAAGATGGACGACGTATTGTTCCTGGTGGGCGGTATCATCCCGGAACAGGATTTCGACTTCATGAAGAAATCCGGGGTTACGGGAATTTTCAATCCCGGCACGCCCATGGATGAAATCGTGGAGTTCATCCGCAAAAACGTGAAGCCGCGCGGCGTGGTCGCCTGAGCGATCTTCCGCAGTCGCGGAGCTTTTCTGGATCAACTACATAATTAGGTGAGCTAACCGGCACATGCCCGGCCAGTCTAATCCGCATTGAAAGGCGGACCTATGAAAAGACTGATCTTGCTGGCTTTGGCCGTGCCTTTGTTGGTCTGGCTGGCCAACGCAGGGGAGCGTGACCGCGCCCACAATGAAACCCTCACGATGAATGACGAGCCATCCACAGACGATTGCCGCGACCATCTCCGCGTTTATAACGACGATTTCCGGGCCAGTGTTCGCGACGAAGAGACACGCACGCTGGCCGCGCAGCCGCTCAGCATCACGGCGGCGCACAACGGCGGCATCCAGGTCAGCACCTGGGACAAACCTGAGATCAGCATCAAGCTTTGCAAACAGGCCGCGGCCGACGATGAGGCTGGGGCGCGCAAGGCGCTGGCTGACACCAGACTGGAAATTAACGGTTCAAGAATCAGCGTGCATGCTCCCGAATCAGACCACGGGTTTTCTCTGGGCACCTTGCTGCTGGTAAGGACGCCGAAAGGCGCCGAGTTGGAGTTGGAAGCCCATAACGGCGGCGTTTCTCTTAATCATTTCAGCGGTACAGCCAAAGCTCATACGCAGAATGGAGGTATCTCACTGAGCAATAGCACCGGCAACCTGACCGTGGAGGCACGGAATGGCGGAGTGAGCATCAAGGACTGCGGCGGCGACGTGAACGCAACGGTCGAAAACGGCGGTTTGAGCATCAGCCTGCTGGAGCAATGGGAAGGAAAGGGACTGGAAGCCCACACCCACAATGGCGGACTGGTGGTTTCCGTGCCCGGAAACATCAGTACCGGCGTGGAAATTACGGGCTCCGAGCATACGCCAATCATCTGCAAGGATGACGTTTGCGGAGAGGCGCAGAGAACGTGGGAGGATGGCCGCAAAATCCTGCGCTTCGGCACCGGAGACCCGCAGGTGCGTGCCACCACGGTGAACGGCGGCATCGTCGTCAAGCGGCGAGAGCTGTCACGGGCTGAGTTGTGAATTCCTGCTTTGAAGCGGCAATCCTCATGCCAGCGCCAACGGCCTGAAGAAACTTCAGGCCGTTGACTTTTAGTGACCTACCCAGCGGGCGAATTCAAGAAAAAACACAGAAGAATCACATATACTTAAACTTTTCGCCCATGACCAAGCTGGAGGAAATCCTGTCTTTCACGCGCGGGCGCGTTGCCGCCGCCAGGCAGCAGGCGGACATGCCTGCTTTGGAAAAGGCGGCTGCGGCCCATATTCCGCGCGGCTTTCGCAAGCGCCTGCTGGCGATGGCCCAGCTTGGGCCGGCCGTCATTGCCGAATTGAAGAAAGCTTCGCCTTCGCGGGGCGTGCTGCGCGGCACTTTTCCTGTTGGACTGCTGGCCAATCAACTGGCCCGCAGCGGCGCTTCGGCTCTTTCCGTCCTCACCGACGAGAAGTTCTTCCAAGGCTCGCTGGCGAACCTGCTGGAGGTTTCCGCGGCCACGGAGCTGCCCTGCCTGCGCAAGGATTTCATCATCGATGAATTCCAGGTCCTGGAGGCGCGCGCCCACCACGCCGACGCCATCCTGCTGATCATGGCGGCGCTGGATGATAAGACATTCCAGACGTTGCATGAGTGTGCGAGATCGCTCGATCTTGACGTGCTGTGCGAAGTGCATAACCAGGAAGAGCTGAAGCGGGCGATTGATGCCGGGACGGACATCATCGGAGTCAATAGCCGCGACTTGAGGACGTTCCACGTGAGCCTGCATACGCTGGTGGACCTGGCGGAGAGCATTCCCAACCATGTGCTCAAAATCGCGGAGAGCGGCATCGACAAGGGCGCGGACATCCGCGATCTGCACGCCGCGGGTTATCAGGCATTCCTGGTGGGCGAGGCGCTGATGCGCGCCGAGGACCCAGGCAAGAAGCTGCAGCAACTCCTGCACGATGCGGGATGGTATTCTCCTTCCACCAAGTCTTCTCCTAACTGGCGCGGTACAGTACAGTAAGACCGGGCCGGCATTTCTCAAGAGGCATGAGCACCTGGATCAAAATCTGCGGCACCACTTCGGTGGGCGACGCGCTGGCGTCCGTGGATGCGGGCGCGGACGCGCTGGGCTTTATCTTTGCGCCCAGCAGGCGGCGGATTACCGTGGAGAAGGCGCGGGAGATCATCCGCGAGCTTCCGCCCCAGGTGGAAAGGATCGGCGTGTTTCTGAATGAGAGCGTGGAGCAGGTCCTGCATAGCGTGATGGAGGTTGATCTCACGGGAATTCAGTTGCATGGAGATGATTTGCCCTTGGAACTTTGCAGTTACTTGCCCAAAGCGCGCCGTGAAGAACTGCGGATCATCAAGACCCTCATTGTCCAGGAAGGAGTTGAGGTGGGACTGCAGGCCGGCATGCAGGCCGCTACGAAAGTCGTGGACGCATGGCTGCTGGATTCCGGCACAGGCAGCGGGAAGACTTTTGACTGGCAGGCCGCGCGCAAGAAGTTAGACGTGCAGCAGGGCCGGGTTATCATCGCTGGCGGGCTTACGCCGGAAAACGTGGGCGAGGCGATTCACACATTCTCACCCTGGGGCGTGGACGTGGTCACCGGAGTGGAGCATGAGCCGGGGCGCAAGGATTGGAACAAGTTGAAAGCATTTGTGGCAGCGGTGCGGAAAGCGGAGAACTGAGCATGGGAAGCGCGGTAGCAAAGACCCGGCCGGCGGCCGGGCGGTTCGGCCCCTACGGCGGACGCTACGTTCCGGAGACGCTCATGGCGGCCCTGGAAGAACTGGAGCGGGAGTACGAGAAAGCAAAGCGGGACAAGAAATTCCGCGCTGAGTTCGAGCGGCTGCTGAAGGAGTACGCGGGCCGGCCGACTTCATTGTTCCATGCGCGCCGGCTCACGCAAAAGCTGGGCGGGGCCAGGATTTACCTGAAGCGCGAAGACCTGCTGCACACCGGCGCGCACAAAATCAACAACTGCCTGGGACAGGCGCTGCTGGCGCAGCGCATGGGCAAGCAGCGCATCATTGCGGAGACGGGCGCCGGACAACATGGAGTGGCCACGGCCACGGTCTGCGCGTTGTTCGGCTTTGAATGCGTGGTCTATATGGGCGTGGAAGACATGAGGCGCCAGGAGTTGAACGTCTTCCGTATGCGACTGCTGGGCGCGGAAGTGCGCGGCGTGGATGCCGGCTCAAAGACGCTGAAGGATGCCATCAACGAAGCCATGCGCGACTGGGTCACGAACGTGCGCACCACACACTATCTGCTGGGCAGCGTGCTCGGAGCGCATCCCTATCCGACGATGGTGCGCGATTTTCATTCCGTGATCGGAAGGGAAGCGCGGGCACAGATCCTGAAGGCGGAGGGCAAACTGCCCACGGCCATCCTTGCCTGCGTGGGAGGCGGTTCAAACGCCATCGGCATCTTCCATGAGTTCATCGAGGACAAGCGGGTGAAACTGATCGGTGTGGAGGCCGGCGGGCGCGGGGAACGGCTGGGTGAGCATGCGGCGCGTTTTCGCGGCGGATTGCCGGGCGTACTCCAGGGAACGTATTCCTATGTGCTGCAGGACGAAGCCGGGCAGATTGCAACCACGCATTCAATTTCAGCAGGACTGGATTATCCCTCCATCGGCCCGGAGCATGCGGCGCTGGCAGATACTGGCCGCGCCGAATACGTGGCGGCGTCCGACGAGGAGGCGCTGGAGGCCTGCGTAACGC
>Ga0316628_100003803_pt1 | contig 11691 bp, 9 predicted proteins | sample OWC_Aug_M2_C1_D5_FD_207648 | JGI IMG/M metagenome (GOLD analysis project Ga0316628, IMG submission 207648) | Wetland soil microbial communities from Old Woman Creek delta, Ohio, United States - OWC_Aug_M2_C1_D5_C | ecosystem: Environmental > Terrestrial > Soil > Wetlands | place: USA: Ohio... | reverse complement strand
GGCGGCACTTCTGTTGAATCGGGCCGTCCGACCGGCTCAATCGGCGGCGGCCGAAACGCCATTGCCCCCGCCGGGAAAATTTCCAACCGCCACCTGAACTGCAAAGGGGGAGAACCATGAAGAGAAAATCACTGCGCATCATATGCCCGAACGGCCACATGGGGTTCGCCCCCACCAAGGAGGGCAGCTTCTGGATCGGGGCCGAGACGCGCCCTGACTACTACTGCTGCGATTCGGGCAGCGACGACATCGGCCCCGGCCCGCTCGGCAGCGATACGAGCGTCAGCCCCTACGACTGGGAGAAGCACGACCTGGAATTGATGCTGATCGCGTCCCGGCGCCAGGGGGTGCCGATGATGATCGGCTCATCCGGCGACACCGGGACCAACAGCCGGGTGGACATGTACGTGGACATGATCCGGCAAATCAGCCGGAAACACCGCATCAAACCCTTCAAGCTGGTGACGTTTTATTCGGAACTGGACAAGGAGGACCTGCGCCGGCGAATGAAATCCGGCGACGTGGTCGAAGGGCTGGACGAGCGCACACCTCTGTCGCTGGCCGAACTCGACCAGACCGACCGGGTGGTCGCCATGGCCGGGGTGCATCCGTTCATCAAGGGCCTCCAGATGGGGGCCGATGTGATCATCGGCGGCCGCAGCAGCGACGCCGCGATTTTTGCTGCGGCGGCGCTTTACGAGGGCTTCCCCGAAAACCACTCCTACTATATCGGCAAGGTCCTCGAGTGCGCCTCGTTCTGCGCCGAACCTTACATGGCCAAGGAATCGGTCATCGGCACCATCACCCACGAGGATGTCACGGTCACGGCCATGCACCCCGATCAGCGCTGCACGGTGGCCTCCGTGGCCGGGCATGCCATGTACGAGCGATCGAACGCCTACTACGAATATTTCGCCGGCGGCACCCTGGATATGACCCATTGCCGATACGAGCAGGTGGATGCGAAAAGCACCCGGGTCACCGGCCAGATTTTTGTTCCCACCGTGGGTCGCACCAAGGTCAAGCTGGAGGGCTCCGGCAAAGTGGGCGAGCGTTACATCGGCATCGTCGGCATCCGCGACCCATACTCCATTCGGAACATCGACCGGGTCATCGACTGGGCCCGGAGCCAGGTGGAGGAACGCTTTTCGGGGAAGCCCTACCAGCTCTTCTACAACATTTACGGAAAGAACGGCGTCATGGGGGATCTGGAGCCGGTTCGGGAGATCCGCTCCCACGAGCTGTGCGTGATCGTGGAGGGGGTGGCGCCGACCAAGGAGATGGCCGAAGAGGTCACGCTGATCGGTTCGCGTCAGATCTTCTACGCACGCCTGCCCGAGGTGAAGGGCACGGCCGGGACGGCCGCCTTCGTCATCGACGGGGTCCTTCCGGCTCCGCCCGGCTACAAGTGGACCCTGAATCATGTCCTGCCGGTGGACGACCCGATGGAGCTCTTTACCCTGAACGAGATGGTGATCCGGGACGGAGAGGAGGGGTGATGAAAACCAAGAAACTGATCGATCTGGCCAAGACCATCCGAAGCAAGAATGCCGGCACGGACAAGATTACCTTCGACATTATTTTCCGCGAGAAGGAAAACTACGAGCTGGTGAAAAAAAGCGGTGCCTTGACGCGCCAAACGGTGGCGGCGCTTTTCAACATTCCCGAGGAGCGCATCAGCGACTTCGTGGAATTCGATCCGGCCTATGCCATCAAGTTCACCATCCGCCGCCTTGAGCCGAGCGGAAGCCCCGGTGATAGAGACATCTTCGGCTGCCAGCAGTACCCGCCGTTGCTGGATATCGAGGTGCCGGTCTAGTTTCAAGTGGGGGCATGACGATCAGCGGGTAGCCGTGACCCATGAAGAGGACCGGCATCATAGCAGGCGTCACTCCCTACGGTTCAAACTCGTACTTGGCTTCGTTGCGGCGGATGTTTCGGGTTTGCCAGTATCGCCGGTGGTTTCGAAAATTTGCCATCAGCGCCGGCAGGCGGTTCAGAATTCGGTACTCATCCTTCGGGCTCCAGTCCAGCTTTTGCCGGGTGTAGCTCGTGTCGACGCGCAGCGGCCGGTCGGCATAGGCCAGCATCCAGGGCTGCTCGTAGGTTTTGCGGAGCAGCAAGCTGTTGCCTGCCAGTTTCAGGTAAAGAAACAGCATGACAAGTTGCGGAGGGACGTAAATGGGACTTCCGCTGAGATTCCGATCGCAGAGCCGGCGGATGGGGTGGAAGAGGTCATTCTGACACGTGCAGCCTTCCTCGGACGCGAAGAGCACCTCGTGGCGGCGCAACCCATCATTTTTTTCGATGACCCTGCGGACAAACCGCACCACCTCATCGCGATGGATATAGGGGAACCCCGTCTGGCCGCGCCCGGGGATGCAGCGGCCGATGGGTCCGCAGCGGTTCCACAACCGGATCAGGCTATAGAGCGGCGGCAGCTCGCACCAGTCGCTGAAAACTCCGCCGATCCGCATGACAATGGCCGGAAGGTCGTCGCGGCGCTCCGCACACAATCGCTCGCCGGCAGCCTTGCTCTTGCAATACGGGAAATCCGCCATGTCACCGGCGTCTTCGGTCAGGGCTGCACCTGGGGGCGGAGGCACCAGCGAGGCGATGCTCGCGGCAAAGATGATGCGGCCGGTTCCGGCGCGGCAGGCCGCTTCGATGACGTTGCGGGTGCCGTGGATGTTGTGGATGTCGTACTCCCGGCGCCAGCGGCGGCCATAGTGATAGTAGGCCGCGAAGTGAATGACGAAGTCTATTCCGCCGTGCGTCCGGGCGATGCGCTGAAAAGCCTTCGAGACGGCTCCGGCATCGGAGATATCCAGGTTCTCCCAGACCGCTCGGGGGGCGGCTTGGCGGAGGGCAAAGGAAGGCTGCCGCCGGTCGACCCCGAAGACGCGATGATCACCGGCCAAGTTCGCGCAAAGAGCGGAACCCAGATAACCCGAAGATCCCGTGATGACGACAGTGCGATCCATGACGTCATAATGAAGCAGGTAGGGGATACTATAGTGATACCTGGCTTGAGCGATTCTGTTCTAGATTCCGGCAATAAGGCCCATGCGGGGCGCAGACCCCTCCGGGCCTCGATGCAACTCGATAAAATCGCTCAATTTAGGTGATAGTTGCCTTTGAGATTGAGTACTCGAGCTCTAAACAGGAGACTTGAAGTTTTCGGATGTTTCTCTTGTTTCATTGCCCACCTGCTGGAATTGCACGGTCGGCATCTGACGACACGGGATTTAATGCGCTGCTCTCATAGATCCCCAGTTCCTGACGGGCAAGAATCCAGGTGGGTCTTTATCCCGAGATCGCCGGCTAATCACCTGGTCGAGGATCGCTCCGCCGGCCCGCCAGCAAAACGACGACCGTTCTTCGTTTTTAAAAATTCAGACAGCGAGATTCCCTCCTGCTTCAAAAAACCCTTAGCTGGAAGGACTCCGTTGCTGACCATTTCCACCACTGCGCAAAGGGAAGAGGCGGTAGTCCATGAGATGGCCCGCCACCGGCGACCGGCAATTTCAACCGGATAGTAAGCTCGGACAAATTCCTCACGCGAGAGGCGCCCCCCTTTCCAACCTTCCACGGCGGCGTGAACATAAACCACGTCTTCATTGACCTGCGGCTTAGCGTGAACCAGGATTTCACCGGCTCGGGTCCGATCCTCACGCATCAACAGCTCGTGAAAAAAGAAGTTCATCAACTTCGCGTGCCCAGGGTAGCGGATGGTTTTGTAATCCATGTTTTGAACGCGTCCCATGTAGGTATCACACATCGTGCCGAGCCCGCCGGACGTCGTAAAGGCTTCAAGCTGTACGCTGCCGATTACAATCGTTTCCAGCCATTCCAGGGGGGAAACCCATTTGTGTATGCCGTCTTCAATGACTTCGCAGTCATTGAGATATTCGTTGACCACACCTTCGGGCGACCAGTTGAAAGCATATCCGAGAAGGCCTGTGGGATGCTGCGGAAGCGCCCCGACGCGGAGCCTGATGCTGCGGATTTGATCAAATGTCTCGGCAAGAAAAGCGCCAACGATCGCAATGAAGCCTGGCGCGAGTCCGCACTGAGGCGCCATCACAGCCCTCGCGGTTTCGCCCATTTGGATGATCGCTTTGGTTGTTTTGACGTCCTCGGTCAGGTCGAAATAGTGAATGCCGAGTTTGTGGGCCTTGGCGGCGAGGCCGATATTGAAGTGGTATGGAAGACATGAAACGATCGCATCGAATCTGCTGATGATCTTCGAATCGACAGAATCTCTCAAATCCAGCTTTTCTATGGGAAACGGCATACCGACCAGTTCATTCATGTCGGCACCGGTAACCGCAAAACCTGTTTCATGCAGGAGGGTTGCAGCCAGAGATCCGACCTTGCCCAAACCCAGGACCAAAATGGAATTATTTTTTTCACTCACGACCATCTCCTTTCAAGGAACGCGACATCACCCATTATTTTTTATCAAAACCTAAATTGAGCGATTTTATCGAGTTGCATCGAGGCCCGGAAGCCCAGATTGCCGTAGCGGTGGTAGTTGGTGCACACGCTCTGCTGGTGGTAGTACTGCAGCAGTTCGATGCGGCCCTCCATGGCGACCGGCGAGCGTGCGATGTAGAAGCCCGTTTCGGCCGCGGCTGCGAAGACCTCCTTCGGGACCCGATGCGGAGCGGCAATGCGGATGCGGTCGATCTTCGGGAGGCAGGCGATGAGATCCTCGTCGGTCTCCTGGAACACCGGGTCCTTGCCGGTCAAACGGCGACCTTCGGGGCCGTAAAGAAAACGGGTGGCGGCGGAGTCCATTCCCTTGGGCAGGCTGACGCGCAGCCGGTTGCCGGTGGCCTTGACGGCTGCGATGCGCGCCAGGGCGTCGAAGAGCGAATCCTCGGGGTGCAGGCGCACCACGATCGTACCCACCGGAAGGTGCCTCAGCACGTTGTCCTGTCCGCGCAGATGGACGTAGTCGATCTCCCGGGCGAACTCCCGCTCCACGTGAAAGAGGTAACTGCGGATGGCCAGAATCGTCTTGCGGACGTCTGCGGCATCGTCACCGAGCATGTTCCAGTCGAGTTTGAGCTGCCAGCGCTGGGCCAGGCGCAGCAGGGGATGGGTGTCGGTCGTCGGCCCTGCGACCGGTGGTGCTTTTTCCTCGGCGTCCAGGAACTGGGCCACATAATGGGGGCTACCGGCCTTGATGCCGGCTCCCAGGGCGGACTTGCCCATGCCGCCGAAGGGCTGGCGCAAAACGATGGCGCCGGTGGTGCCGCGGTCGATATAGAGGTTGCCGGCCTTGACGCGTCCCTTCCAGAAGTCCTGCTCGCGGCGGTCTAGACTCTCCAGCCCCGATGTGAGGCCGTAGCCGGTCTGGTTGACCCGGGCGATGGCCTGCTCCAGGTTGCCGGCGCGCATGACGCCCAGGACGGGGCCGAAGAATTCCGTCAGGTGAGTCGTGCTGCCGGGTTGTACGCCCCACTTGATTCCCGGCGTCCACAGCCGGGGGTTGTCGTTGAGCATCCGTGGCTCGAGGGCCCAGGACTCGCCTGGCTCAAGGCTCGTCAGGGCCTCGCGCAACGGGCTATGGGGCGACCTGACCAGCGGGCCCATCTGGCTGGTGAAGTCCCAGGCCGAACCGGCCTTGAAGGTGGCCGCCGCATCGGTCAGCTGCCGCTTGAATTTCGGGTCGTCATAAACCTCCTGCTCCAGGATCAACAGGGAGGTGGCCGAACATTTCTGCCCGGAGTTGCTGAAGGCCGACGTGATGACGTTGCCGATGGCTTGTTCCCGGTCGGAGACGGCAGTCACGATGGTCGCATTCTTCCCGCCCGTTTCGGCAGCCAGAAACGCATCGGGCCGTTCCTTCAGGATCCGCAGGCCGGTTTCGGTGCCGCCGGTCAGGATGATGAAATCGACGTCAGGGTGCCCGGTGAGCCGGGCGCCGGTGCTGCCGCCCTCGCAGGGCAGAAACTGCAGCGTGTTTTTGGAGACTCCGGCCCGCCAGAAGCATTGGCAGAGCAGCCAACCGACCAGGATGGCGTCCGAGGACGGTTTGAAGACCACGGTGTTGCCGGCGGCCAGCGCGGCCGTGATCCCACCGCAGGGGATCGCAATGGGGAAGTTCCAGGGTGAAATCACCACCCCGACCCCCTTGCCCCGGCAGCGGAGGCTGTCCATCCCGAAATAGGATCTGGCCGCATGCGGGTAAAACTCGGCGAAGTCCACGGCCTCGGATACCTCGGGGTCGGCTTCGGTGAAGATCTTCCCGGTGGCGGCGACCGCCGCGCCGATGAGGTCGCCGCGCGCCTTGCGGATTTCGTTGGCCGTCGCGGACAGGAGCCGGTGTCGCTGCCGGGCCGTCAGGCGCCGCCAGCCGTCGGGGTCCTCCTGGGCGGCGGCGACGGCCCGCTTTACGTCGTCGGCATTCGCCAGCGGACAGCGCGCCACCACCACCTGCTCCGGGAGCTGGCTGGGGTCGAGGGTCTTGAGCACCTTGCGGCCGACCGTGATCTCCTTGCCGGCGACTACCAGGGGGACGTCGATGGGGGCATCGCCGGGGGCTTTCAACCAGCGGCGGCGAATGCCCTCGGCCCAGACCCGGTTGGCGGCAAGCGACCAGTCCGTAATCGGTTCGTTGCCGAATCCAGCCCCGTAATAGGTGCCGCGGTTGCGGGGAAGCGTCTCCGCCATCCGGTTCTGCACGCGGTGGGGCCGCGCGCCGATGGTGTGGATGCGGCGCGCCGAGGCCCGGAAATGGTCGGCGAGCATGTGCCAGGGCGGGGTTCCGGTTTCCAGCCGATTCAAGTGGCGCAGGAAGTTTCGGGGCCCGGTGTTCTCGTCCAGACGCCGGATGAGGTAGGCGATGGCGTTGATGAAGTGTCGATCCTCCGCCACGGGCGCGTAGGCCAGCAGATCCTGGCCGGTTTCGTGGACCGCCCGGCGCACATGGTTCGCCATGCCTTCGATCATCTCGAAGGTGAAGTAGCTCGTCACCTGGTTTTGCTGCGCCAGCAGATAGGCATAGGCCAGATCGAACAGGTTGTGGGAGGCGACCCCGAGGCGCACGGCGCGGATGTTCTCCGGCGTAAGCCCGTAGGCCACCATGCGTTTCCAGTTCGCGTCCACGTCGAGCTTGTTGTCGAAGGGGGCGAGGGGCCAGTCGCACAGCGCGGACTCGAGCAGCTCCATCTCCATGTTGGCGCCCTTGACGATGCGGATCTTGATGGGGCTTCCGCCGGCATCCACTCTTCGCCTGGCCCAGGCCGTGATCTCCTGCAGCAAACCGAAGGAATCCGGCAGATAGGCCTGGAGCGCCATCCCCGCAAAGAAATCCTTGAACTCCGGCCGGTCCAGGGTATGCATGAACGCGGCCGCCGTGAGCGCCAGGTCCCGGTAGGCTTCCATGTCGAGGGTGACGGACTTGGAAATGGAGGTACCGTCCGGCCGGGAGTACACCCGCGCCGCGGCTTCACGATAGAGAACGGAAAGCCGCTCCGAGATCCGATCGACGGTTTCCGCGAAAGGCAGGGGATGGATCTGGGCGCAGATGGTGGAGATCTTGACGGCGATGCTCTCGATGCGGGGGTCCCGGATGTCGGAGAGATAGGTGTTCATGTGGGTAAGCGCCTCCTCCTCCCCCAGGACCTCCTCCCCCAGGTGGTTGAGGTTGATCCGGAAGCCCTCGGCCTTGCGCTCCGCGAGATAGGCGCCGAGGGGCTCCCGTTCACCGGGGATGATGACATGACGGCTGTCGGCCCGCATCTTGGCTAAGATCCGCGGGACCGTGATCCGTGGCAGAAAGCGGCCGAAATGCAGGAACAGGAGGATGAGCACTTTTTCCGGTATGGAAAAAAAGCGCGGGATCCCATAGGCGGAGAGCACGTGGTGGATTTGATCCGCCGCGCGCTGCAAGTCCTGGGTTCGGAAGCTCTGGTCGATCAGGGCGGTCAGGATGGCTTTGTCCTTCGGACTGCCCACCAGCCGGGCCAGCTGCCGGTAACGGTGCCTCTCTTCACGGGTCAGAAGCGTGTTGGCGCGGTCCTGCCAGTTTCGGGCAAGGGCAACGGCCTCTTCTGCAAGACGATCGTCTGTCGCTGCGCTCATGGGGCACTCCGGGAAGGAATCACGGTTGAAAGCTTCAGATACTCGATACTAGATACTCGATTCTCGATACGGGAGAATCTTTTCGCTTGTTACTCATTACTCGTTACTTGTTACTTTCATTTGTGATACTGGATTCTGGATAAAAAGAAAAGCTTGGGGTGCCTGCGCCGAAGCGAAAGTCGGCCTGGTTAATTGCCGCAGTAATAGGAGTTCACACTGCCGCCTGCCAGACGGCCAGGATACCGAACGACACTAGAACGATCCCGGACAGGCGGTTTGTCCAGCGCAGCATCCCTGGGGCAAGTCGATCCCGCATCAGGCCGACCCCGCCGCTCAGGATCAGCCACCAGGCGGCTGACCCGATAAATACGCCCAAGACCAGCAGGGAGGCGGCTGAGAGGTCTCCGCCTGTGTCGGCGATGCCGAGGGCGGCAAAGATACCGGCAAAGGACAGGATGGTCATGGGGTTGGCCAGCGTCAACAGGAGAGTGGACGCATAGCCTGCGGCGAGCCCTGTGCCGGAGGCGGCTGCCGCGCTTTCGGCTGGGGTCGCTCGGAGGGTTTTGATCCCCAGGGCCAGAAGAAATATTCCGCCGGTCAGCTGGATCCAGAACCGCTGGTCAACGAGAAAGGCGGAGATCACGGTCAGGCCGAAGCCGGCCACGCACCCGTAAAGGGCGTCGGCCGTGGCTGCTCCTAATCCTGAGAGAAAGCCGGATGCCCGGCCTTCAGCGAGCGTGCGCCGGATGCAGAGAATGCCGATGGGCCCGACGGGTGCTGCGATGGAAAACCCGATGATGAGGCCCTGGAGGAATAGCGGCGAAACCATTTCTGATACCTAAATCGAGCGATTTTAGGGAGTTCCATCGAGGCCCGGAGGGGTCTGCGCCCCGCATGGGCCGCCGCAAATGACACCCAAGCTTCGGCAACGCCCCCAGGGATTCTAGAAATGGTTTGAAAACCCCGTCTGACGCCCGATGGCGGCGTTGCAGGCTTCTCGAAATGCTCGCATACTACCGTGTATGCTGCGCTTTCGAATCGGCCTGCGCCTTGCCCTCGGGCGTGATCCGTGGCTTTGAACCCATTTCTTGTATATATCCGAACAGGCAGCGACGGCATTGGCTGTCGTGGGATGTTTCCGACGGGGGCTGTCCGGCTTTATCTGAGCTGCACCTGCTGCCGTTGCGACGGCCACCGGCGAAATTGCGGCGGCCCATGCGGGGCGCAGACCCCTCCGGGCCCTTCCGCCAGAATTCAGGACAAAATCGCTCAAGTTAGAGTTCAACAACCTGCAGCCCAATTTAGGAACAGGCTGTTGCCTGATCAAAACGGCCGCCTTGATTTGAGTCAAAGTGTCCGTATCTTGTTACCTGCGCTTTTGGGTGAATGGCCCCTGGTGCGGGTGCAGGATGACGAAACGATGAACACCCTCAGAGACGATCAACTGCTGACGATCGTGAAAAATGTAGTCGAGCAGAACGGCTGCCGCCTCGTCGACATAGACTTTGACCATCGCATCCTCAACATCGAGGGTTCCGAAGAGGCTCAAGCGCGGTGCGCCCTGGCCCTTGAGAAAGTACTGGGTTAGGCGGCTACTTCGCAAACACCTTCTTCAAGAGATCCGTCGTGCGGGCGGCGGGGCTGGTGCGGATCTTCGCCTCCTCCTGCCCTACCTTCAAAAACAGGCCGTCCAGCGACTTTCCAGTCACGTAACCGTCCAAGTCGAAGGAATCCATCTTGCCGAACGGCACCAGCGAGGTGTAGCGGTCGGTCAGCGCCTTGTAGGAGCGGGTGACACCCACCTGGTTCATGCTGTCGGCGATGACGGGCTTGAAGGCGTCGGTGAGCTGAGGCGTGGTCTTGGCTTTAAAATAGTCCGTGGCGGCGGTGTTGCCTCCGTTTAAAATCTTCTGGGCGTCCTCAAAGGTCATCTTCTTCACGGCATCCTCGAAAATGGGCTTGGCCTTGGGCGCGGCTTGCTCGGCTGCCCGGTTCATGCTCAAGATCAAATCATTCACCTCTTTCTGGTAGCCCGCCTTCTTGAGAACTTCGGCAGCCGTCTGCATTTTTCCCGGCAGCAGGATCTTTACCGCCGCATCCCCAAAGTAGCCGCCCGACTTCGAGAGCGTTTGCACGGCGTTGCCCGTCCCGACCGCAAGGGCCTCCTTGAGCCCGGCCGCCGCATCCGCCTGGCCGGCGCCCGATCCCCCGGCCGCCGATCCCAGCGCGCCTTTGATCGCGCCTTTAATATCCTGGGGAAGTGCGGGCAAAGCGATCAGAAAAAGGAATGCCGCCGCCAACAGAAAAGTGGTTTTTTTCATGGATACTCTCCTTGGGGGCTTAGCCTTGTTTGAAATCGGATCCAACGTAAGCAGGGAACAAGGGGAATGCAAGGAAGCCGGCGCCATTAGGTGAGTTCTCAATGGCCGGATAAGGGTTTCTGCGGTGCCGGGGACCCGTTCAGTCTGAATCTGTCTTCATTCTGTAATTGCGCCAGGCGCGCACGGGGATCACCAGGGCGAAGAAGGGAAAGGTGTAGAGAGCGGCCACCGTGGGCTCGAGCGGAGAAAAGAACTGGGCGCTGAAGACGATGACCAGGATGTAGTTCATGATCCAGAGACTGATGATGCTGGCCAGATGGTCCGGAAGGGTCCACCGCCATGCCAGCAGAATACCGGCAGCTATGAAAATGGCCCCCAGCAGGAAAGCGGCGGATATGGAGGTCATGAGAATCCCGACGTTCTGGCGAAAGAAATCAGCGAATTTCGAGAAAACCCCCAGGTTGGTCATAGCGAAGAGGATCAGGGAGAACGGGTACTGTCTACCCCGGATGAGGTCCACGGCCCGGGGGGATGCCTTTTTCAACACTTCCGCAGCGGCAAGGGGGATGAATACCACCATGACAAGAAGCTGCATCATGTCGAGCAGGGGGATCTCCATGGAATGGCCGAAAAGAAATGCCACCAGCGGTGGCAAGGTGAAGGGAACCAGCAACGAGGAGGCCACCACCACGACTAGGACCAGGGCCATGTTGGCCTGGAGCAAGTTGGCGAAAAAGGGCGCAACAGCGCCAGTGGATATCCCGGCCAGCAGCAGGGCCGACAGGCTGTAGGCCGGCCAGACCAGCCGGAACAACAGCGCGACCGCAACCGGGAAGAGGATCATGCGAAACAGCAATAACCAGGCGATCCGCAGAGGCGACTGCCGGGCGGTATCCCAGATCGCGGAGAGGCGGATCGAGAGAAAGTTCAGGAAGAGCAGCAGCATCATGCACACCACGGGAAAGGGTTGAAGCGGCGCGCAGGCCACCGGCGCGAGGACGCCGGTGAGCAACGAGCCGAAGCTGACCGCCAGCAGAAGAAAATCCTTCGGGCTGAACATGGGCGCGATTCTTCCGTTATTCGAGATCACGTTATTGAAACCTAAATTGAGCGATTTTAGGGAGTTCCATCGAGGCCCGGAGGGGTCTGCGCCCCGCATGGGCCGCCGCAATTTCGCCGGTGGCCGTCGCAACGGCAGCAGTTGCCGCTCAGATAGGCCCAGACAGCCCCCGACGCAAACATCCCACGACGGCCACTGCCGTCGCTGCCTGTT
>Ga0316628_100003802_pt1 | contig 11693 bp, 10 predicted proteins | sample OWC_Aug_M2_C1_D5_FD_207648 | JGI IMG/M metagenome (GOLD analysis project Ga0316628, IMG submission 207648) | Wetland soil microbial communities from Old Woman Creek delta, Ohio, United States - OWC_Aug_M2_C1_D5_C | ecosystem: Environmental > Terrestrial > Soil > Wetlands | place: USA: Ohio... | reverse complement strand
AAGCGGTGCCCGATCACCTCACCCATCAATACGGCATTTGCGGCGTCGGCAAGCGGCTCGGCAAGGTCTTCGAGGTGGATGGAATGGTCGAGAAGCCGGCGAAGGGCACCGCCCCATCGAATCTCTCGATCACCGGGCGCTACATCCTGCAGCCGGAAATCTTCAAGATCCTGCAAACCCAGGAGCGCGGCGCCGGCGGCGAAATCCAGCTCACCGACGCGATGATCGGGCTTGCCAAAACCCAGAAATTCTACGGCGTGGAGTTTGCCGGCGAGCGGCATGATTGCGGCTCGAAGGCCGGGTTCCTGCGCGCCAACATCGCCTTTGCCATGGCGCGCGAGGAATTGCGGGAGGGCCTGCGCGCGGAGATGACGAAGTATCTTGAGAAGTAACGGCGGGAGCGCCGTTCGCTCAACGCGTCATTTCCGGGTCCGCCTGCTTCGCAAGTCGCCACGAATAACGGAAACGGTTCAAGCCACCAGCGACAGCTTCGAGGTGCCGGCCAGCACGCTGCGATTGCGGCCGGCTTCCTTGGCTGCGTAAAGCGCGCGGTCGGCCATCTTCACCATCTCCGCCCATTCGGCGCCGGCGTCGGGAATCATGCTGGTGACCCCGATGCTGACCGTGGTGATGGCATTTTCGCCGCACCACTGCTCGACTTTCAGCCGGATCGTTTCGGCGACCATGAAGGCCTGCTTGGGCAACAGGTCGGGCAGCAGCACGGCAAATTCCTCGCCGCCATAGCGCGCCGCGCAGTCGCTTGCGCGCCTCACCGAATCCGAAATGCAGATGGCAATTCCGACCAGCACCTCGTCTCCGGCCTGGTGCCCGTTGGTGTCGTTGAAGGATTTGAAATGGTCGGCATCGATCATCAAAAGCGCCAGCGGACGCTTTTGCCGAACCGCGCGCCGCCATTCGGCCTCGATCACGGCATCGAATTTGCGGCGGTTTCGCAAGCCCGTGAGCGCGTCCGTGGTGGCGAGCTCCTCGAGCTTTTCCTCGGCTGCGGCACGGCGGCCGATCTCGCGCGCCAGAAACAGCGTCACGCCGAGCATGAACGTGACGAGCGCCGACATGATCGCGCCGATCCGCGTCGCTTCGACACGCCAGAGCTCGTAGATATCGCTCCACCGCTTTCCGACCAGCACAACGAGCGGCCGCGTGCTGTCGCGCCAGACATAAAGCCGTGGCGAGTGGGCCAGCGTGGCCTCGCCGGAATAGGAACCGCTCGGCTCGGTCAGAACCTGTTTCACGCCGGGCAGGTCGCCGAGGTATTTTCCGATCATGTCGAGGTCGAATGGCGTTCGCATGATGACGGTGCCGTCGTGGCGAAACACCGTGATGACGTCCTCAGGGTCGAGATGCGGCCGGCCGAACAGCTCGTGAAAATAGCTGAAGCGGATCGAGCCGGCGACCACGCCGAGAAAGCGGCCGTCTTCGCCGGTGATGCGGCGGCTGAGCACGATGGCATAGGCGCCGTGGTAGAGCATCGGGCGGCTGATGAACAGGTCCGAATCGGGCTGGTCTCTGTGAACCTTGAAGTACTCCTCGTCGCTGCGATTTTCCGGCAGCGGGTCGAGCGTCGATGCGTCGGCGATCAGCTTGCCCGTGGAATCGAACACCTGAATCGCGCCAAAATGCTTGTCGATTGCCGTATGATCGAACAGGATCAGTTGCCGCAGCGGCTTGCTGACGTCGTTGATCTCCGGCGCCTCCATGTTGGTCACGACGGCGCGCAGCGACAGGTCGTACAGCTCGACGGTGCGGCCGATGTCGGAGTCGAGGCTGGAAGCGAGATTTTCCAGCGTCTGGCGGGCCAGCGCCTCTTCGCTGCGGCGCATGTCGAACATCACGCTGACGCAGATCGCTGAAAATCCGATCACCGTGACAATAGAGGACGCGATCAGCAGTTTTGCTGATAATCGCCGCCAAGGCCGGCTCGCCATATCGGTGAGTAGTCCTAGTCCCATGATCGCTCCCGCTCTTGAGGGGATGCGCCCGGAATGGTTGCCGCCGGCTTAAATGAGGCCGGCTGGCGGCTTTGTGCGTTAACGTTTCCTTGCAGGAGTTGCCGAAACTGGCAGGCCGGGCGGCAATCGGCTCGCGGCCCGGATCGCGCTTTCCCTGCCGAGGGATTAAATTAAAAGAGAGCGGCCATCATTGCCGAACGAGGAGCGCCGTTCCCGGATGTCGCGCCCGACCGGCCTTCTGCCCGAGAGGAATTCAGTGAACAGTTACGATGCGCTGCGCGATTATCTGAAAAAGCAGAAGCTGCCGGAATTCGTGCTGAGCTTCGAGCAGATCGAGGAAATCATCGACGCGGCGTTGCCGCGCGCGGCACAGCGTGCCTCCTGGTGGGAGACGCTGCGCAGCCCGCAGGAAAGGATGCCGCAGCGCGAGGCGTGCCTGGAGGCCGGCTACATCGCGACCAGGCTCCCGGATGGCAGGAGCGTGAAGTTCAAGAAGATGCCGCGCGACGCGCGTCGTCCCCGCGAAAGCGGGGACCCATAACCACAGGACGTTAGGAAAGCGATTGGCTGGGGCACGTCATGGATAAGCCGCAGCGCATGGGTCCCGGCTCAACGGGCCTGTGCTCGGGCCGGCGAAGCCGGACCCGAGTGCCGGGAGACCTCAGCTTGCCGCCTCGAGCCTGACTTCGGTCAGCAGTCGCATGGCGGCGTCCGCATCCATCGGCTCGCCGAAGACGAAACCTTGCGCATATTCGCAGCCCAATTGGTAAAGCTCGACGGCATCCGAGTCGGTCTCGGCGCCCTCGGCGACCACCTCCATGCCGAGGTCGTGGGCGAGCGCAATGATCGATTTCAGGATGACCGGACGAGTGCCGCGGCTCGTGGTGCGGACGAAGGACTGGTCGATCTTGATGGTGTCGAACGGAAAGCGTTGCAAATAGGCCAGCGACGAATGGCCGGTGCCGAAATCATCCAGCGACAGGCCGGTGCCGAGTTCGCGAATCCGCGCCAGCATTTGCGCGGCGTGTTCGGGATTTTCCATCACGAGCGATTCGGTCAGTTCCAGTTTCAGCGTGCCGCGCGCCACCGAGGAGCGCGAGAGCACGGTGCGGATGTCGTGAATGAGGTCGTGCCGCAGCAGCTGACGGGAGGAAACGTTGACGCTGGCAAAGATCGGCTCGCGCGAGCGCATCGCGCGCTGCCAGACCGCAAGCTGCCTTGCGGTCTGGTCGAGAACGAACATGCCGAGGTCGACGATCAGGCCGGTCTCCTCGGCAATCGCGATGAATTCGACCGGCGATATCCGGCCGAGTTTCGGATGGTCCCAGCGCGCCAGCGCCTCGAATCCGGCGATGGAGCGGTCTTCGAGCCGAACGATCGGCTGGTAGAGGATGGTGATTTCCTCGCGCTCGATCGCGCGGCGCAACTCGCTCTCCAGCGTCAACCGGTCGGTCTTTCGCGCCCGCATGGCCGGCTTGTAGACGTCGATGCGGTCGCCGCCGATCCGTTTGGAATGGTACATCGCCAGTTCGGCGTCCTTGATGATCTCGTCGGTGAGCTGCACTTGCGGGTCGGACAGCGCAAGGCCGATCGAGGCGGTGAGGAAAATCTCGCGGTCGTTGAAGGCGATCGGCGCGCGGATGGTCTTGCGGATGGTTTCGGCGAAAGCGGTAATGCGCGCCGGGTCCTGCTCCGACATCAGTAGCAGGCCGAACTGGTCGCCGGCCAGCCGCGCCAGCGTGTCCTGGGGCTTGAGGATTCGCGTCAGCCGCCGCGACAGCGTCAACAGGATAGAATCGCCGACCGCAATGCCCACGGAATCGTTGACCTGCTTGAAGCGGTCGAGGTCGATCACCATCAGCGTCGGCCGCAGGTTCGGCATCGTCTTGGCGAAATTGGCCACCGCATTCAGCCGGTCGATGAACAATTTGCGGTTGGGCAGCCCGGTGAGGTTGTCATGTACCGAGTCGTGCAGCATGCGCTCCTCGGCGTTCTTGATCTCGGTGACGTCGGTGAGGGTGCCGACCACGCGGGAGACTTCACCGTCCGAGCCGACCACCGGACGGGCCTTCAGCGCAAACCACATGAAGTGGCCGTCCGGCGTGCGCAGGCGGAAATCCTGCACCAGGCGCCCGCGCCGCTGATCAAGGACGCTGTCGAGCGCGGCGCGAAAGCGATCCTGGTCGAGAGGATGCAGGACTTCGAGCCATTTTGCGGCCGGCCCCTCGAGCGTGCCGCGCTTCAGGCCCAGCAGCGATTCGGTCTCGGGGCTGGTGAAGACCTTGTCCGCCGAGACGTCCCAGTCCCAGATCAGATCGCCGGAGCCGGTCAGCGCGAGTGCGCGCCGTTCGACATCGGAAACGATTCCAGTGGTGGCGCCGCCGCCGGCGAAAGCGTGCTGCATCACGGTGAAGCCGATCAGCATCACGATCAGGACCAGGCCGCCGAGCAGCGCCGGGCCGACAATGTCGTTGGTGACGCTGCCGGCGATCGTCATGCCGGCGGCAACCACCCACACCACGAGCAGAAACCAGGTCGGGATCAGCAGCACCGCGCGATCGAAGCCATGGGTCGAGAGATAGATGATCAGCGCAAAGCCGACGAAGGCGATCATCACCAGCGACATGCGCGCAATGCCGGAAGCGACCGCGGGATCAAACAGCGCGAGCGCGACCAGCGAGCCCAGAAATGCCAGCCAGCCGACCGTGATGTGGGAATAACGCACATGCCAGCGGCTCAGGTTGAGATAGGCGAACAGGAACACCAGGAGCGTCGCGGCCAGGATCGCTTCACCGCCTGCGCGCCACACCCGCTCGGCGTTGTTCGACATGTCGAGCACCTTGCCCCAGAAGCCGAAGTCGACGCCGATATAGATCAGCACCGCCCAGGCGAGCGCGGCGGCGGCCGGAAACATGATGCTGCCCTTCACCACGAACAGGATAGTCAGCACCAGCGCGAGCAGGCCGGAGATGCCGATCACGATGCCCTGGTACAGCGTGAAGGAGTTGACCTTGTCCTTGTAGGCGTCGGGCTCCCACAGATAGAGCTGTGGCAATCTGTCGGTGCGCAGTTCCGCGACATAGGTGACGACGGCGCCGGGGTCGAGCGTGATGCGGAAAATGTCGGCGGTGGCGCTCTCCTGCCGCTCGGGGCGATCGCCGGTCGACGGCGTGATGGTGGCGATGCGCGACAGGCCGAGGTCGGGCCACAACAGGCCCGACGAAACGATGCGGTAATGGGGCGCCACGATCAGACGGTCGAGCTGGTCGTCGGTGTTGTTGGCGAGCGCGAACACCACCCAGTTCTGACCGCCTTCGCGGGCGCGGACTTCGATGCGGCGGACGATGCCGTCGGTGCCTGGCGCGGTGGAAACCTGGATGCGGTCGGTGTCGCTGTGCTGATGTTCAAGCACCGCGGTCAGGTCGATCGCGGACACGTCGCCGCGGACGCTGACGGCGTCGATGGCCAGTGCCGGCGTGGCCGCAAAAATCATGAGGCCCAGCGCAAATTGCGCAAGGCACCTGATCAGACGCAATGTCGGTTCTCCGCGATCAATTCCGGGCGCAACCCACCGCCGCTAGGTGCCGGGATAAATGACACGAATGCGAGGAAAATCAAAGGGTTTCTAGCGTCCTTGTTCTGACATTCGCATCCTCGCCCCGGCGAGTTCGTTAACGGATGTCAGAACAAGGGCACAACGGCAATAACCTGGGATTCTGGTGTGGTCTCGGATCTGACGTCCGCGTGTTGCGAATGCCAAAATCCACAACCTTTGCCGCGCGAATCGTCTGCTAAAGCACCAACACAATTTTGCCAATATGTTGGCTGGTCTCCATGCGCCGGTGCGCATCGGCGGCCTTTTCCAGCGGGAAACTGCTGTCCATCAAGGGTTTGACGCGGCCTTCACGCAACAGCGGCATCACCCTGGCCTCGATGGCGGCCACCATCGCGGCCTTGTCCGCATTGCTACGGGGGCGCAGCGTCGATCCGGTGTGGTGCAACCGCTTCACCATCAATTTGGCGATGTTGACGGTGGCCTTGGCGCCGCCAAGCGTGGCGATCTGCACGATGCGTCCATCGGGGGCGGCGGCATCGTAATTGCGGTCGATATAGTCGCCGCCAACCATGTCGAGAATGACGTTGGGGCCGCTTCCGGCTGTCATCGACTTGGCGGCTGCGACGAAGTCATCTGTCTTGTAGTTGATGGCGTGGTCGGCGCCGAGCTTGAGGCAGGCCTCGGCCTTGTCTTTCGACCCTACGGTGACGATCACCTTCGATCCGAAGGCCTTGGCGAGCTGGATCGCCATGGTGCCGATCCCCGACGAGCCGCCGTGGATGAGGATCGTTTCGCCGGGCTTGAGCGCGCCGCGCTCGAACACATTGTGCCAGACCGTCATCAGCGTTTCCGGCGTGGCGCCGGCTTCCAGGATCGACAGCGAGGCGGGGACCGCCATCGCCTGGGCGTCCTGCGCGATGCAGTACTGGGCGTAGCCGCCGCCGGCCACCAGCGACATCACCTTGTCGCCGAGCTTATGTCTGTGGGCTCCCTCGCCAAGTGCGACGACCTCGCCTGCGACCTCCAGACCCGGCAAATCGCTCGCGCCGGGCGGCGGCGGATAGACGCCGGCACGCTGGGCCACGTCGGGCCGGTTGACGCCGGCGGCCATCACCTTGATCAAAATTTCGTTTGGCCCGGGTGCCGGCACGGGGCGGGTTTCCGGCAGGAGCACCTCGGGGCCGCCGGGCTTGCTGATGCCGATGACGGTCATTTGCGAAGGGAGTTTTTCCATGATTTGTCCTCGGCCAAACGCTAGGATTTCCTGAGGCATCTGATTAGCCAGCGACATGCGGCATGGCAACCGAACAATGCTGGCGTCGATCACGGAGCAGCGCGCATGGCCATCGAGGACGACGATAAACCGCGAAAGAAGGTCAGCCACGAGATCGGGCAGGACGTTTCGCTGCTCTCGGTCGAGGAACTCAACGAACGCATCACGCTTCTGACGTCGGAGATCGAGCGCTTGCAGGCGGCGGTCACGAAGAAGCGCGCCTCGAAGGACGCGGCTAACAGTTTCTTCAAGTCGTGACACGCCGTGTCCCGGCTCAGCAGCGCGGCAATTCGCCCCGCGCTGCATCCGGGCACGAGAGCTACTGGGCCAATGGCCGACATGGCAAACAATCCCTAAAAAAAATCGCTCGTTTACGATCGATTAAGCTTTCTCGCTTATGACTGTCGGCGTCCTCTTTGGACACCGAGTGGCTCCTGTCCACTCTGTTTGACGCCTCCCTGTTATCAACTTCAAAAGCCGCCGGAAACGGCGGCTCTTTTTTGCGCTGCGTTCGCTCCGCCTTTTGCAGTTTGTTCACTGCAAATTCGGTCGCCACCAAAACTCAACGGCAGCGCCATCAATTTGCCCGAGCGGTTCCGGCAAGTGCCTGTGCGATGGCGAAAGCGGCGCATCGCCGCGCGCCGGACAGGATGCTGGAAACCATAAATGTGCTTGCGGCTGGACTTACGCCCTCGAGCGCGCAATGATTTGTTCATCATAATCCGGCTTCGCGGCCGGCGGTTAAAGAGTGGCGTGAGGCAGTGACGATGTCGGAACGGTCGCAAGGCGAATCTTCCCTTGTCCAGTTCAGCGAACGGCTGACGAACTCCGCGGCGTTCGGCATCTTGTTCCGGGAGGGAATGGATCTGGTCGAGGAGACTGCCGCCTATCTCGACGGCGTCGGCCGCACCGAGGCCAAGGCGCTCGATCGTGCCGTCAGCCTGACCTACGCCACCGAAAGCATGCGCCTGACCACCCGCCTGATGCAATTGGCCTCTTGGCTGTTGCTGCATCGCGCGGTCAAGGAGGGCGAGATGACCTTGACCCAGGCCAACCGGGAAAAGACCAAGGTCAAGCTTTCAGCGGCCGATCCCGGCGTGGCCGACATGATCGAAAAGCTGCCGGCGCACCTGCAAGACCTGATCGCCCGTTCGATGGCCCTGCAAGGCAAGGTGCGCCGTCTGGATTCCACGATCCATGCGCCGCCTGCCGAGCAGGCTCCGATCGGCAATCCGCTGGTGCCTCAGCTCAATCGTCTGAAGGCCGCGTTCGAACAGTAATTCGTCATTTTCCGGCACTCCGCCATTCCGGGACGGTCCCAACAGGGCTGCGCTTTGCGTGCCCCGCAACGACAGCAAACAAAAAACGCCCCGGCGCAAGCGGGGCGTTTTGCATTTGGGGGAAGCTGAAGCCGAAAGACTTCAATCCTTCTTGAGGAAGCCCGAGAATTTCTTCTGGAAGCGCGACACGCGGCCGCCGCGATCGAGGAGCTGCTGGGAGCCGCCGGTCCAGGCCGGATGCGACTTGGGGTCGATATCGAGGTTCAGCTTGTCGCCTTCCTTGCCCCAGGTGGAGCGCGTCTGGTACTCGGTTCCGTCGGTCATGACGACGGTAATCGTATGATAATTCGGGTGAATTTCCGCTTTCATAGCAAGTCCTTCGGCGCGCCCGGCGCCCATGTCTCGATTTGGAGGTGTCGGATTTGGGCGGCTCTATAACCCAAGCGGCCCCCCAAAACAAGCGCATGGGAGGCGGATTTGGCGCCGACCGGTCGGATTTGCCAGCAGTGGCTACGGGGACTATGTGGGGACTATCCGGTACCGCCGATCTGAAGTCCCTGCACCACAAGTGGCGAGTTCGATCAGGGACTTCAGATCGATGAAGCGGTACTGGAATCAATAAGTTTGCTAGTGCGGCGAATTTGAAGTTCCTATCAGTGATGCAGCAAGTTCGTCATAGGAACTTCAAACTCAAAGCCGCACTAGAAATCAATAAGGTACTAGAGCTCCTTTGATTCCGAAGTTCGCATCAGAAGTTGCCGCGATCGTTTGCGAACTTCGGAATCGGAGCTCTAGTGCCCATGAGTTTCCGAAGTTCGTGAAGGTGGGCGGCTCGCGATGGAGCACGAACTTTGGAAAGTGGGCACTAGGGCTGGCGAAACGGGTGATCCAGATTCATGAGTGCAGTAGAACGGCTTGAAGACCGGCGTGATCCAGAGCGCGGTGACGAGTTGGCGGCAGGACAAATCTCCTCGCTCGAACCCGCCGCATCGCTTGATGCTGCCCTGGAAGCATCGTCCCCGGCTGTGCGGCGCGCGCGGCTGCGTCCGCTGCTGGCGCTGGCACCCTACGTCGCCCGCTATCGCGGCCGCGCGGCGCTCGCCCTCATCTCTCTGACGGTCGCGGCCATCACCACGCTGATTGTGCCGGTCGCGGTACGGCGGATGGTCGATTTCGGTTTCACGCCCGAAGGTATCGCGAAGATCAACAGCTATTTCAGCGTCATGATTGCGGTGGTCGCGGTATTGGCGCTCTCTAGCGCCTCACGGTTCTACCTCGTCATGACCATCGGCGAGCGCATCGTCGCCGACCTTCGGCGCGACGTGTTCGCGCATCTGATGCGGCTATCGCCGGCCTTCTTCGATTCCTCGCGCAGCGGCGAACTGATCTCGCGGCTGACCGCCGATACGACCCAGATCAAATCCGCGGTCGGCGCCTCGGTCTCGATTGCGCTACGCAATCTCATGTTGTTCGTCGGCGCCACCGCGATGATGGTGATTACGAGCCCCAGACTTTCCGGTCTCGTGCTGCTGGCCATTCCCGTGATCGTGCTGCCGCTCGTGGCGTTCGGACGCTGGGTGCGCCGGCTGTCGCGCAACGCGCAGGACACGCTGGCGGATGCGAGCGCCTACGCCGCCGAGCTCGTCGGCGCGATCCGCACCGTGCAGGCCTATACCGGCGAGCGGTTGGCGAACGCGCGTTTTTCCGGCGGGGTCGAGCAGGCCTATGAGGCCGCCCGCAGCTCGACGCGCGCTCGCGCCGTGCTTACGGCGATCGTCATCTTCATCGTATTCACGAGCGTCGTAGTGATCCTCTGGATCGGATCGAACGACGTGGAGGCGGGCCTGATCAGTCCGGGCCGGCTCAGCCAGTTCGTCCTGTACGCGGCGTTCGCGGCAGCCGGCCTCGGCCAGCTGAGCGAGGTCTGGGGCGAGGTCTCGGCGGCTTCCGGTGCCGCCGAGCGATTGTTCGAAATCCTCAAGGTGAAGTCGGAGATTTCGGCTCCGCCATCCCCGCGTTCGCTGCCCGAGCCCGCCCGCGGCGACGTCAGGTTTGAGAACGTTTCCTTCGCCTATCCGACGCGGCTGGATGTGCGCGCCGTCGAGGCCGTCTCGTTCGCGGTCCGCGCCGGGGAGAAGGTGGCGATCGTCGGGCCCTCCGGCGCCGGCAAAAGCACGTTGTTTCATCTCCTGCTGCGCTTCTACGATCCGACCTCCGGCAGCATCGAAATCGACGGCGTGCCGATCCGCCTCACCGATCCGACCGAGTTTCGCCGGCGGATCGCGCTGGTGCCGCAGGACCCGGTGGTGTTCGCCGCAAGTGCCCGCGACAATATCCGCTTCGGCCGGCCCGAGGCCAGCGATGCCGACGTCGAACGCGCCGCGGACCTTGCGCATGCATCCGAGTTCATCCGCCGCATGCCGGGCGGGTTCGATACGCCGCTCGGCGAGCGCGGCGTGACGCTGTCGGGCGGCCAGCGCCAGCGCATCGCGATCGCGCGCGCGATTTTGCGCGACGCGCCGCTCCTGCTGCTGGACGAGGCGACGTCCGCACTCGATGCCGAATCCGAGACGCTGGTGCAGACCGCGCTGGAAGAATTGATGAGCCATCGCACCACGCTCGTGATCGCGCACCGGCTCGCCACGGTTCTGTCCTGCGACCGCATTCTGGTGATGGATCAGGGCAGGATCGTCGAGCAGGGCACCCACGCCTCGCTGGTGGCAGGCGGTGGGCTCTATGCACGCCTGGCGCGGTTGCAGTTCGAGGGGGCCTGAGTCTCAATTTACCGGTCGGCTGGGCATTTCGGCGAAAGCATCGGCACGTTCGCCCACACCCAGTTTTTCCATGAGCCATCCTCGGTGACGCAGGCCGAGGACGTCGGCGGCACCTGCCCGGGCCCGGCCGAATAGTGCCGCTCGACCCTAATGGCCGAGAAAAATCCCGCCACGATGGCGATGAGGAAAATCGCCGAGCCCGTCGCAAGTTTGCTTCGCGTCATCGGCTTTTCCCGCGCTCCTAAGGCTTCCACTCCATCTTCAGGACCGGCCGGCCGGAGGTCGGGTTGACGTCTTTGCCGGCGTGAAGGAAGCCGTTGCGCGCGTAGAAGCGGATCGCGCGGGCATTGTCCTCATTGACCAGCAACGTGATGCCTTTCGGAGAAAGCCGCTTCGCCTCATCGACCAGGGCATCGCCAAGCCTTGAGCCCCAGCGGTCGGGCGCAACCACGAGCTGATCGAGATAGGCGTTGGCGTCGATCGTGACGAAGCCGGTCAGGGCGCTCGCGTTTTCCGCGACGATGATCGCCGCATTGGCCACCAGCTCGTTGCGCCAGCGCTCCCGCCACCACGGCACGCGCGCGGCGAAATCGATTTCCGGATAGGCGTGTTGCCAGGTCTTGAGCCACAGCGCGATCGCGGCGTCTTCGTCTTCGGCGCGATAGGGTCGGAGGGTAAAGAGAACAGTCATCGTGTCCCGGCTCGCGCTCGCATGGGCTCGCTTGGCCGGGACACGAGGACTACCGCTCCGTCAGCTTGAGCTCGATGCGGCGGTTGCGCCGGTAAGCTTCCTCGGTCGTTCCGGTATCGAGCGGCTGAAATTCGGCGAAGCCCGCGGCG
>Ga0316628_100003801_pt1 | contig 11694 bp, 5 predicted proteins | sample OWC_Aug_M2_C1_D5_FD_207648 | JGI IMG/M metagenome (GOLD analysis project Ga0316628, IMG submission 207648) | Wetland soil microbial communities from Old Woman Creek delta, Ohio, United States - OWC_Aug_M2_C1_D5_C | ecosystem: Environmental > Terrestrial > Soil > Wetlands | place: USA: Ohio... | reverse complement strand
CGGTAGTCGGCGTCGCGGCTCTCGACGCGCAGGACTCGCGGCGCGCGCGGGAGCGCGCCGTCGACTCACTGCTGGCCGACTACGCCGTCCCCGGCGCGCCGGGCGCGAGCGTGGTCGTCGTGCAACGGGGCCGCGTCGTCTTCGAGCGCGCCTACGGGCTCGCCGACGTCGCGGCCCGGACTCCGGCGACGCCCCGCACCGACTACCGCCTCGCGTCGCTCACCAAGCAGTTCACCGCCACGGCGATCATGCTCCTCGCCCGGGACGGCCGGCTGTCGTACGACGACCCGGCATCCCGCTTCCTGCCGAGCCTGCCGGCTCACGCGCGCGGCGTGACGATACGCAACCTGCTCAACCACACCTCCGGCCTCTGGGACTATGAGGACTTCGTCCCCGACACCCAGACCTACCAGGTGAAGGACCGCGACGCCCTCGCGCTCATCGCCCGCGCGGACTCGCTCTACTTCCCGTCCGGCTCCGCCTATCGGTACAGCAATACCGGCTACGCGCTGTTGGCGCTGGTTGTCGAGTCGGTATCGGGGATGCCCTTCGCCCGCTTCCTCGACGCGCGCATCTTCCGCCCCCTCGGCATGCGCGGCTCCGTCGCGTTCGAGGAGGGGGTCTCGGCGGTGCCGTTGCGCGCCTTCGGCCACTCGCGCGACTCCACCGGCTGGCGCCGCACCGACCAGAGCAACACCAGCGCCGTGCTGGGCGACGGCGGAGTGTACACGTCGGTGGACGATCTCGTGCGCTGGGACCGCGCACTGGAGCGCCACACTCTCGTCGGCGCAGCCGCACAGCAGGTCGCCTGGACGCCCGCGACCCTCACGAGCGGCGGGTCCACGGAGTACGGGTTCGGCTGGTTCGTGCGGCGAGAGGAGAGAGGCCTGCGCGTCTGGCACACCGGCGAGACGCGCGGGTTCCGCAACGCCATCCTGCGCTACCCCGACGAGCGCCTGACCGTGATCGTCCTGACGAACCGCAACGAGGGCCGTCCCATCGGCATCGCCGAGCGGGTGGCCGACGTCTTCCGTCACTGACGCCCCGGGGAGAGCGACGATGCCGACACCCCGCCTTGCCGCCGCCGTGCTGTGCGCCCTTGCCGCCGCGGGGCCCGCGGCCGCGCAGACCGAGCCCCCGGCGCCCGCCCACCAGCTGATGCCGGTGCCGGCGTCGCTGGAGTGGGGGAGCGGGCGCCTTCGCCTCGGCCCAGGCTTCACCGTCTCGGTCCGGCCTCGGACCGACGGGCGGCTCGTCCGTGCCGTGGCCGGGATGACCCGCCGTCTCGGGTCGCGGATGGGCGTGCGACTCGCGAGAGCGCCGGTCGCGGCGTCCGCGCGGGCGACGCTCGTGGTGGTCGCCGACGGACCGGGGCAGGCGGTGCAGACGCCGACGGAGGACGAGTCCTACGTCCTCGAGGTGGGTCCGTCCCGGGCGACGCTCCGCGCGCCGACGACCGTGGGCGCGATCCGCGGGCTGGAGACGTTCCTGCAGCTGGTAGAGGGGGGCGGCGGCAGCTTCTCCGTTCCCGCGGTAAGGATCCAGGACCGGCCGCGGTTCCCGTGGCGGGGCGTCCTGATCGACGTGGGCCGGCACTTCGAGCCGGTGGAAGTCATTCTGCGCAATCTCGACGCGATGGCCGCCGTCAAGCTGAACGTGCTCCACTGGCACCTCTCGGACGACCAGGGCTTCCGGGTGGAGAGCCGGCGCTTTCCACGGCTCCACCGGCTGGGCTCGGACGGGCTCTTCTACACGCAGGCCCAGATCCGCCGGGTGGTGAGGTACGCGCGCGACCGCGGCATCCGCGTGGTGCCCGAGTTCGACATGCCGGGACACGCGACGTCGTGGTTCGTCGGCTACCCGGAGTACGCCAGCCTGCCGGGGCCGTACGCGATCGAGCGGATGTTCGGCGTCTTCGATCCCACGTTCGATCCGACGCGCGAGGAGACCTACGGTTTCATCGACCGGTTCATCGGCGAGATGGCGGCGCTCTTCCCCGACCCGTACTGGCACGTGGGCGGCGACGAAAACAGCGGCGTGCAGTGGAACGCGAGCGCGCGGATCCGCGAGTTCAAGGAGCAGCGCGGATTCGCCACGAACGAGGCGCTCCAGACCTACTTCAACCAGCGCCTCCTCCCGATCCTCCAGCGGCACGGCAAGCGGATGGTGGGATGGGACGAGATCCTCCAGCCGGGCCTGCCCACGACGTCGGTGGTGCAGTCGTGGCGGGGACGCGCCAGCCTCGACAGCGCGGCGCGCCTCGGCTACGCGAGCATCCTCTCGAGCGGCTACTACCTCGACCACCAGCGCACCGCCGAGTTCCACTATGCGGTGGACCCGCTCCCCGCGGGCGGCGCGCTCACCGAGGAGGAGGCCGCGCGAATCCTCGGCGGCGAGGCGTGCATGTGGGCCGAGCACGTCGGCCCGGAGACCATAGACTCGCGCATCTGGCCGCGGGCCGCCGCGATCGCGGAGCGGCTCTGGTCGCCGCGCGAGATCACGGACGTGAGCGACATGTACCGGAGGCTGGAAGCCGCCGGCGCGCGGCTGGAGGAGGTCGGCGTGACGCACGCGTCGCACACCGGCCGGACGCTGCGCGCTCTCGCCGGGGGCGAGGTCCTCCCCTTGCTCGAGGCACTCCTCGAGGTGGTGCAGCCCGTCTACTTCTGGGAGCGGAGCCAGCTCCAGCACACCAGCCAGACCACGCCGCTGGACCGTCTCGTGGACGCGGCGCGGCCGGACCCGCCGGCCCGGCACCGGATCGAGACGATGGTGGACGAGTTCCTCGCCGATACGGCCCACGCGGCCCACCGCGAGGACCTCGCACGCCTGTTCTCGACGTGGCAGGACATCGACAACCGTCTGACGGGCCTGGCCAGCGGGACGCTGCGCGCGGACGTCCAGGAGGCGCTCCCGGCCGCCGCAGCCCTCGGGGAGCTGGGGGTCGTGGGAGAGGACGCGCTGCGGTATCTGGCCGGCGGCGCCGCGCCGCCTCAGGGATGGCTGGAGCGGGTCACCCCCGTTCTCGACCGCGCCGAGTTGCCGCGCGGCCTGCTCAGAGTGCCGATCGTGCCCGCGATGAGGCGGTTGGCGACGGCGGCGGCGCGGCCCTAGCCCCGCCCTCTGACCGGGCCTCGCGGGGCCGTGCTGGCCGGCGCCTCAGCCCGCCTCTGGCGGAGCACCACTCGGCGCCGCCGCCCCCCGGCCCGCCACCGCCGCGCCCGCCAGAAGGAACAGCAGCCAGTCCATCGGAGCGCGGTACCGCGCCATGTACACGATGACGTAGTAGACCAGAGGGAACGTCGCCAACGGAACGAGGAGCGCCGCCCTCCGGGGAACCGTGAGCACCGGAAGGACGCGCCACGCGCCGAGGAGCGCGAGCAGCGTCAGCGCCAGGTACGCCAGCGAGTCCAGCGACGGTCGCAGCGGGCCAAGCCAGAAGTGCGCGACGCGCCGTGCCGTGAGCCTGAGGAACTCGCCGGGGTGCGTCCGGATCCACCGCACGGCCTCGGCCCTGGCGCGCCGCATGTACTCCGCCTCGCCCAGATCGCGCACTGCCGTCGCCTCGGCCAGGTGCGAGCCGGGATGGCGCAGCTCGGCACCTTCGCGCGCGGCGAGAGCGTCCCACGTGGCGGCCGTACCGTCGTGGTTCGCGAGGCGGAGCTCGAGGCCGAAGTTGGCGCGGACGAACACGGCCTCGTGGAAGGCGGCGTAGTTCCGCAGACCCCAGGGCAGGCAGGCCAGCGCGGCTCCGGCGGCGACGAGCGCCGGCCCGGCCCATCTGCCGCGGCCGCGCGCCCACCAGGTCTCGAAGGCCAGGCAGCCCAGCATGACCGGCAGCAGCGCCGGCTGGAGATGGAACGCCGCGCCCCAGCCGATGCCCAGCGCCAGAGACGCCGGCGGCTCGCCTCGTCCCGGCGTGCACGACCGCCGTGGCGTCGTGTCGGAGCCGGTGCCACGCGCGCTCCAGCGCCTCACGCAGGCGACGAGCAGCAGGCCGAGCGCGACGGCGGCCAACGCCTCGGTTCCCATCCATCCCACCAGCTCGTCCATCCCCTGAAGCGGCAGGGCAGCGCCTGCGATTCCGGCCACCAGCCCTGCCCGCGCGCCGAGGCCCAGGGCCATCCCCAGCCAGGGCAGCAGGGCGAACACCGCCGCGTAGCCGGCGATGTGAACGAGCGAGCTCGCATATCCCGCCCTCAGGGTGAGGCCGAAGACGCGGTAGGGGATGGCGAGCAGCGCCGTGTGTACGGGGAGGGGGTGGGCGGTTGGCCCGGTGGGAATGACGTACGGGTCGGCGTACGCCCCCGTTCGCACCAGCGTCATCGCCACCCTCTCCACCTCGGACCTGGAGCGGGGGAGCACGACGCCCCGGGGCACGAAGGGCAGCAGCGCCGCGCGCACGGCGAACGCCAGGAGGAAGACGGCGGCGAACGTGCGCCGGCGGAACTCGGCCGATGGCTGCTCGAGCATGGTGGACACGGAACAACATGGCGACGTCGCGCGTCGCTGGGAATGCTCGGAGGAGTGCACGCGAGGGCAACCTCGGAAGTCGGCTGCGGCCGGTGTTGACAAACGTGTCCTGGCAGCGCAGGAATCCGCTTGCGCGGGGCCGCCGTGGACCCCGCCTGCGCGGTGAGTTCGCCCTCTGCAGCGGCGCTTGCGTCCCTTCGGCGGGGATGGGGAGTCCCGTCGAGCACACCGGAGGTTTCGTGACCACAAGACCCGCGGCCCTCCTTGCCGCCGTGCTGGTAGCCGCCTCCTGCGCGTCGCCCGCCCGTCAGCCGGCGAGAGACGGCGAGGCAAGCCAAGGCGCAGTCCTTCCCGAGCCGGCGATCCCGTTCGCGCCGCGCGGCTACGTGGCCTACCGCGCCGAGCAGCCGCCGCGCGTGGACGGCCGTCTGGAAGAGGCGGCGTGGCAGGCCGCGCCCTGGACGGAGGACTTCACGGACATCGAGGGCCCCTCGAAGCCCGCGCCGCGGCTCCGCACGCGCGCCAAGCTGCTGTGGGACTCCGTCAACCTCTATATCGCCGCCGAGCTCCAGGAGCCCGACGTGTGGGGCACGATCACCCGGCGCGACGCCGTCATCTTCCGGGACAACGACTTCGAGGTCTTCATCGACCCCGACGGCGACACGCACCAGTACTACGAGCTGGAGGTCAACGCGCTCCGCACGGCGTGGGACCTGTTCCTCGTGAAGCCGTATCGTGACGGCGGGCCGGCCATCAACGGCTGGGACATCGCCGGCCTGCAGGTGGGTGTGCGGGTGAACGGCACCCTGAACCGGCCCGGCGACACCGATCGCGGCTGGACGGTGGAGCTGGCGCTGCCTTGGGCGGCGCTCAGGGAGGCGGCGCACCGCGACGCCCCGCCGCTCCCCGGCGACCAGTGGCGCATCAACTTCTCGCGGGTCGAGTGGCGCACGCGCGTCGAGGGCCGCCGCTACGTGAAGCTGACCGACTCCACGACGGGCCGGCCGCTCGCCGAGGACAACTGGGTCTGGTCGCCGCAGGGCGTGGTCAACATGCACTACCCGGAGATGTGGGGGTTCGTCGAGTTCTCGGATCGCGGGGTGGGTCGGGGCACCGCGCCCGGCGCGGCGGGCGGCGCGGAGACCGTGGCGATCGGGGGCGAGGAGACGGTGAAGTGGCTGCTGCGCCTCGTCTACTACCGTGAGCGTGCGTGGCGGGCGCGGCACGGGAGCTACAGCAGCGACCTCGGCCAGCTCGGCCTCGTCGCCTCGCCGCTCCTCGGCTACGCCTGGCCGCCGGCCATCGCGCTGACTCCCGAGGGCTTCGAGGCGTCGCTGCCCGCGCCCGCGCGCCCGGCCGGAGCGGGGCGTGCCGGCGTGAGCCAGCGCGCCGGCATCGGGTCGGCTGCGCGCCGCCTGACCATCGTCACCGACGGAGCCGTCCGGTGAACCTCGCGCCCCTTGACTGGCTCATCATCTCCGGCTTCTTCGTCTTCGTGGTGGGCACGGCGCTCTACTCCCGCCCGCTGGTGCAGAGCGTGGCGGACTTCCTCGCCGCCGGCCGTACCGCGGGCCGGTACGTGCTCAGCGTCTCGCAGGGCGCCGCGGCGGTCGGCGCGATCACCATCGTCGGCACGCTCGAGATGAACTACATCGCGGGCTTCCAGCAGACGTGGTGGGCCTTCACTACGGCCGTCGTGGTGCTCGTCATCGCGGTGCTGGGTTGGGTGGCGTACCGCTTCCGCGAGACGCGCTGCCTCACGCTGGCCGAGTTCTTCGAGCGGCGCTACAGCCGCAACTTCCGCATCTTTGCGGGCTCCATCGCGTACGTCTCGGGCATCGTCAACTTCGGCATCTTCCCGGCCGTGGAGGCGCGGTTCTTCATCTACTTCGTCGGACTGCCGCAGCACTTCCGCCTGCTCGGCGCGGACGTGGCCACGTTTCCGGTGACGGTGGCATTCCTGCTCGGGTTGTCGCTATTCCTGGTGTTCGTCGGCGGGCAGGTCGCCGTCATCGTGACGGACTTCCTGCAGGGGCTGTTCATCAACGCCGTGTTCCTGGTGATGAGCGTGGCGCTGCTGCGGCTCGTGCGCTGGGACCAGGTGGTGGCCGGCCTGCTGACGGCTCCTCAGGGCGCGTCCCTCGTCAACCCGTACCGCGCGAGCCAGGTGGCCGACTTCAACTTCTGGTACTTCCTCATCGGCGTGATCGGGGTGGTCTACACCTGGATGTCGTGGCAGGGGACGCAGGGCTACAACTCGTCGGCCAAGTCGGCGCACGAGGCTCGCATGGCCTGGGTGCTCTACGCCTGGCGCATCATCCCGCAGACGCTGGTGCTGCTGGTGATCGCCGTCGTCGCCTATTCGGTCCTCCACAACCCGGAGTTCGGCGGGCCCGCGGCGCGCGCCAACGAGATCCTGCGGGGCGCCGGCGCGCCGATGGTCCAGAGCCAGCTGCGGGTGCCGGTGGTGCTGGCCCAGCTGCTGCCGCCGGGGCTCATGGGGGCCTTCACGGCCGTCATGCTCGCGACGGCGCTCACCTGCAAGTCGGCGTACATGCATTCCTGGGGCAGCATCTTCGTGCAGGACGTGCTGATCCCCGTCCGCGGCGTGCCGCTCGATCCGCGGCGCCACCTCTGGGCGCTGCGCGGCTCGATCCTGTTCGTCGCGGTGTTCACATTCGCCTTCAGCATCCTGTTCCAGCAGAGCCAGGCGATCTTCCTGTTCTTCGCCATCACGGGCGCCATCTTCGCCGGCGGCTCGGGGGCGGTCATCATCGGCGGGCTGTACTGGAGGCGCGGCACCACGGCGGCGGCGTTCACGGCGATGATCCTCGGCGCGGCGATCGCGGTGGGGGGCATCGTCATCCTCCAGCTCCGGCCGGGCTTCCCCGTGAACGGGCAGTGGTTCTGGGGGATCGCGATGGTGGCGGCGAGCGTGGGCTACGTCGCCGTCTCGCTGCTCGGCAAGGGCGGCGGCGCCGATCTCGACAGGCTGCTGCACCGCGGCGCGCACGCGCTGCCGCAGGATCGCGTCGCGGCCACCGACCTTCCGCCCGTGGGCTGGAGGGCGCTGGGAATGGACCGCGAGGTGAGTCGCGGCGACCGGCTCATCTTCCTGGCGACGTACGGCTGGATCTTCCTCTGGGCGGCCGTGTTCGTGGTCGGCACCGTCGTGAATCTCACGCGCGACGTGAGCGAGCCGGCGTGGGCGCGCTTCTGGCACGCGTTCCTGGTCATCAACCTGGCGGCCGGCGTCGTGGTGCTGCTGTGGTTCGGCAGCCTCGGCCTGCGCGATCTCGGCCGCATGCTGCGCGCGCTCCGCGGCCGCGAGCGCGACGCCACCGACGACGGCTTCGTGCGGAGGGCCGGACAGTGACACTGGTGCGCAGTCCCCGGAACCCCATCATCACCCGCGGCGACATCCCGCCCGTGCTGCCGGACTTCTCCGACGTGTCGTCGGTGTTCAATCCGGGCGCGGTCCGGTTCGAGGGCAAGACGCTGCTGATGCTGCGCGTCCAGAGCCGCGGCCGCCGCACGGCCCTGGTCATGGCCGAGAGCGACGACGGCAAGCGGTTCGAGGTGCGGCGCGCGCCGGTGGTGTTCCGCGGCATCGAGCGGGCGGGCGAGAAGCTCCATCACCTCTACGACCCTCGCATCACGCTGGTCGGCGACACGCACTACATCATGTTCGCCGCCGACACGGAGACCGGCTGCAAGCTCGGCGTCGGCCGCACCAACGACTTCGAGACCTTCGACTTCGTCGGCCTCGGCGAGCACCCCGACATCCGCAACGGCGTGCTGTTTCCCGAGAAGATGGGCGGCCGCTACCTGCGGCTCGATCGCCCCAACCGCTCCGCGCTGGAGGGCGGCGTCACGTCGGGGGACGAGATCTGGTTCTCGACCTCCCAGGACCTCGTGGACTGGAGGCCCGAGCACGCGGTCATGGCGGGGCGCTGGCACTACTGGGACGAGCGCATCGGCTCCGGTCCGCCGCCGGTGAAGACGCGGCAGGGCTGGCTGCATCTCTACCACGGCATCGCCACGCACTTCGCCGCCGCGAGCATCTACCAGGTGGGCGTCGTCCTCCTCGACCTGGCGCATCCCTGGAAGGTCCTGGGGCGCAGCTGGAACAACATCTTCGAGCCTCGGGAGGAGTACGAGATGGTCGGGCAGGTGCCCAACGTTGTCTTTCCGGGCGGGATGATCGTGGAGAGCTGGGACCAGGAGGGCTACGCGCTGCCCGAGAGCCGCGTGGACGTGTACTACGGCGCGGCGGACACCTGCGTGGGACTGGCCAGGACGACCGTCAAGGAGCTCCTGGAGGCGTGCGATGGACCGGCCTGAGCCGCCCGGCAGCGTCTCGCCCGCGCCGCGCGTAGCGTACGTCGTCTCGCACACTCACTGGGATCGGGAGTGGTACCTGACGTTCCGGCGGTTCCGCGTCCATCTGGTCGACGTCGTGCGGAAGGTGCTGGACGCCCTGGAGCGGGGCGGGGAGTTCCGGCACTTCCTGCTCGACGGGCAGGCGATCGTCCTGGAGGACTACCTGGCCGTCAGGCCCGAGGACGAGGACCGCATCCGGAAGCTGGTGCACTCGGGCCAGCTCTCCATCGGGCCGTGGTACGTCCTGCCGGACTTCTTCCTGGTGAGCGCCGAGGCGACGGTCCGCAACCTGCTGGTCGGCCACCAGGTGTGCCGGCGCTTCGGGCCGGTCCAGAAGGTGGGATACATGCCCGACTCGTTCGGGCACATCGCCCAGGTCCCGCAGCTGCTCCGCCTGGCGGGCATCGACTCGTTCATCTACACCCGCGGCAACGGCGACGAGATCGAGGACCTCGGCCTCGAGTACCGCTGGGAGGCGCCCGACGGCAGCGACGTGCTGGCGGTGAGCCAGCACCGCGGCTACGACGGCGCCGCCGCGCTCGGCTTCGAGAGCTACTGGGCCGCGCACACGCGGCGCGCCGTGGACGTCGCCCGCGCGGTCGAGCAGGTGCGCTCGCTGTTCGAGGGAATGGCGCGGCTCTCGCGCGGGGACATACGGCTGGTCTGCAACGGCGGGGACCACCTGCCGCCTCAGCAGGAGTTCGACGCGATTCTGGCCGCGCTGCGTCGCGCCTTTCCCGGCACCGAGTTCCGGCACTCGGGGCTCGCCGAATACGTGGAGGCGGTTCGGGCCGCGGGCTGCGCGACGCGGCGCCACAGCGGCGAGCTGAGGTACGGCAAGGACCAGCTCATCCTCCCCGGCGTGTGGTCGGCGCGGACGTACCTCAAGCAGCTGAACGACGAGGCGCAGACGCTGCTGGAGGCGTACCTCGAGCCGGTGTCGGCGTACCTCCACTTCCGCCACGGGAAGGAGTACCCGGTCGGCGCCCTGGCCGACGCCTGGAAGCTGCTGCTCCAGAACCACCCTCACGACTCGATCTGCGGGTGCAGCACGGACGAGGTGCACCGCGAGATGGTGGCGCGGTTCCGCGGCGTGATCGACGCCGCCGAGCAGCTGCTCGCCGACCATCTGGTGGGTCTCGCGCCGACCTTCGCGAGCGAGCCGGCCGGCGACGCCGGCACGGTGCTGTGCGTCGTGAACCCGTTGCCGGAGCGGCGCACCGAGGTGGTGGAGCGGCTGGTGGTGCTGCCGCCTCCCGGCGCCGACGTGGAGCGACTGGAGCTGGTGGACGCCTCCGGCCGCGCGGTCCCGTTCAGCGTGCGGCGCTCCGAGCTCGTGGAGCGGTTCTGGGGCATCGACTACCGCACCCACCTGTTCGGGGAGCGGCAGCGCGAGCTGTTCGACACGTACCGGGAGCAGTTCGGCGGGCGCATCCTGCGGGGCGAGGCCGACCGGCACCGCAGCGATCACTTCCTCGACATCCAGTTCCTCGCCGAGGACCTGCCGGCCCTCGGCCACGCGACCTACTACCTGCGGGAGCGCGCTCCCTCTGACGGCCGACGGCTGACGGCTGACGGCTGCAGTTCCCCTGACGGCCGACGGCTGACGGCTGACGGCTGCAGTCTGGAGAACGCCCTTCTCCGAGTCACTCTGCATCCCAACGGCACCCTAGATCTTCTCGACAAGGCCACCGGCCACGCCTACCCTGGGCTCAACCTGCTTGAGGACGGCGAGGACATCGGCGACGAGTACGACTGCTGCCCCTGTGCGCATCCGGAGGTGCACACGTCGGTGGGCGCCGGCGGGGCGGGCGCGGCGCAAACGACCGGCGTGGCGAGCACGGCGGCCGCGGAGCTGTCGGCTCGGGGCGCCGGCACGGTGCGCGTGGTGGACTCCGGACCGCTGCTCGGGCGCCTGGAGGCCTCGTTCGTCCTGCGGCTCCCGGCCGGCATCCGGCGCGACCGCAAGCGCCGCATGAGGAGGAAGGTGGATTGCCCGGTGCGCGTGCTGGTGACGCTCCGCCACGGCAGCCCGCTGGTGGAGATGGAGACGGTGTTCGACAACCGCGCCAGAGACCACAGGCTCCGCGCGCTCTTCCCGGCGGCCATCGCCACCGACGCCATAGTCTCGGACGGGCACTTCTACACCAACCGCCGGCCCATCGACCAGCCCGAGGGGAAGGACTGGCTCCAGCCTCCCTCGGGCACTCACCCGCAGCAGGAGTTCTCGCTCCTGGAGGATGCGGCCGGCGGGCTGGCGCTGCTGTGCCGCGGCCTGCCCGAGATCGCCGCGGTGCGGGACGAGGCCGGCCGCGCGGGGCTGGCCCTCACGCTTCTCAGGGCCGTGGGCTGGCTGTCGCGCGACGACCTCCCCACGCGTCGCTGCCGGAACGCGGGCCCCACGCTCGCCACGCCCGACGCGCAATGCCCGGGAGAGCGGCGCTTCCGCTACGCGCTCATGCCCTACGGCAGCGAGTACGTCGCCGCGGGGGTCGCGGACTGGAGCCGCCGCTACCGCGCGCCGGCGCTCGTGGTGCAGGGCGTCGCCGACGGACACGTTCCCGGCGACTCGGGACTGCTGTGCTGCGCCGGCGGGCCGGTGCGAGTCAGCGCCATCAAGAAGCACGAGCGCCGCGACACGCTCGTCGTCCGGGTGTTCAACGCCTCGGCCACCGGGGTGACCGGGACGCTCGAGTTCGGCTCGCCGCTCCTCGCCGCCTGGCGCACCGACCTGCTGGAGGAGCGGCTCGAGCCCCTGGCGCTGGCAGCCGGGGGGGGGGATCGGCTGCTCCAGGTGCCGCTCCGGCCTCACGAAATCGCCACCGTGGAGGTCGAGCT
>Ga0316628_100003800_pt1 | contig 11694 bp, 4 predicted proteins | sample OWC_Aug_M2_C1_D5_FD_207648 | JGI IMG/M metagenome (GOLD analysis project Ga0316628, IMG submission 207648) | Wetland soil microbial communities from Old Woman Creek delta, Ohio, United States - OWC_Aug_M2_C1_D5_C | ecosystem: Environmental > Terrestrial > Soil > Wetlands | place: USA: Ohio... | reverse complement strand
CTGTTGCGGGAGATGCACCGCGCCGGCTCGACGATCTGCATGGTGACGCACGACGCGCGGTACGCGCGCCACGCCGACCGCTCCATCCATCTGTTCGACGGCCGCATCGTGGACGAGCAGCAAGAGGCGGTCTGATGGAAACGCTCCTCCAGGACGTCCGCTACGCGCTGCGGGGGCTGCGCAGGAGCCCGGGGTTCGCGCTCGTGGCCATTCTGATCATCGGCCTCGCGATAGGCGTCAACACGATGGTCTTCACCTGGGTGGAGCGCCTGGTGCTGCGGCCGCTGCCCGGCGTGCCGGAGAGCCAGCGGCTCGTGGCGCTGCAGCTCCAGGACCAGGGCGGCGCCGGAAACCTCGGCTATCTCGACTACCGCGACTGGCGGGACGGCGCGCGGGCGTTCGACGGTCTCGCCGCCTACGGCGACTTCCCGCCGGTCTCGCTGCGCGTCTCGGGCCCCGCGGAACAGGCGTACGCCGAAGGCGTCTCGTGGAACATGTTCGACGTTCTGCGCGTGCGCCCGGCTCTGGGCCGTGGTTTCCGGCCCGAGGAGGAATCGGAGCGGACGCCGGTGGCGGTGATCTCCCACTCGCTGTGGCGCCGCTCGTTCGGCGGCGACAGCGGCGTCGTGGGTCGGCACGTGATGCTGAACGGCAACGACTTCACAGTCGTCGGCGTCACGCCGCCCGACTTCGCCGGCCCCCAGGTGGGGCTCAGGTACGACTTGTGGATTCCGCTGACGCTGCTGGAGCAAGTGGCGGGATGGGACGGCGCCCTCTCGGTGCGCGGCTGGAGACTGGTGGACATGGGTATCGCGAGACTGCGGCCGGGCGTCAGCCTGGAGCAGGCCCGCCAGGACATGAACGCAGTCCACCGGCGCGTTGCCGAGGTCAACCCGGGGTACCACCGCAACACGTCGCCGCTGGTGCGGCGGTTCACCGACACCGGCGTGTCGGCATGGCTCCGGCCCGTGATGGGCGCGCTGCTAGGCGTGACGGTGCTGCTGCTGCTGATAGCGTGCGCCAACCTGGCCAACCTGCTCCTGGCCCGGGCGAGCTCACGAGGGCGGGAGATGGGCGTGCGCGTCGCCATCGGCGCCGGGCGGGGGCACCTGGTCAGGCAGCTACTGACCGAGAGCCTCGTTCTGGCCTGTGGCGGCGGCATCGTGGGAGTGCTGATCGCCGCGTGGGGCAAGGATGTCGCCCTGGCCCTGATGCCGGCCACCGGCTTCCCGATCGGCTTCGATCTCTCCCTGGACGCCAGGGTGCTGGCCATCGCGGCCCTCGTGACGGTGGCCACCGGGGTCGCGTTCGGATTCGCCCCGGCCCTTCGGGCCTCGAACACGAGTCTGGCCACGGCGATGCGGGACGGAGCGTCAAGCGCGTCGGTGCGCAGATCCCGCCTGCAGTCCGGACTGGTCGTGGCCCAGGTCGCGCTCTCGCTCGTCGCGCTGGCCTGCGCCGGGCTGTTCGTGCGGGGCCTGCAGCGCGCGCGGGCGGTGGACACCGGCATCAGGCAGCCGGAGAACGTCCTCCTCGTGGACGTGAACACGCTCGCGGCGGGCTACTCGGACTCGGCGGGCGCGGCGCTGGTCGACCGCCTGCTCGAGCGGGTTCGCGCCCTGCCCGGCGTGCGCTCCGCGGCCGTGGCGACTCAGCTCCCGCTCGGGTTCGGGGGCTTCTCCGACATGAGCGTGGAGATAGACGGCTACACGTTCCGCGAGAACGAGGACCGCACCGCGCTCATCAGCTGGGTGTCGGCGCAGTACTTCGAGACGGCCGGCGTGCCCATCTTGCGGGGGCGCGGCATCACCGAGCAGGACCGGAGCGGGGCGCCCGACATCGTGGTGGTGAACGAGGCCTTCGCGAGGCGGTTCTGGCCGGGTCAGGACCCGATCGGGAAGCGGCTGCGCGCCGGCGGCTCGACGGGCCCGTGGCGCACCGTGGTCGGCGTCTCCCGCGACGTGAAGGGCCGGAGCCTGGCCGAGGCGGCGCCCGCGACGTTCTACCGCCCCATTCAGCAGGCATTCTCCTCCAGGTTCACCCTCCACGTGCGCAGCGAGGGTGACCCGCGCGCGCTGCAGCAGACCCTGCGCCGCGCCTTCGAGGAGTTGGATCCCAACCTGCCGCTCGCCGGCGTGCGCACCATGGCCCAGCACATGAGCGCCGCCAGTTTCGTCCAGCGCATGGGTGCCTGGTTGCTGTCCTCGTTCGGCGCGCTGGCGCTGGTGCTCGCGGCGGTGGGGCTCTACGGCGTGCTCTCCTACTCGGTCGCCCAGCGCACCCGCGAGATGGGCGTGCGCATCGCGGTCGGCGCCTCGCGGAAGGATGTGCTCGCTCTCGTGGTCGGCAGGGCGATGCGGCTGACGGCGATCGGTCTCGCCGCGGGGATCGTGCTCGCCGCGGGCGCGGGCCGGCTGCTGCGCAGCCAGATCTTCGGCGTGAGCCCGCTCGACCCGGTGACGTTCGTCGGCGCGGTCCTGCTGTTAGGCGCGGTGGCCTTGCTCGCCGCCTGGCTGCCGGCGCGCCGCGCCGCGCGGGTCGACCCGATCGTCGCACTTCAATCGGAGTAGTGACAGGAGAGCCGAGCCGTGGAAATGCTGATTCAGGACTTCCGTTCCGCGTGGCGCACGCTGCGCCGCGCTCCCGGCGTGGCGCTGCTGGCCGTGCTGTGCATGGCGCTGGGCATCGGCTCCGTCACCACCACCTTCGGCAGCGCGAGAGCGTATGTCTTCCGCCCGTTGCCGCAGGTGCGAAACCCCGGCCGCCTGCTGCACCTGTGGGAGTCGCCGGCCGGCCAGCCGGCCCGGTACGATGGGGTCTCTCCAGCTGCCTTCCGGGATCTTCGCGGGATGGCGGCGTTCAGTTCGGTGGCGGGCGTGCGGTACTGGCGGGCGAACGTCGAGGGAGTGGACCTCGCCGAGCGCGTCCGCGCGGCGAGAGTGTCGGCGAGCCTGCTGCGCACGCTGGGGAGGAGACCCGTGCTGGGCCGCGACTTCAGCGACGCCGACGACCAAGCCGGAAGCGAGCGCGTGGCTCTACTGGGCCACGGGCTGTGGCAGCGGCGCTTCGGCGGCGACAGTTCCGTGGTGGGCCGTACGGTGCGCATCAACGGCGACGGCTACACCGTATCCGGGATACTGCCCGCGGACTTCATGTTCCCGGCCGGTGCCCAGATCCTTGTTCCCCTCGCGCTCCCGGCCGAGGAGTGGGCCGCGCGGGGCGAGCGTAGCATCATCACGCTCGCGCGCCTGGCGCCAGGTGTCGGGGCCGAGCGTGCCGCGGCCGAGGCCGCGACGCTGGGCACGCGCCTTGCGGCGGCCTATCCAGAGACCAGCGCCGACTGGACCATCAACTCCGAGGGCGCCGAGCAGTACTTCGGCATCGGGCCGCGCCCGTTCCTGATCGTGCTGTTGGCCTCCGCGGTTTTCGTGCTGCTCATCGCCTGCGCCAACGTCGCCAACCTGCTGCTGGTTCGCGCCACCGAGCGGCGGCGCGAGATCGCGGTGCGCCTGGCACTCGGCGCATCGCGCTGGCGGATCGCACGCCAGGTTCTCGCAGAGAGCGCCATCATATCGTTCGCGGGCGGCGCGCTCGGCTGCCTGATGGCCGTGTGGGGACTCGCTGCCTCCGCCTCCAGCGTGCCGGTGGACGTACGGCAGGTCATACCCGGCTACGGGCAGCTGCGAATGGACTGGCAGGCGCTAGCGCTCACCGCGCTCGTCTCCGCCGGCTCGTGCATCATCTTCGGTCTCGCTCCAGCACTGACTTCGGCTCGTGCCGACGTGCAGCGCCAGCTCAAGGACGGCGGGCGTGCTGAGACGGGCGGGAGCCGGACGCGGTACTTGCGCAGCGCCCTGGTGGTGGTGGAGGTGGCGCTCGCGCTCCAGCTCCTGGTCGGCGCCACTCTGATGGTGGACACCTTCCGGCGGCTGTCGCTGAGCGACCCGGGCTTCCGCACCTCCGGAGTCCTCACGCTCGGCGTCACGCTCCCTCAGGACGGGTACGGCAGCGACAGTCTGCTGACCGGCTTCTTCGATCGTCTTGAGGAACGGGTCGCCGCGCTCCCGGGAGTCGCGGCGGTCGGCGCTACGACGGTGATGCCTCTGTCGTGGACTGAGAACCGCACCGCCCTGGAGATCGAGGGCCGGCCCCTGCGCCGCCCCGAGGACGCGCCCACCGTGGGGCTGAGGATGGTGTCGGCTACCTACGCCGGCACTCTGGGAATCCCGGTGCTGCGCGGTCGTGGCATGAGCCGCCTGGACGGACCCGACGCGCCGCCCGTGGCGCTGATCAGCGACGCTGCTGCCCGGCGGCTCTGGCCGGGCGAGTCGGCGATCGGGAAGCGGCTTCGCGCCCGCGCGCTTGAGGCGCCCGGCACTCCGTGGATCGAGATCGTCGGGGTGATGGCCAACGTGCGCGGCAACCCGCTCGTCAGCAGCGACCCGCTCCCCGTGCTCTACGTGCCCAGCCACCAGTGGCCAGCCCGCACGATGACCCTGGTGGTGCGTACAGCCGGCGATCCGGAGGGTCTGGCCCCGGCCGTCCGCCGCGAGATCGCTTCCATGGACTCGCGGCTTGCCGCCGGCGACGTGGCGACGATGCAGGCCGTGGTGGCCAGCGCCGTCTCACCCCAGACCGGCACCGCGCGGACCATGGCCGGCGCGGCCTTGATCGCGCTGGTGCTGGCCGCGGCCGGCACCTACGGCGTGATGGCCTTCAGCACGGCCCGGCGCACCCGGGAGTTCGGCGTGCGCATCGCCCTGGGAGCCGCACCATCGGGCATCGTCAGGCTCGTGCTGGGCCAGTCCATGAGGCTGACCGCCGTCGGCGTCGTGCTGGGCATCGGCGGCGCCCTCGCGATGGGCCGCGGCATGCGAGCCATCCTCTACGATACCAACGCTTGGAATCCTCTGGTGATCAGCGGCGCGGCGCTGGCGCTCGGCACAGTGGCCCTGCTCGCCGCTTGGCTGCCGGCGCGGCGCGCCGCGCGGGTGGACCCGATCGTCGCGTTGCAGGCCGAGTAGGCACGGGGAACGGAACGGCGGCCGCGCTCGGCGCCGCTAGAGAGAGGCTCGACATGGACACGCTGCTCCAGGACATCCGCTACGCGCTGCGCTCGCTGCGCCGGAGCCCGGGATTCGCGCTCGTGGCCATTCTCATCATCGGCCTCGCGATAGGCGCGAACACGACGGTCTTCACGTGGGCCCAGCGGGTGCTGCTGCGGCCGCTGCCGGGAATCCCGCAGAGCGAGGAGCTGGTGCAGGTCCGCACCGGCGGACCCGGCGGGCGATCCTGGTCGGTGAGCTACCCCAACTACCGTGACTGGCGCGACGGTACGCGAAGCTACGAAGGCCTCGCCGCGTACACGGCGGTCGAGGTGAGCTTGCGCGACTCGGGGCCGGCCAGCCGCGCCTGGGGCGTCGCTGCATCGGGGAACTACTTCGACGTCCTGCGGGTGCGCCCCTTCCTCGGACGCACCTTCCGGCCGGAGGAGGAGGCGCAGGCCGCGCCGGTGGCGGTGATTTCGCACGGGCTCTGGCAGCGCACCTTCGGAGGGAACCCGAGCGTTCTTGGCCGCCGCGTGATGCTCAACGGGATCGACGTGACCATCGTCGGTGTGGCCCCCCGCGACTTCGCGGGCACGAGCCCGGGCTACCAGTTCGACCTGTGGTTTCCGGTCACCCTGTACGAGCTGGTGACCAAAGACCAAGGTGCGCTCGCTCGGCGCGGCTCGAACTTCCTGGACGGGACGGTAGCGAGGCTTCGGCCCGGCGTCACGATCGAGCAGGCGCGCCAGGACGCCAACGCGGTGCACCGCCACGTGCTCGAGCTGAACCCCGGGGCCAACCAGAGCACCTCGGTGCTGCTCACGTGGAACGACTTGGGCGGTGCGACGGCCCGCATCCGCCCGATCGCCGTCGCGTTGCTGGGCGTGGCCGCGCTGGTGCTGCTGGCCGCCTGCGCCAACCTCGCCAATCTGTTGCACGCCAGGGCGACCGTGCGACGGCGCGAGATCTCGATCCGCCTCGCGGTGGGGGCCGGCAGCGCTCGACTGGTGCGGCAACTGCTGACCGAGAGTCTGGTTCTGGCGTGCGGCGGCGGCGTGTGCGGCGTCATGCTCGCGTTCTGGACCAAGGACATGATCGGGGCGCTGCTGCCGCCGTCCGCGCTGCCCGTTCACGTGGGCGTGTCCGTCGACGCGGCGGTGGTCGCCGCGGCGGCCGCCGTGACCCTGGCCACCGGCGTTCTGTTCGGCTTGCTGCCGGCGCTGCGCGCGTCGCGAGCGCCGCTCTCCTCGGTCCTGAGGGAAGGCACAGGCGGGTCGCCGGGCCGGTCTCGCATGCAGGGGTCGCTGGTGGCGGCGCAGGTGGCCCTGTCAGTGGTGTCGCTGGTGTGCGCGGGGCTGTTCGTGCGCGGCCTCGAGCGCGCGCAGCGCGTCGATACCGGGATGAGTGAGCCGGAGCGAGTGCTGCTGGCTCAGGCGGACCTCTACGCCGCCGGGTACACGGACTCCTCCACCGGCGCCGTGCTGGGCCGGCTCGCCGAGCGAGTCCGGGCTCTGCCGGGCGTGAGCGTCGCCAGCTGGTCGGACATGGTGCCCCTGGGCATGGAGGGATGGCAAACCGCCGGCTTCCCGATCCAGGGCTACACGTTCGGGCCCGACGAGAGACGCGACATCCCCCATGCCCTGGTCGGGCCGGGCTACTTCGAGGCCGTCGGCTCTCCGGTCGTCCGGGGCCGCGGATTCGCGTCCTCCGATCTGGCGGACGGAGGGTGGAGAGCCGCGGTGGTCAACGAGGCCTTCGTGCGCCGCTACTGGCCCGGCCAGGAGCCGCTCGGCAAGCTCGTCGCCACGCAGCCGGATCTCGCCGTGGTGGGTGTGGTGCGCGACGCGAAGTACCTGACGCTCGACGAGCCGGCGCAGCCGGTCATCTTCGTCGCGGCTTCGCCAGGAGTCGCCACGCTGCACGTGCGCGCCTCGGGAGACGCGGCGGCCCTGCAGGAATCGCTGCGCCGCGCGTTCGCCGAGGTGGATCCCAACATCGCCCTCACCAGCGTCCGTACGCTCGCCCGGAGCATGGAAGCCGCCACCTTCTCCCAGCGCCTGGGCGCATGGTCTCTCTCGGCGATCGGCGTCCTCGCACTGGCGCTCGCCGCGGTCGGCCTGTTCGGCGTGCTGGCGTACTCCGTCGCGCAGCGGACCAGGGAGATGGGCGTGCGCATCGCCATCGGCGCCTCGCGCCGCGACGTGCTCGCCCTGGTGGTGGGCAAGGCGATAGGGCTCACGGGCGTCGGACTGGGCGTGGGCGTCGTGCTCGCCGCCGGCGCGGGCCGCCTGCTGCGCACCCAGATCTTTGGAGTGAGCCCGCTCGACCCGGTGACGTTCGTCGCGGTGGCCCTGCTGCTGGGCGCGGTGGCCCTGCTGGCCGCGTGGCTGCCCGCGCTACGCGCGGCGCGGGTGGACCCGATCGTCGCACTCCAAGCGGAGTAGACACAGGACGCGGAACGGCGGCCGCGCTCGGCGCCGCTAGAGAGAGGCTCGACATGGACACGCTGCTCCAGGACATCCGCTACGCGCTGCGCTGGCTCAGGAGGGCCCCGGGCTTCACGCTGGTGGCCGTGCTCACGATCGGTCTCTCCATCGGCATGAACACCACGGCCTTCACGTGGATCGAGAACATGCTGTTGCGGCCCCTGCCCGCCGTGCCGCGGAGCGACCAGTTGGTGTCGCTCAACACGGGCGGGCCGGGGGGCGACATCTGGTCGGTGAGCTACCCCAACTACCGCGACTGGCGTGATGGCTCCCGGGGGTTCGAGGGGCTCGCCGCGTACTCCATCACCGAGATGAGCCTGCGGACGACGGGGCCCTCCCAGCGCGTGTGGGGCGTCGCGGCGTCGGGGAACTACTTCGACGTGCTGCGCGTGCGACCGCTGCTCGGGCGGGCCTTCCGGCCCGAGGAGGAGGCGCAGGCGGCGCCGGTGGTCGTGATCTCCCACGGGCTGTGGCGGCGGGCTTTCGCCGGCGACTCGGGCGTGGTGGGCCGGCGCGTGCTGTTGAACGGCCACGACTTCACGGTCATAGGCGTGGCGCCGCCGCGGTTCGCGGGCACTATGGTCGGCCTGCGGTTCGACCTGTGGTTCCCGGTGACGCTCTACGAGCAGCTGTCGCAGTACAGCGAAGTTCTGGCCTCGCGGGGCTCGAACTTCCTGATCGAGGGGATCGCCCGGCTGCGTCCCGGCATCACCATCGAGCAGGCGAGCCAGGACGTCAACGCCGTGCACCGCCGGCTCGCCGCCACGTACGCCGCCGACAGCAACACGACGGTGCTGGTACGCTGGAGCAGCCAGGCCGGCGCGATGTCCCAATTCCGTCCCGTCGCGAGCGTCCTGTTCGAGGTGACCGCGGTGGTCCTGTTCATCGCCTGCGGCAACCTCGCGAACATCCTCCTGGCCAGGGCGACCGCGCGGCGCCGCGAGATCGGCATTCGTCTCGCAGTGGGAGCGGGCCGCGGGCGCCTGGTGCGGCAACTCCTCACCGAGAGCCTGGTGCTGGCCTTCTGCGGCGGACTCCTCGGCGTCTTCTTCGCCTTCTGGGCCAAGGACACGATGCAGGCATTCGTGCCGGCCACGCCCTATCCCGTAGGCATGGAGATGACCATCGACGGGAGAGTGCTCGGCGTGGCCGCCCTCGTCACGTTGTGCGCCAGCCTCTTCTTCGGATTGGCGCCCGCGCTCCAGGCAACCCGCGTGGACCATGTGTCCGCCCTGCGGGAAGCCGCCGCCTCGGGCGTCGCACGCCGCTCGCGCCTGCAGTCGGCGCTGATCGCGTCGCAGGTGGCCTTCTCTCTGGTGGCGCTGGTCTGTGCCGGCCTGTTCGTGCGGGGCCTCCAGCGCGCGCAGTCCATCGACACGGGCATGCGGGAACCCGAGCGCGTGCTGCTCGCCAACACCAACCTGCACATCGCTGGCTACACCGACTCCACGGGCCCGGCGGCCGTCGCTCGAGTGTTGGAGCGCGTCCGCGCGCTCCCGGGAGCGCGCGCTGCCAGCGTGTCGTCCATGGTGCCCCTGAACTTCGCCGTCTGGAACAGCACCGGTGTGGACGTGGAGGGGTACACGTTCCGGCCCGACGAGATCACAGCCATCCCGTTCAACAACGTGGGGCCGGACTACTTCGAGACGATCGGCACACCTCTCGCGCGCGGGCGCGGAATCGCGCTTCAGGATCAGCCCGGCTCGCTCCCGGTCGCCGTGGTCAACGAGTCGTTCGCGCGGCGCTACTGGGGAGGCCAGGACGCGATCGGGAAGCACGTCACCGTGCACGGCGTCGAGCGGGCGGTGGTCGGCGTTGTCCGCGACTCGAAGTACCGGCAGCTCGACGGGCCCCCGCCGCCTCTCCTCTACGTCCCCGTCCTCCAGAGCTACGCGGCGGACCTCACGCTTCACGTGCGGACCGCCGGGGACCCGCGGGCCCTGCAGCAGTCCCTGCGCCGCGCCTTCGAGGAGATGGACCCCAACCTGCCCTTCACCGACGTCCGGACCCTCGCCGAGAGCATGGGAGCCGTCACCTTCATCCAGCGCATCGGGGCGTGGTCGCTGGCGACGTTCGGTCTGCACGCGCTCCTGCTGGCCGCCATCGGCCTGTACGGCGTGCTCTCCTACTCCGTCACGCAGCGCACCCGCGAGATGGGCGTGCGGATCGCCGTCGGCGCCTCGCGCCGGGACGTGCTGGGACTGGTGATCGGCCGAGCCATGAAGATCACCGCCGTCGGCCTGGCTGCGGGGCTGGTGATGGCGGTGGGAGCGGGCCGGATGCTGCGCTCGATGATCTTCGGCGTCAGCCCGCTCGATCCCCTCACTCTGGTGGGGGTCACCGTCGTGCTGGCGGCCGTCGCGCTCCTCGCCGCGTGGCTCCCCGCGCGCCGCGCGGCGCGGGTGGACCCGATCATCGCGCTGCAGGCGGACTAGCCGCCGAGGAACCACGTGATGGACACACTGCTCCAGGACATCCGCTACGCGCTGCGCTCGCTGCGCAAGAGCCCGCTGTTCGCGCTGGTGATCGTGCTGACGATCGCCCTCGCCGTCGGGGCGAACACGGTCGCGTTCACCTGGATGGAGCGCTTCGTCCTGAAGCCCCTGCCCGCAGTGCCCGCGAGCGACGAGCTCGTGGCGATGTACCGCTACAGTCCGGACGGCGCCTACGGCGGAGTCAGCTACCCCGAGCTGCGGGAGTGGCGCGAGAGCCTGCGGTCCTTCTCCGGCATCACCGCCCAGTCGTTCGCGGAGGTCGGCCTGCGGACCACGGGGCCGGCGCAGCGCGCCTGGGCCGGCTGCGCGACGGCGAGCTACTTCGACGTGCTGCGGGTGCGCCCAGTGCTGGGAAGGGGCTTCCGGCCGGAGGAGGAGGCCCGGGCGGCGCCGGTGGTCGTGATCTCGCACGAGCTGTGGCAGCGCACCTTCGCGAGCGATCCGGGCGTGGTGGGCCGCCACGTGCTGCTGAACGGGCTGGACTTCACCGTCATCGGGGTGACGCCGGCCACGTTCGGCGGCACGAACGTCGGGGTGGCACTGGATCTCTGGGTGCCGGCGACCCTCGCGCCGACCCTGACTCCCGAGCGCGGCGTGATCGATTCCCGCGCCCAGAGGACGTTCGAGGCGGCGCTGGCCCGGCTCGAGCCGGGCGTCAGCATCGGGCAGGCGCGGCGGGAGATGGAGGCCCTTGGCCGCAGCCTCACTGAGATCCACCCGGAAGACCGCGACACGAGGCTGGCCGTCCGCTGGTGGAGCCAGATGCCCCCGCTGTCGTGGTTCCCGCCGCTCATGGCAGCGCTGCTGGGAGTCACGGCGCTTCTCCTCCTCGTCGCCTGCGCCAACCTGGCCAACCTGCTTCTGGCGCGGGCCTCCGCGCGGCAGCGCGAGATCGGCATCCGCCTGGCCGTCGGGGCGGGCCGGGCACGGCTGGTGCGGCAGCTCGTCACCGAGAGTCTGGTGCTGGCGCTCGGAGGCGGAACGCTCGGCATCCTGCTCGCGCTGTGGGGTCGCGACGCCCTGCGGGCCTTCGTCCCCGCCTCACCGATACCCATCAGCTTCGAGATGCCGGTGGACGGGCGCGTGCTGGCCTTCGCGCTCCTCGCCACAGTCCTGACCGGGGTGGCATTCGGGCTGATCCCGGCGCTGCAGGCGTCGCGGGCGGACCTCGTCTCGGCGCTGCGGGACGGCGCCGCGACCGCGCCGCGACGCCGCTCCCGGCTACAGTCGGCGCTGGTGACGGCGCAGGTGTCGCTCGCGGTGGTGTCGCTGGTCTGCGCCGGTCTGTTCGTGCGCGGACTCCGGCGAGCCGAATCGGTGGACTCCGGGATCGGCGACCCCGCGGGAGTGCTTCTGGTCGGCACGAACCTCCTTCTCGCGGGCCACACCTCGGACTCGAGCGGCCTCCCGGTTCTCGAGCGACTGCTCGCCGCCGCGCGCGCCATCCCCGGCGTCCGCTCGGCGAGCGCGGCCACGATGGTCCCGGTCGGCTTCGGCGGCGGCAGGCGGCGCGCCACGATGGAGATCGAGGGCTACGAGTTCGGCCCCGGAGAGAGCCGCGCCATCCCGATCAGCTCGGTCGCCGCCGACTACTTCGAGACGGTCCGCACCCCCGTGCTCCGGGGTCGCGGCATCGCCGCGGCGGATCGCCGTGAGACGCAGCCG
>Ga0316628_100003799_pt1 | contig 11695 bp, 11 predicted proteins | sample OWC_Aug_M2_C1_D5_FD_207648 | JGI IMG/M metagenome (GOLD analysis project Ga0316628, IMG submission 207648) | Wetland soil microbial communities from Old Woman Creek delta, Ohio, United States - OWC_Aug_M2_C1_D5_C | ecosystem: Environmental > Terrestrial > Soil > Wetlands | place: USA: Ohio... | reverse complement strand
CATGCCTTGTGCGATGCGCTGCTGGGCGCTGCGGCGCTGGGTGATATCGGTAAACACTTTCCCGATACGGATATGCAGTACAAAGGGATCGACAGCCGCCTGTTGTTAAGACATGTGGTGACGCTGCTGCATGGCAAGGGGTGGGGCGTCTGCAATGTGGACGCCACCATCGTGGCACAGCGGCCGAAGATGGCGCCGCATATCGAGCAGATGTGTCTCAATCTCGCCGTCGATCTGCAAGTCAAACGCGAGCAGGTCAACGTCAAGGCGACTACCACCGAACATCTCGGCTTCGCGGGTCGCGAAGAGGGGATCGCGGTCTATGCTGTTGCCTTGCTGAACGGTTGATTTTTACAACCGCCCTTTCTTTAGTCGGAAATTTTTATCCATGAGCTTTGAAAATATCGAGTGGGCCTATGCCTCTGGCGAGCCGTCAAATACCGGCCTAATGCGCGCCACCCCGGAGGATTTCGCTGTGGATGAGGTGTTGGGTTTCGAGCCTGACGGTGAAGGGGAGCATGTGCTGATCCACATTCGCAAGCGCAATGCCAACACCGAATGGCTGGCACGCCAGCTGGCACGCTTTGCCGGTGTGAAGCCGATGGATGTCAGTTACGCAGGAATGAAGGATCGCAATGCGGTCACCACCCAGTGGTTCAGCATCGGGCTGGCAGGCAAGCCGGAACCGGACTGGAAGCAGATCGAGAATGACGACATCCAGGTGCTGCAGGTGGCGCGCCATCGGCGCAAGCTGCGCCGCGGTTCACTCAAGGGTAATCGCTTTCGCCTGCATATCACGAAACTGAACGGTGATCTGACAGGTCTGGAAGAGCGCTTGCAGCGCGTGGCAAACGATGGCGTTCCCAACTATTTCGGCGAACAACGCTTCGGTTTTGAATACGACAATCTGCGTCGCGCCGACGCCATGTTTCGCGGTGAGTTTCACGAGCGCGATCGCCACAAGCGCGGTCTCTACCTTTCGGCAGCACGTTCCTATCTTTTCAATGAGGTACTCAGCCGCCGTGTAACCGATGGAACATGGAACCTGCCACTCCCGGGCGAGGCGCTGATGTTGGCGGGCAGTCACAGCTTCTTTGTGGCCAACGAGATAGACACCACAATTCTTGCGCGAATCGAAGAGGGCGATATCCACCCCAGTGGCCCATTGTGGGGACGCGGGGATTTGGCCAGTCACAGTGATGCGCGGGAGTTGGAGCAGGAGGTGCTTTCGGCGCACAACGAATGGTGTGTCGCTCTGGAGAAAGCGGGACTGGAGCAGGAGCGCCGTGCTTTGCGTCTGCCTGTGCAGGATCTCTCCTGGATCATCGATGCCGAGCAGAGGGTGCTGACCCTTTCCTTCATGCTCGATGCTGGTTCCTATGCCACCACCGTATTGCGCGAGCTGGTCGCGGTGCAGGAGCCCGGCGAGCCTTGTGCGTCAGCGGAGTGATGTCGCGCGTTTGAGCAGCACATAGAGGGCACCGGTGCCACCATCAGCGGGGCGGGCCGAAGCAAAGGCAAGCACCTCATCGCGCTGGCGCAGCCAATGGTTCACCTTGCCCTTCAGCACCGGCAGGCGATTGAGCGAACCGTTGCCCTTGCCGTGGATGATGCGTACGCAGCGCAGATTCTGTTGCAGGCAGTATTCGAGAAAGGCACTCAGAGCCTGGCGCGCTTCGGCTGCCGTGTAACCGTGCAGATCGAGTTCGGCGCCGACGCTGTAATGGCCCCGCCGCAATTTTTTCAGCACCTGATGCTGTAGTCCAGGGCGCCAGTGAAGCAGCTCCTCACCCGTCTCCAGTTCTTCGATGGCGAAGCCATCGTCGGAGAAGATGTCGTGCATCACCGCCGCTTCGTCACGTAGCCGTTGGTGCGGTATCGGCGGCAGTTTCGGTTCGGGGGGCTCCACGGTGTCGGTCACCAGCGGACGTACATCACCCACGGCCTCCTGAAAGAGGCGCTGCTCATCTTCGCTGAGTGTCGGCTTGCGTCCCATCGGGTGCTCGTATCAGTGGAAACAGGCGAAGTCTATCATCTGCACCCCATTACCGCTGCCTGCGAGGAAGGGAGTTGAGGTATAGTTGTACCACGATAACAAATAACGGCCTCACTCTCTGCGCCATGAAGATTCTGATAAGCAACGACGACGGCTACCAGGCCCCCGGTATCCTCTGTCTGGCGCGCCACCTGGCCGAAATTGCCGAGATCACCGTGGTCGCCCCCGAGCGTGATCGCAGCGGCGCCAGCAACTCCCTGACACTCGATCGACCGTTACGCCCTGTTGTTCAGGAGAACGGATTCATCCGCGTCGATGGTACCCCTACGGATTGCGTCCATCTGGCCATTACCGGTCTGCTCGACAGCGAGCCCGATATGGTGGTCTCTGGCATCAACTCCCACGCCAATCTCGGTGATGATGTCATCTACTCAGGCACCGTGGCGGCGGCCATGGAGGGACGCTTTCTCGGTCTGCCCGCCATTGCCATCTCTCTGGTGGCGGGGGCGAAATCGATTCACTACGAGACCGCAGGGCGGGTGGCGGTGCAGCTGGTTCAGCGCCTCACCCAGAATCCGCTGCCGGCTGACACCATCCTCAACGTCAATGTCCCTGATGTGCCATGGGAACAACTAGCCGGTTTTGAGGCGACCCGCCTTGGCCACCGTCACAAGGCCGAGTCAGTCATTCGCGCAGAAGACCCGCGCGGACGTGCCATCTATTGGGTCGGTCCGGCAGGCAAAGAGCAGGATGCAGGTCCGGGTACAGACTTTTACGCGGTCAACCAGCGACGCGTTTCGATCACCCCGATCCATGTGGACCTCACCCGGCACAACGCCATCAACGATGTCGCCGATTGGCTCAAGGAGTTGGGAAGACCATGAGCCGCCACCATCTCGGGATTGGAATGACCTCACAGCGCACCCGTGAACGCATGGTGCAGCGTCTTACCGAGCAGGGGATCAATGATGCACGCGTGCTGGAGGTGATGCGCCAGGTGCCACGCCACATCTTCGTCGATGAGGCCCTGGCAAGCCGCGCCTACGAAGATACAGCACTCCCCATCGGCAACGGCCAGACTATCTCACAACCCTATACGGTGGCGCGCATGACTTCCGTGGTTGTGGAACATTCTCCCGCTCGCGTACTCGAAGTAGGGACCGGTTGTGGCTACCAAGCGGCAGTGCTGGCGCCGCTGGTGAAAGAACTCTATACGATCGAGCGCATCAGTGCTCTCTACCAGAAGGCGCGTAAACGGTTGAATGATCTGCAAATCTATAACGTGAAGCTGCGTCACGGCGATGGTTATCAAGGATGGGCGATGAAGGGACCGTTCGACGCCATCATTGTTACCGCAGCTCCCAGCGAGGTTCCTGTCGCGCTGCTTGAACAGGTTGCCGAAGGGGGGCGCATGATCTTGCCAGTAGGTAAGGCCGGTCAGCAGCAGCTGACGGTGTTGACCCGACACGGAAGTGAATACAAACGTGAGATTCTCGAAAACGCGAGCTTCGTACCGATGCTGGCAGGAGCAACGGTCTGATTTTATGAAACGGTTTTCTGGGGGCTTCGAACGAGTCTTATGTTGCCGTGGCTTGCAGATAAAGCAAGGTCGGCCTCCCTGCTTCGACTGGCTCGACTCGACACTTGCTGCAGTAGTCGTTTCTTCCAATTTCGTACTCAATAGCGTCAATGGGTAGAGGCCTCCGCTACCGCATCATCATTCTCTGCGTCGCACTCCTGATGGGGGGGTGTGGTGAACTCACTCCCCCTGCTGAGCGTAAAGAGCGAACTGCCGCATATACAGTCCGCCCCGGCGATACGCTCTATTCCATCGCCTGGGGGTATGGGCTTGATTACCGTGAACTTGCCTCATGGAACAACGTTCCCTTTCCTTACTTGATCCATCCTGGACAGCAATTGTCCGTCACCCCTCCATTGGCGAGACGATCGTCATCCCTTGCCTCCCGATCGGCTGCTCATCCTCATGAGAAATCCATTGCTTCTTCTCCAAAAACGGTTCCAAAAAAATTGTCCGCCGGCAATAAGCCGACAAAACCGTACCGCTCTAATGCCACAAAGAAAGTAGGTGATGGCAAAAAAATGCGAACTAGTTCCTTGTCCGGGGTTGAAAATCTAGATAGCGGCACCAAAACTACTAACAACGTGTGGCGCTGGCCTACCAAGGGAAAAGTGGTGGCGAAATTTGATGCCGATTCCGGAAAGAAGGGGATCGACATCACAGGTCAAAGCGGACAGCCAATATTTTCTGCAGCGGCTGGAGATGTGGTCTACAGTGGTAGTGGTCTGCTCGGTTACGGCAATCTTGTCATCATCAAACATGATGACGTTTATTTGAGTGCCTACGGCCACAACAGCCAGTTACTCGTAAAGGAAGGTGACAAGGTGGCGATAGGACAGGAGATCGCCAAAATGGGCATAAGCCCCAAGGAGGGAGCCATGCTGCATTTTGAAATTCGCAAGGAAGGTAAGCCGGTGGATCCCAGCAGGTTTCTACCCAAGCAAAACTGACACCCAGGACAGTGGATATGACGACTAACAGTGTGCATTCCGAAGAAGAATTCGATTTGGATAAGGCTGAAGTTATCGGTTTGATGGAGGTGGATGAGAGCGACGAGGATGATGTCGTTCTTGGCGAGGATGCCGACGAGACAGATGAAGCTGTCACGTTTGAGGCCGGCGCCTTCCCTGAAGGCCAGATGGATGCCACCCGTCTCTATCTCAGCGAGATCGGGTTTTCCCCGTTGCTTAGTGCCGAAGAGGAGGTTTACTTCTCTCGTCTGGCCTTGAAGGGGGATATGAAGGCTCGCCAGCGCATGATCGAGAGTAACCTGCGGCTGGTAGTGAAGATTTCGCGCCGTTACCTCAATCGCGGCCTTGCCTTGCTTGACCTCATCGAAGAGGGCAATCTTGGCCTGATTCGCGCTGTCGAGAAGTTCGATCCGGAGCGCGGTTTCCGTTTCTCCACCTACGCCACCTGGTGGATCCGTCAGACCATCGAGCGGGCCATCATGAATCAGACCCGTACCATCCGTCTGCCTATTCATGTAGTCAAGGAGATCAACGTCTATCTGCGTGCAGCGCGCCACCTCTCCCAATCGCTCGATCATGAACCGAGCGCCGAGGAGATCGCCGAGATGCTCGATCGTCCCCTGGAGGATGTAGAGCGGATGCTCGGTCTCAACGAGCGAGTCACTTCGGTGGATGTACCGCTCGGACGCGATGGCGACAAATCGCTGCTTGACGCTATTCCTGATGAAAACAACACCGACCCCTCCGAGATCCTTCAGGATGAAGAAGTACGCAGCCACATCGATCTCTGGCTCGATCAACTCTCTGACAAGCAGCGTGAAGTGGTGGAGCACCGTTTCGGTCTTCATGGTCGCGAAGTAGCCACCCTTGAAGAGGTGGGTGCTGAGATCGGTGTAACCCGCGAACGGGTCCGCCAGATCCAGATCGAAGCGCTCAAGCGGCTGCGCGAAATCCTGGTACGAGAGGGTTACGGCGCCGGCGCCGTCTAAACCTTTTCTGCTGAGGATACGACGGCCCGCTACCGAAAGGTGCGGGCCGTCGGCATTCTGGGGAGAGCGTCAGGGAAATAGCAATGCCGCCACGACTTTCCGACCTTCGCTATTGAGGACGTTGTAGGTGCGGCAAGCCGCGGCGCTGTCCATTACCTCACAGCCGATACCGGCCTCCATTAGAGGGGTGAGCAGGGCATGTGGCGGGAAACGCAACCGTTGACCGGTGCCGAGCAGCACCACCTCCGGTTTCATTGCTGCGATCGCTGCGAAGTGGTTAGCCATGAGTTGGTCGATGGCACGGGGTCCCCAATCTTTAATTAGCGTATCTGTACCGATGATGAAGCTGCTTTCCAGCAAAAGGGAGCGGCCCTCGGGAGAGCGAACCGTTACCCCCTCGGTAGTGACCGTATAAATGGTGTAACCACTGCTGCTGGTGTCCTGGTTAAAGCGCATATCGTATTGGATTGACAGGGAAAAGGGCGGTCAGTAATGTTAGCAGCTTTCGGTTGACGCGGCATTTGCCGCCAGCCATGGACGTCAACCATCACCGCGGACCGCTGCCTTGCAAGAAGATTTCCAGAGAATCAAGCGCCTTCCTCCCTACGTCTTTGCGATCGTCACGGAGTTGAAGCAGAAGGCGCGCGCCCGCGGTGAGGACATCATCGATTTCGGCATGGGCAATCCCGACCAGCCGACCCCGCAGCACATCGTCGACAAGCTGGTCGAAGCGGCCCAGCGCCCCGATACCCACCGCTACTCCGTGTCCAAGGGCATTCCGCGTCTCCGCCGCGCCATCTGCACCTGGTACAAGAACCGTTTCGACGTGGAGATCGATCCCGACAAGGAGGCGATTGTCACTATCGGCTCGAAAGAGGGGCTGGCCCATCTGGCGCTGGCGACGGTCGACCACGGCGATGCAGTGCTGGTGCCCAACCCCGCTTATCCGATCCACCCCTACGGCTTCGTCATTGCTGGTGCCGACATCCGCCATGTGCCGCTCATCGAGGGAGGCGACTTCTTCGCCGAACTGGAGAAGGCGATCCGCGACTCCTGGCCGAAGCCGAAATTCCTGGTACTCAACTTCCCCGGCAACCCCACCGCCCAGTGTGTCGAGCTGGAGTTCTTCGAGAAGGTGGTGGCCATCTGCCGCGAGCACCAGATCTGGGTGATCCACGACCTGGCCTACGCCGACATCGCCTTCGACGGCTACGTGGCCCCCTCCATCATGCAGGTACCCGGCGCGAAAGAGATCGCGGTTGAATTCTTTACCCTCTCCAAGAGTTACAATATGCCCGGCTGGCGTGTCGGATTCATGGTTGGCAATCCCACCCTGGTGGGGGCGCTGGCGCGCATCAAGTCCTATCTCGACTACGGCATGTTCACGCCGATCCAGGTGGCGGCCATCGCCGCGCTGGAAGGCCCGCAGGAGTGTGTGCGCGAGATCAGCAACATGTACCAGCAGCGGCGTGACGTGCTGTGCGAGGGACTCAACGCCATCGGCTGGCAGGTGGAGAAACCGAAGGCGACCATGTTCGTCTGGGCGAAGATCCCCGAGCCCTATCAGCACCTGGGCTCGCTGGAGTTTTCCAAACAACTGTTGGAGAAGGCCAAGGTAGCCGTGTCACCGGGCATCGGCTTCGGCAGCTATGGCGACGACCATGTGCGCTTCGGCCTCATTGAAAATGAACACCGTACCCGTCAGGCGATCCGCGGCATTCGCGAAATGTTCCGCAAGGATGGCCACGGGTGAGCAAGAATTTAACTTTTCAGGAAAACACTGTGTCGACCCTGCGTCCCATTAGCAAATCCAACAAGCTCGCCAACGTCTGCTACGACATCCGTGGCCCGGTGATGGTGCGCGCGCGCCAGATGGAGGAGGAGGGTCACCGCATCATCAAGCTGAACATTGGTAATCCCGCCCCGTTCGGTTTCGAGGCGCCGGAGGAGATCCTGCAGGATGTGATCTTCAACCTGCCCAACGCCTCCGGTTACTCCGACTCCAAGGGACTCTTCTCCGCGCGCAAGGCGATCATGCACTACACCCAGGAGAAGGGGATCCGCAACGTGCAGATGGATGACATCTACGTCGGCAACGGCGTCTCCGAATTGATCGTGATGGCGATGCAGGCTCTGCTCAACAACGGCGACGAAGTGCTGGTGCCGGCGCCTGACTATCCGCTGTGGACTGCGGCTGTCTCACTCGCCGGCGGCACGCCGCGTCACTACATCTGTGATGAGGGCGCCGGCTGGCTGCCCGATCTCGACGACATTCGCTCGCGCATCACCTCCCATACGCGCGCCATCGTCATCATCAATCCCAACAATCCAACGGGTGCCGTCTATCCGGATGACATTCTCAAAGGGATCATCGAGATCGCCCGCGAGCATCAGCTCATCATCTACGCCGACGAGATCTACGACAAGGTGCTCTACGACGGCATCAAGCACACCTCCATCGCCTCGCTGGCTGACGACGTGCTGTTCGTTACCTTCAACGGCCTGTCGAAGAATTACCGCGCCGCTGGTTATCGCGCCGGCTGGCTGGTGGTCTCCGGCGACAAGCGCCATGCGAGTGACTATATCGAAGGGCTGACCATGCTCGCCTCGATGCGCCTCTGCGCCAACGTGCCGGCACAGCATGCGATCCAGACGGCGCTCGGCGGCTATCAGAGTATCAACGATCTGGTGGCCCCCGGCGGACGCTTGTTGCGCCAGCGCGACACCGTTTGGGAGATGATCACCCAGATACCAGGGGTCTCCTGTGTCAAACCGCAGGGGGCGATGTACCTCTTTCCGAAGCTCGACCCGAAGATGTATCCGATCGTCGATGACCGTCAGTTCATTCTCGATCTGCTGGTAGAGGAGAAGGTGCTGGTGGTGCAGGGGACCGGCTTCAATTGGCCGCATCCCGATCATCTCCGTCTGGTGTTTCTCCCCAGCATGGACGAAATCAGCGAGGCAGTGACGCGCATGGCGCGCTTCCTCGACAACTACCGCAAGCGCCATTCGAGCCTCGCGGTATAAGACAAAAACATCAAAAACCAGGAACAAGATAGCCATATGAAACCGGTCAAAGTGGGACTGTTGGGGTTGGGAACGGTCGGCGGCGGCACCCTCGCGGTGTTGCGCCGCAATGCACAGGAGATTGCGCGCCGTGCAGGCCGCGACATTACCGTGCGCATCGCCGCAGTGCGCAATCTGGAAAAGGCACGCAAGGTGGCTGGCGACTCGCTGGAGCTGACCACCGATCCGAAAGCCGTGGTCAACCATCCCGAAGTAGATGTGGTGGTGGAGCTGATCGGCGGCTACGAACCGGCACGCGAACTGGTATTACAGGCGATCGCCAACGGCAAGCATGTGGTCACCGCCAACAAGGCGCTGATCGCCAAGCACGGCAACGAAATCTTTGCTGCCGCGCAGAAGAAGGGGGTGATGGTCGCCTTCGAGGCGGCAGTGGCCGGTGGTATCCCAGTCATCAAGGCAATTCGCGAAGGGCTTGCGGCCAATCGCATCGAGTGGCTGGCCGGCATCATCAACGGCACCACCAATTTCATCCTCACCGCCATGCGCGATCAGGGGCGCGATTTCGCGGACGTACTGGCCGAGGCGCAGCGTCTCGGTTATGCCGAGGCCGATCCCACCTTCGACGTGGAGGGGATCGATGCGGCCCACAAGCTGACCATTCTCGCCTCCATCGCTTTTGGTATTCCGCTTCAGTTTGACAAGGCCTACACCGAAGGGATCACCAAGATCACCCGTGACGATGTCGATTACGCCGGCCAGCTCGGCTATCGCATCAAGCTGCTTGGCATCGCACGCCGCACCGACAAGGGAGTGGAACTGCGTGTCCATCCGACGCTGATCCCGCAGCGCCGCCTCATCGCCAATGTCGATGGCGTGATGAATGCGGTGCTGGTCTGCGGCGATGCGGTGGGCCCGACCCTCTACTACGGCGCCGGTGCCGGTGCTGAACCGACCGCGTCTGCTGTGGTTGCCGATCTGGTGGATGTGGTGCGCACCATGACCTCCGATCCGGAGAATCGCGTGCCGCATTTGGCCTTCCAGCCCGATGCCATTTCCGATCTGCCGATCCTCCCGGTGGAGGAGATCGAGACTGCCTACTACCTGCGTCTGCAGGCCGAAGACAAACCCGGCGTGCTGGCTGAGGTGACACGTATCCTCGGCGAAGCGCAGATCAGCATCGAAGCCGTGCTGCAGAAGGAGCCCGCCGAGGGTGACAGCACTGTGCCGGTCATCCTGCTCACGCGCCGCGTGCTGGAGCGCAACATGAATCAGGCGATCAGCCAGATCGAAAAGCTCAAGGCGATCACTGGCAGCGTGACGCGCATTCGCCTGGAAACATTGAAATAAATTTTTGATATGCGCGCCGTGAGGCGCGCTTAATTAACGAGGTAAGCCATGCCGTTCCGTACCCGCTACACCGGACTCATCGACCGCTACCGTGACCGCCTGCCGGTACACGACGACACCCGTATCATCTCGCTGGGCGAAGGCAACACCCCGCTGATTCGCCTGCACAACATCCCGCGCTTGCTGGGCAAGAATGTGGACATCTACATCAAGTACGAAGGGCTCAACCCCACCGGCTCGTTCAAGGATCGCGGCATGACCATGGCCGTGACCAAGGCGGTGGAAGAGGGCAGCAAGGCGATCATCTGTGCCTCCACCGGTAATACTTCGGCTGCCGCCGCTGCCTACGCGGCGCGTGCCGGGATCACTGCCTACGTGCTGATTCCGGACGGCAAGATCGCCATGGGCAAGCTGGCGCAAGCGATGATGTACGGCGCCATCACCATCCAGATCAAGGGCAACTTCGACGACGGCATGCGCCTGGTGAAAGAGGTGGCTGAACACGCCCCTGTCACCATCGTCAACTCCATCAATCCGTTCCGCCTGCAGGGGCAGAAGACCGCCGCCTTCGAAATCGTTGAAGAGCTGGGCACCGCGCCCGATTTCCACTGCCTGCCGGTCGGCAACGCTGGCAACATCACCGCCCACTGGATGGGCTACAGCGAATACAAGGAACACGGCATCGTCAACACCACACCGAAGATGGTCGGCTATCAGGCGGCCGGCTCCGCACCGTTCATGCGTGGCGGCCCTGTGGCCGATCCCGAAACCATCGCCACCGCCATTCGCATCGGCAATCCCCAGAGCTGGGACAAGGCGTGGGTGGTGCAGAAGACCTCCGGTGGCTGGTTCGACGAGTGTACTGATGAGGTGATCCTCGCCGCGCAGAAGCTGCTGGCCGAGCGCGAAGGGATCTTCTGCGAACCTGCCTCCGCCACTTCGCTGGCCGGTGCCATGCGCGACATCCAGTCGGGCAAGATCCCCGAGGGTTCGAAGATCGTCTGCACCCTCACCGGCAACGGCCTCAAGGACCCCGACACCGCCATCAAGCAGTCCACTTCGCCGGTGCTGACCGTCGAGGCGACACTCGACGAGGTGAAGCGCTCCATCCTCGAAAACATGGCGAAGTAATGGCAGCAGTGCCCGCCTCGGCGGGCACTCTCTCCTTCCTGCATGGAAGATCACGTCGCACAACTCACGTTTTATATTCCCTCCGATCTGGAGGAGTCAGTTCCCCGCACGGGCTCGCACTTTTCCTCACTCGAAACGCTCGTCGCACGTGGTGATGCCAAACATTCGCCGTATTGTGGTGATGCACAATTCCTCGCGCTGTTTGGTGGTGAGCCGGCTCGCGGCACTGCACGCGCAGCGGTGAGCCATCATGCGCAGTACGGGAGTGCAGAGCATGAGCAGTGGCGCATCATCGCCTCACCAGGGCATCTGGTGGCCGATCACGCCACGCTCCATTTCCCACCGCAACACCATGCGTTGTTGAACGATGAGGAGAGCCGCGCCTTGATGGACAGTTGTCAGGCCCATTTTGCGGAGGAGGGGTGGCAGCTCGATTATGGCGATGCGAATACGTGGTATCTGTGTGTAAACGGTTCGCACAGCATCACTACCACCCCCATCGTTGATGCCATCGGAAAACCGCTATTCGATGTATTACCGCAAGGAAGTGATGCACGTACATGGCGGCGCTGGATCAATGAAGCGCAAATGCTGTTTCACACCCATGCGGTGAATGAAGCGCAACAGCGACGGGGCGCGCCACCCATCAACACTC
>Ga0316628_100003798_pt1 | contig 11695 bp, 12 predicted proteins | sample OWC_Aug_M2_C1_D5_FD_207648 | JGI IMG/M metagenome (GOLD analysis project Ga0316628, IMG submission 207648) | Wetland soil microbial communities from Old Woman Creek delta, Ohio, United States - OWC_Aug_M2_C1_D5_C | ecosystem: Environmental > Terrestrial > Soil > Wetlands | place: USA: Ohio... | reverse complement strand
GCTGCGCACCCATGCCGAACGCGTAGCCCGTGTACCGCTCGGCGTCCACGCCGACATTCTCGAAGACGGCGGGATCCACCATCCCCGCGCCCATGATCTCCGACCAGCCGGTGCCCTTGCACACCGGGCAGCCGGAGCCGCGGCACACCTGGCACTCCACGTCCACCTCCGCCGAGGGCTCGGTGAACGGGAAGAACGACGGCCGGAAGCGGACCTTCACTCCGGGCGAGAAGAACCGGCGCGCGAAGAACCCGATGGCCGCCTTGAGGTCCACGAAGCTGACGCCCTCGTCCACCGCCAGCCCCTCCACCTGGGTGAACACCGGCGCGTGCGAGGCGTCCCAGGCGTCGCGGCGGTAGCACAGCCCCGGGATGGTGACCCGGATGGGCGGCCGGTAGGTCTCCATCACGCGCACCTGCACCGGGGAGGTGTGCGTGCGCAGCAGCGTGCCCGGGCCGAGGTACATGGTGTCGTGCAGATCGAGCGCCGGATGGCCCGGCGGGAAGTTGAGCACGGTGAAGTTGTTGCGCTCGGTCTCGGCTTCGGGCCCGGTAGCGCGGGTGAAGCCGAGCTCGCGGAAGATCTCGCAGATCTCGCGCGCCACCGCGCTGACGGGGTGCACCGCGCCCTGGAAGGCGAGCCGCGAGGGCATGGTGAGGTCCACCGCCGCCGAGCGCTCGCGCGCGGCCAGCGCCGCCTCGGCCTCGTCGAGGAGCTTCTCGAGCGCCGCCTTGGCGTCGTTCGCCGCCTGCCCCACAGCCTTGCGCTCCTCGATGGCGAGGCTCGGCAGGTCGCGGAGGATGGTGGTCACACGCCCGGCTTTCCGGCCGAGGTACTCGGTCCGGAGCCGTTGCAGGTCGTCGCGCTCGGCGGCGGCGCCGATGCGCGCCTCCGCTTCCGCTCTCAGGGCGGCGAGCGCGGCGATGAGGTCCGCCGACGCGCCGCTCACCGGCTAGCCCTGGCTCTTGGCCAGCTCCGTGAGCTTCGAGAACGCCGTCGGGTCCCGCACCGCGAGGTCCGCGAGGACCTTGCGGTTGATCTCGACGCCGGCCTTCTTGAGCCCGCACATCAGCCGGTTGTACGAGAGGTCGTGCTCGCGGGCCGCGGCGTTGATGCGCGTGATCCACAGCCGGCGGAACTGCCGCTTCTTCTGCCTGCGGTCGCGATAGGCGTACGCCCAGCCGCGCTCCACGGACTCCTTGGCGGCCTTCCAGAGCTTGCTGCGGCCGCCGCGATACCCCTTGGCGGCCTGCATGATCTTCTTCTTGCGCGCGAGGCGCACCACGTTGCTCTTGACGCGTGGCATCGTGACCTCCTAGGCCGTGAGCAGGCGGGTGAGGCGCCGCTCGTCGGCGTGCGCGGCGATCGTGGCCTTGCGGAGGCCCCGCTTCCGCTTGGCGGTCTTCTTCGTCAGGATATGGCTCTTGAAGGCCTTGCGACGCCGCACGCGTCCCCGGCCGGTCAGGCTGAAGCGCTTGGCCGCCGCCTTCTTGGTCTTCTTCTTCACTTCACGACTCCCATCCGGCGGGCCGGGCCTCGGCGGCCGCCCGCCTCCGTTCATTTCGGTGTCATCAGCATCGTCATGTTCCGGCCCTCGAGCTTGGCGTCCTGCTCGATCTTCCCGATGTCCGCCAGCACCTCGGCGACGCGGTCGAGAACCTCCCTGCCGAGCTCGGGGTGCGCCATCTGCCGCCCCCGGAACATCATCGTGACCTTGACCTTGTTCCCTTCCGAGAGAAACTCGCGCACGTGCCTGCATTTGAACTCGAAGTCGTGGTCGTCTATCCCGGGACGGAACTTGATCTCCTTCATCTGAACCGTGTGCTGCTTCTTCTTCGCCGCCCGCGCGGCCTTGGCCTGCTCGAACTTGAACTTGCCGTAGTCCATGATCCGGACCACCGGCGGCCGCGCCATCGGCGCCACCTCGACCAGATCCAGCCCGCGCGCGTCCGCGGCCGCCAGGGCCTCGTCTATCGCCAGGATGCCCAGCTGTCCACCGTCCTGGTCTATGACCCGCACCGGGCTGATGCGGATCATGCGGTTCACGCGCACCCGGTTCTTCTGGTCCTCACGCGGTCTTTCGAGAATGGCTGCGCCCCTCCTGTCCAGGGTGTAAAGAAAGAGCGGACTCCCGGAACCTCCGGAGTCCGCGCACGGCACGCCCCGCGACCGGCGGGGAGCGCTGAGACGAGAACCCTGACCGCCACCCGGGTCCAGGGGGCCGGAGGGTGAGGAGCGACGCTCCTACTTCGTTGTCGGGCTTGAAGCTAGGTGGCCGGCACTGCGCTGTCAACCTGCGGTCCTGCGCCGCCGCGCCGGCGCCGCGCGCCCTCACAGCACCGACAGATCCGCCCAGGTCGCGATGCCCCGCTCCGTCGCCCGCGCCAGGAGCCGGCGCACGACTTCCGCCGTGGCGAGCGCGTCCCCGGCGGCCCGGTGCCGCCGCTCGATCTCGATGCCGAAGAAGTTGAGCACCGAATCCAGGTTGCGCCGCTCCAGCTCCGGGACCAGCCTGCGGGCCAGGCGCACGGTGCACAGCAGCGGCGGGCGCAGGATGACGTCGCGCGAGCGCTCCAGCTCGGCCCGCACGAACGACAGATCGAAGCGGGCGTTGTGCGCCACGAAGACGCGGCCCGCCAGCGCGGCCAGCACCCGGTCCGCCACGTCCTCGAAGCGCGGCGCGCCCCGGACCGTCGCGTCGTCTATGCCCGTGAGGGCGGTGATGCGCGGCGGGATCGGCCGCCCGGGGTCCACCAGCGACTCGAAGGCCAGCGTGGTGACCGGACCGTCCACGTGGACCACGGCGATCTCCGTGATCCGGTCCACTCCCCGGGCGTGCATCCCGGTGGTCTCCACGTCCACCACGGCGTACAGAAGGCCGGTCACCGGCCGGCCACCCAGCGAGACTTCCGGCCGCAAGGCCCAGCGCCCGTCGAGGTCGAACGCGAACCTGGGATCGGCCCCCAGCAGCGCGAGCACCAGCCGCTCGGCCACGACCCGGTTGGCACGCTGTAGCTCCAAGACGTCGCGGGCGATGTCGAGCGGCGACCGCGACCCGCCCCGCAGGTACTCCGCGGCCCGCTCCGCAAGGGTCCCCACGGCGGCCGCCTACAGGCCCGGCCCGATAGCGCGCGCCAGGTCCAGGAACTGCACGGGCGACAGCACTTCGGGGCGCGCGGCGGCGTCCGCCCCGACCGACGCCAGCAGCTTCTCCGCCTCGGCACGCGGCACGCCGAATAAGCCCGACAAAGTGCGTCGCAATTGCTGCCGCCGGTGCTGGAAGGAGGCGCGGATGAGCCGCCTGGCTGATGCCTCTTCCTCCGGCGTGCAGACCAGCGGGTCGTGCGGCGTGAGGCGCACCACGGCCGAGTCCACGCGGGGCGACGGCCGGAAGGCGCCGCGCGGCACCGCGAAGAGGCGCTCCACGCGGGCCACGAGCTGCACGCCGGCGGAGAGGGCGCCGTACGTGCGCGTCCCGGGGGCGGCGGCAAGGCGGTCGGCCACCTCGCGCTGCACGAGGAAGACCACGCACAGCGGGCGGGGCGGCGTGAGCGCGCGCTCGATGAGGGGCGACGTGATCCGGTAGGGGATGTTGCCGCAGACCCGGTGCGCGGCTGGCCAGGGCACGCGCAGGGCGTCGCCGTGGATGATCTCGACGGCGCGGCCCTCCGGCGCGGCGCCGGCCTCGGTCTGCGCGGCGGCGGCGCTGGCCGGGGCGTCCAATTCCCGGCGCAACGTCTCCGCCAGGCGGCGGTCGGCCTCGATGGCTACGACGCGGGCGGCCCGGCGGGCGAGGTGGCGGGTGAGGCTCCCCTTGCCCGGGCCGATCTCCAGCACGGTCTCGCCGGCGCGGATGCCGGCCGCGTCGGCTATCCGGCCCAGGATGGACGGGTCGGAGAGGAAGTGCTGGCCGAGGCGCGCGCCCACGCTAGCGGCGCAGCAGGAGGAGCGTGCGGTCGTCCTGGACTTCGGCGGTGAACGCGTTGAGCTGGGTGAACACGGCGTTCACGATCTCCGCGGCGGGCCGGGCGCGCTGCCGCACCACGGTCTCGAGCACGCGGCGCTCTCCGAACGTCTCGCCGGTGCCGTTGCGCGCGTCGGGGATGCCGTCGGTGAAGAGGCACAGCAGGTCCTTGCCGGAGTGCCAGGGGACCTCGGAGCCGACGATGGTGTCGGCGGCGGAGAGGCCGAGCGGCGGCGCGGTGGCGCCCAGGCGGCGCGGGGGACCGCCGTCGCCGGGGATGAGGAACGCGTGGGGGTGCCCCGCGTTGGCGTAGCGCAGCGTGTGCCGCTCGGCGTTGACGACGCCGAAGAACAGGGACATGGACATCTCGGCGCGCTCCAGCTCGTCGCCGAGCTGCTCCAGCAGGCGGCGCAGCGCCTCCTCGGGGGTGCTGGTGACCTGGGCGAGGATCGTGGCGGCGGAGAGAGCGTGGGTCATGAGGAGGGCGGCCGAGAGCCCCTTGCTCGAAACGTCTCCGATCATCACCCCCACCGAGGCGCGCCCGCGCGGCAGCACGTCGTAGAAGTCGCCGCCCACCGCCTCGGCCGACTCGAACCGCACCCCCACGTCGCCGGCCTTGGTGAGGAGCGAAGGCGGCGGCAGCAGGGCCAGCTGGAGGCCGTGCGCCATGGCGAGCTCGGTGTTGAGGCGCTCGCGCTTGCGCTCCTCGCCGACCAGGCGCGCGTTCTCCATGGCGGCGCCGATCTGGGTGGCGATGGCCGCCACCAGCTTGGTGGCGCCGGCCGAGAACGCGTCCTCGCCGAGGCGGTCGGTGAGGTTGATGACGCCGATGGGCCGCGGCTCGCCGTTGGGGCCGCCGTAGACGATGGGCACCGAGAGGAAGGCCCGGCCGCGGTAGGTGCGCTCGGGAGCGGGCTCGGCCGGAAGCGGCTCCACGTCCTCGGTGCCCACGGCCCGCTGCTCGCGGAACGCCCGGGCCGCGACGGCGCGCTCGTCGTCCACGGGCACGGGGCTCAGCCGCGCGGGGTCCACGCCCCAGGCGGCGACCACGCGCAGCAGGCGCGCCTTCTCGTCGTAGGCCATGATTGACGCCCGGCGCGCGCCGACCACCACCGCCACCTCGTGCACGATGGTGCGCGCGGCCTCCTCGAGGTCCAGCGTCCGCCCCAGGATGTCGGAGATGGCGTAGAGGAGGTTGATCTCCTCGTAGCGCACCATCAGCTCCGCGGTGATCTGCGCGCTCTCGCGGTCGGCGGCGAGCGCGATGCCGACCACTCCGGCGGCGGCCCGCGCCCGGCGCGCTCGGGTCTCCTGGTCGCCCTCGTCGGGGCCGAGCTGCAGCCAGGTCCCGTTCGCCCCGGGAACCGGCTCCAGCCACGCCGCGCGCCCGTCCGGCAGGCGCAGCGCGTGGCCCGACGTCCCGGACAGCTGGGCGTCCGGCCACCACGCGCCCTCCTCCGGGCCCAGCGCGCGCACCCGCCCGGCCTCGGCGCGCCACAGGCGCACCACGCCCCCGGTCAGGGACTGCAGAGCGTCGTGAAGCGCGTCGAGGCGGCTCAGTCCCGCCGCAGGATCATGCAGATGGAGTTCCCCGTGGCATTGAAGCGCACTTCGTCAACCAACTTGCGGATGAGGAACAGGCCGCGGCCGCGCGGCCGCATCCGGGCGAAGGGGAGGACGGGATCGGGCACGATCCGGTAGTCGAAGCCGCCGCCCTCGTCGGTCACCTCGATCTGCGCCGTGTGGCGGCCGAACAGCACGCGGACCGAGACGCCCTTGGTGGCGTCCTGGGCGTTGCCGTAGAGGATCGCGTTGGCGAGCGCCTCGGTGAGCGCCACCCTGACGTTGAACCGGATGGTGCGGCGGTCCACGAAGCTCGTCTCGAGGTGGCGCGCCACGAGATCCACCGCCTCCTCCACGAACACCACGTCGCTCGGGACGGACAGCCGCAGCTCCGCCTCGATTCCCTCGGCGGTCCGCTCGCACGAGCGGACGTCGGCGGACAGCGCCGGCCGCATCGCCGCCGTCTAGAAGGCGGCCAGCGCTTCCGCGGTCCCGTCCGAGATCGCGAACAGCGTGTCGAGCTTGGTCAGCTCGAACAGCGTCTTGAGGTCCTCGTTCAGCCCCGCCAGGCGCAGGTCCCCGCCCTGGTCGCGGATCTTCTTGGAGAGCGACACCAGCACCCCGAGCCCCGACGAGTCTATGTAGCCCGTGCGGGTGAAGTCTATCAGGAACTTGCGGTCTCCAGCGTCGAGGGAGTCCAGGATCTTCTGCTTGAGCTCCTGGCGGTTGCCGACGATGAGCTGGCCGTCCACCGCGACGACCACGACGCTGTTCGGCTCCTTGCGCACGCTAAACGTCATCGGTTCTCTCCGGCGTGATGGGCTGTACCATCATGTACTCATTGTCGCCGCTGTCAAGGTCCGGCGGAGGCGAACTTGACCGCCAGCGCCTCGGCGACCCGAGGATGCACCAGCGCGGTCACGTCGCCGCCGACCCGCGCCACCTCGCGCACCAGGGACGACGAGAGGTACACGTGGTCGAAGGCCGGCGCCAGGAAGAGCGTCTCTATCTCCGGGGCCAGCTTGCGGTTCATCAGGGCCATCTGGTACTCGTACTCGAAGTCGCTGACGTAGCGGAGGCCCCTCACCAGCATGGTGGCGCCGAGGCCCCGGACGAACGCCACCAGCAGCCCGTCGAAGGCGAGGACCTCGAGGCGGGGGTCCTCGCCGAGGGCCTCCCGCGCCAGCCGCACCCGCTCCTCGTGGGTGAACAGCGTGGCCTTGCCGCCCTGCGGCGCCACCGCCACGACCACCCGGTCGGCGAAGTGGAGGCAGCGGAAGATGAGGTCCTCGTGCCCGCGGGTGATGGGGTCGAAGGTGCCCGGGTATACGGCGATGCGCGTCATGGCGCCTCGAGGAAGGTGACGACCGTTGTGCCGTAGCGGCGGTGATCGCCGGGGCCGACGTCCTCCCGCCGGTGATGCTCCACCCCCAGAATGCGCGCGAACGGCCTGGTTCGGAAGAGGTCGGCGATCCGGGCGGCGTGACCGGTGGTGTACGGCGGGTCCGCGAACGCGACGTCGTAGGCGAGCGGCTCCGCGCGCGCCGCGAAGCGCAGCGCGTCGGCGCGGTGGATGCGGCAGCCATCCGCCCCGAGCTTGGCGATGTTGCGGCCCAGCGCGTCGAGGTTGGGCTGGAACATCTCCACGAAGTCGCAGGAGACGGCGCCGCGCGAGAGCGCCTCCAGCCCCATCGCGCCCGAGCCGGCGAACAGGTCCAGCACGGAGGCGCCCGGGAGCCGGTCGTGGAGGATGCCCATCCACGCCTCGCGCACGAAGTCGGTGGTGGGCCGGGCCCGCGCGTCGGACGGCGGCTCGATGCGGCGGCTGCGCCACTTCCCGGCCACGATGCGCACGCGCTAGCCCTCCGCCAGGCCGACCAGCCGGCCCTCGACGCGATCCCGCCCCTGCCACGTGTCGCGCTCCAGGCGGAGCGCGGCGCGCAGCGGGCCCCGCGCCGCGCCGGCCACCCGCTCCACCTCCTCGCGCACGCCGAAGGCCACGGTCTCGATCGAGTCGGCGCCGTCGGAGAGGGCGAACCGCACGTGGCGCTCGCCCATGGGCCGCAGGCCGCCGCGGATGCGCACGCCCTCGAGTCCGAACACCGGGCCCGGGTTCCCGACGCCGGTGGGCTCGAGGGCGCGGACCAGCCGCTCCAGCTCGCCAGCCAGGTCGCCGACCGCGACCACAGCGTCCACCCGCTGGGTCGGGACCGGAGCGGCCGGCCCCAGCTGTGCGGCGCACGCGGCGTTGAACGCGGCGCGGAACTCGTCCAGCCGATCCCGGCGGACGGTGAGTCCCGCGGCCATCCGGTGCCCGCCCCATTTCTCCAGCAGCGGCGCGCAGCGCGCCAGGGCGGCATGGAGGTCGCAGCCGGCGACCGAGCGGCCCGACCCCTTGCCCACCGCGCCGTCGAGCGCCACCAGGAAGACCGGCCGGCCGATGCGCTCCTGAACCCGCGACGCGACGATCCCCACCACCCCCGGGTGCCAGCCCTCGGAGGCCAGCACCACGCCGACGTCGCGACCGGGGTCGCAGTCCCGCCCCAGCTGCTCCAGCGCCTCGTCCAGCGTGCGCTGGTCCAGCTCCTGCCGCTCCGCGTTGAGCCGGTCCAGCTGCGCCGCGAGGCCCACCGCCTCGCCGAGGTCGTCGGTCAGCAGCAGGCGGAGGGCGTCCGCGGCCTCGCCGATCCTGCCGGCCGCGTTGATCCGCGGGCCGAGCGCGAAGGCGAGGTGCCCGGCGCGCAGCGGCTTGCCGGAGAGGCCCGCCTCCGCCACCAGGGCCCGCAGGCCGGGCCAGCGCGTTTCCGCCAGGAGCTTGAGGCCCAGGCGCACCAGGACCCGGTTCTCGCCGGTCAGCGGCACCAGGTCGGCCACGGTCGCCAGCGCGACGAGATCGAGCAGCCGCCACGGCACGCCCTCCGCCAGGCCCGCGCCGGACGCGAGCGCCAGCGCCAGCTTCCACGCCAGGCCCGCGCCGCACAGATCCGGGAACGGGTAGCGGCTGTCCGGGCGGCGCGGATTGACGTGGGCGAGCGCCTCCGGCGGCTCCGGGCCGGGCAGGTGGTGGTCCACGACGATGACGTCCATGCCCGAGTCGCGGGCGGACCGGACGGCCTGGAGCGCGGTCGAGCCGCAGTCCACCGTGACGAGCACCCGCGCCCCCGCCGCCGCGGCGGCGCGCACGCCGGACTCCGAGAGGTCGTAGCCGTCGCGCACGCGGTGCGGCGCGAACGGCACCGCCGTCCCGCCGAGGCGCCGCAGCAGCCGGGTGAGCACCGCGGTCGCGCACAGGCCGTCCACGTCGTAGTCGCCGTGCACGAACACGGTCTCGCCCAGGCGCGCGGCCGCGGCCAGCCGCTCGGCGGCGACGGCGATGTCGGGAAGCAGGGCGGGATCGTGGAGGTCCTCGCGCCGGGGGCGGAGGAAGTGACGGGCCGCGGCGGCGCTCTCGATGCCGCGCTGCAGCAGCAGCGACGCGAACGGGGCGGGCACGCCCAGCTCCCGCGCCAGGCGCGAGGTCTCCGAAGGGTCGGGCGCGGGCTCGATCAGCCAGCGACGTCCGAGGACGTCATTCCTCCACATAGAGAAGGACGCCGCACCCCTCGCAGGCCTCGATGGACTGGCCCTGGAGGATGAGCTGGCGGCGCTGGAGCGGCACGGCGAGGTGGCAGTTCCCGCACGCGTCCTGGCTCAGCGGGAAGATCGCGACCAGCGTGCGGCCGCGGCGCACGCGCTCGTACCGCGCCAGCGCGGGCCGGGGCACCTGCCGGGCCGCGACGGCGCGCGCCACCTCGGCCTCCGCGAGGCGCGCCTCGATCTCCGAGCGCCGCGCCGCGAGGGAGGCGCGCGCCTCCGCCTGCCGGGCGACGACCGCCGCGTGCGACTTGGTCTGGTCCTTGAGCTTCTTCTCGGCCTCGATGAGCCAGTCGGCGCTGCGCAGGAACTCCGCCTCCTCCTTGACCAGGACGCCGCGCGCCATGTCTATCTCGGCCATCATGGTCGAGGCCTCGCGGGCGCCGCGCACGTACTCCAGCTGCTGGCGCCGGCGCTCCTGCAACTGCTTGTATCCCGCGATGCGGGCCTCCAGCTCGCGGCGGCGCGTCTCCGCCGCCGCCACGGCGCCGGTGGCGTCGTCGAGGGCCCGCGTCTGCTCCTCCAGCTCGGCGTCGAGCGCCTCCGCCTCCGGCCTGAGGTCCTCGAGCTGCTTCCGCACCGCAGACACCGCCAGGTCGCGCTCCTGGAGCGCGAGCAGGGTCACGAGATCCGAGTGCACGCCGTCTCCTTGTCTTGATGCCCGACTGTCCGGCACGTGGTCCCGCCTCACGGGCCACCGCGGCCGCGCCTTCACGCACCGCTCCACCTCGTTCCGCAGCTTCCGGCGCGCGGCTCGCCGGACCGGCGCGGAGCTTCCCTAGTACCCCGGCTCCATCTCCGTCTTCAGGGCCTTCGAGGCGAACCTCGGGGCCGCGATCTTCTTCAGCTGTTCCTTCAGGTCCCGCTTCTCGGCCAGGAACCTCGTCTTCTCCTCGGCGGTGGCGGCGAGCGGCGCGAGCCGGTCAATGCGGGCCAGCCGCTCGCGTATGGACCGGCCGCGAATCCACGTCACCGCGTCGGCGAATTCCGGCTCCGGGTCGCGCTGTCCGAGCGGCGTGGACGCCAGCCGCTCCCACAGCGCGGCGGCCTCGTCCGAGGCGGGTCGCGTCGCCCCCTCGAACAGGGCTTCCGCGATCTCGCGGTACAGCGGGTGCCGGAAGTCCCGGGCCGAGAGCTCGCGACCGACCCGGCCGATCCATCCCGGGCCCAGCAGCATGAGGTGCACGAGCGTCCTCTCCGAGGGGATCTCCTGCTGGGGCCGCGCCTCCCTCTCGCGCGGCTCCTCCGGGCGTCCCGGCGCGCGCGCCTGCCGCGGCGCCTCGCGCGCCTCGAGCCGCCCGACCTCCTGGTCGAGCACGGCCTTCGCCACTCCGGCCCGCTCCGCGGCCCGGGAAGCGTACAGCTCGCGGGTGATCGGGTCGGCGGCCGCGCGGATGGTCGGGAGCAGGCGGTCCAGCGCCTTGCGCCTGCCCTCCAGCGTGGCGAACAGGCCCTTCTTCTCGAGCAGCTGGATCTTGCGGTCGAACAGGTCCAGCGACTGCTCGAGGAGGGCGGCGAACGCCTCCGCTCCGCCGGCCTTCACGAGCGTGTCGGGGTCCTCGCCGGGCGGCAGCGTCACGACGCTCACGGATGCTCCCTGGCGCAGCAGCTCGTCGCCGGCCCGGAAGGTGGCGCGCAGCCCGGCCGTGTCCGCGTCGTAGGCGAGCGCGACCTGCTTGGTGTAGCGGCGCAGGATGCGCGCCTGCTCGGGGGTCAGCGCCGTGCCGAGCGGCGCGACCACGTTGCGGATGCCGGCCACCTGGAGCCGGATGGCGTCCAGATACCCCTCCACGAGGACCGCCAGCGACTCGGTGCGGATGGCGCTCCGCGCCCGGTCCAGCCCGAACAGCAGGCCGCCCTTGTGGAACAGCGGCGTCTCGGGGGAGTTGAGGTACTTGGGCTCGCCCTCGCCGAGGATCCGGCCGCCGAAGCCGACGACGCGGCCGCGCACGTCGGCGATGGGGAAGATGAGCCGCCCCCTGAACCGCGGGACGAGCGAGCCGTCCTCGCGCCTGACCAGCATGCCGACGCGCTCCTGCACCTCGTCGGCGACGCCGAGCGCCTGGAGCGCCTCGCGGATCGCCTCGCCGCGCGCCGGCGCGTAGCCGAGCTGGTACTCGTCGCGCACGGGGTCGTCTATCCCGCGCCCCGCCAGGTAGTCGCGGGCCGCGCCGGCCTCGTCGCTCTCGCGCAGCTGCCGCGCCAGCCAATCCGCCGCCGCCGCCACCGCCGAGTACAGCGGCTCGTTGGGGTCGGGTCCCGCCGAGCGCTCGTCCGGCACCGCGATGCCGACCTTGCCGGCGATCTCCCGCACCGCGCTCGGGTAGTCCAGCCCGAAGCGCTTCATCCAGAAGGTGAAGACGTCGCCCGACTCGTGGCACACGAAGCAGTGGTACATCTGCTTCTTGGGCACCACCGAGAAGTTGCGGTGCGTGCCGCCGTGGAACGGGCACGGGCCGCGGAAGTCGGAGCCGGTGCGCTTGAGCTCCACGTGCTCGCCGATGAGCGTCACCACGTCCGCGGCATCGCGGATCT
>Ga0316628_100003797_pt1 | contig 11697 bp, 11 predicted proteins | sample OWC_Aug_M2_C1_D5_FD_207648 | JGI IMG/M metagenome (GOLD analysis project Ga0316628, IMG submission 207648) | Wetland soil microbial communities from Old Woman Creek delta, Ohio, United States - OWC_Aug_M2_C1_D5_C | ecosystem: Environmental > Terrestrial > Soil > Wetlands | place: USA: Ohio... | reverse complement strand
GCCTCCTGCCTTGATGCGGGACCTGCTGCCAGGGCCGACCGAGCCGCGCTGACCAGGGCACCGGGTCCGAAACCAGGCCGCTCATCCGCCCTCCCCAAGGATCTCCTCCGCGGCCGCTCGCCGTCCACGCGCTCGGATCGTACGCGCAGCGCCGTCCCAAAATGTTGAGATTATGTTTCATTTAGCGCGACGATCCGTGCGCCTGCCCTTGAATCCGATGCCCTCCGTGGCGTAGCATCGCACGGCTTGAGGGGAAGGGGACCCGCCATGGCGGAAGGTGAAGGGGTACGCAAGGGCAAGGGGACGGTCTTCGTCACGGGCGAGGTCTGCAAGGGGTGTTCGTTCTGCATCGACTTCTGCCCCACCCACTGCATCGAGTTCTCGCGCGAGTTCAACCGCAAGGGGTACCACTACCCGGTGCTGTCGAAGCCCGAGGACTGCACGGGGTGCGACCTCTGCGGGCTCTACTGCCCCGACTTCGCGATCTTCGGAATCCGCTTCAAGGACCTCGAGAAGCAGAAGCAGGCCGCAGAGCCGTTGATCCCCGCCCGGGGGTGACGTCTCGCGACCGCCGCGGGGGCGGCCCGCGGGAACAGGGAGGACGCATTGCACGCCGATCCGAAGGGAGTACTGACGGGCGTTCACTTCATCGACGGCGACCACGCCGCGTGCGAGGGGGCGCTGGCCGCGGGGTGCCGGTTCGTGGCCGGCTACCCCATCACGCCCTCGACCGAGGTCGTTGAGCGCTTCGCGGCCCGCATCCCGCTCGTGGGCGGGGTGTTCATCCAGATGGAGGACGAGATCGCCTCGTCCATCGCCATCCAGGGTGCGGTTTGGGCCGGGAAGAAGGTCATGACTGTGACCTCCGGGCCGGGCCTCTCCTTGATGATGGAGCACGTCGGCCTTGCCGCGATCACCGAGGTGCCATGCGTGTTCGTGGACGTGCAGCGGGGCGGCCCGTCGACCGGGCTGCCGACGCTGCCAGGCCAGGCGGACATGATGCAGGTGAAGTGGGGCTCGCACGGCGACTACGAGATCATCGCGCTCTCGCCCAACTCGCCGCAGGAGTGCTTCGACCTCATGATCAAGGCGTTCAACCTCGCCGAGATCTACCGGGTGCCGGTGTTCTTCATGATGGACGAGGTGGTGGGCCACATGACCGAGCGCGTGGCGATCCCGAAGGCGTCCGAGATCGAGGTCGTCGAGCGCCGCTGGACCGACAAGAAACCCGGCGAGTACAGGCCGTACGCGGCCGGCGACGACCAGGTCCCGGAGATGGTCAAGGCCGGGGACGGCTACCGTATCCACATCACCGGCCTCACCCACGATGAGAGGGGCTACCCGGCCATGAACCCGGCGACGCAGGACACGCTCGTGCGCCGTCTGATCGGAAAGATCCGCGACAACGCCGACAAGCTCGTAGACGTGCGCGAGGACGGCATCGAGGGCGCCGACGTGGTGGTGGTCTCGTTCGGGATCACCTCGCGGGTGGCCGCTGCCGCCATCGAGATGGCGCGCCACAAGGGCGTGAAGGTCGGCCACCTGCGCCTCGTGATCACCTGGCCGTTCCCCGCTGTGCGTATCCGCGAGCTGGCGCGGAAGATCAAGGCGTTCGTGGTCCCCGAGCTGAACATGGGCCAGATGGTGCTCGAGGTGGAGCGTGCCGTGGCGGGTCGCACCGCCGTGCTCTCGGCCCCCCACGCTGGCGGGACGGTCCACGAGCCGGAGGCGATCCTCGCCAAGATCATGGAGGCGGCGCAATGAGCGAGACGGAGACGTTCGGGTTCGAGGTCGAGAACCCGGTGATGCCGTACCTGAGGCAGGACCGCCTGCCTCACATCTGGTGCCCGGGTTGCGGGATCGGCACCACGGTCAACTGCTTCACCCGCGCCCTCACCGAGTCGGGAATGAACCTCGACCGGGTGGCGATCGTCTCGGGGATCGGTTGCACGGGACGGGTCGCGGGCTACATGAACCTGGACTCCTTCCACACCACGCACGGGCGCGCGATCCCCTTCGCGACCGGCCTCAAGCTCGGCAACCCCGACCTCAAGGTCGTGGTTTACTCGGGGGACGGCGACCTCACGGCGATCGGTGGCAACCACTTCGTCCACGCCGCTCGTCGCAACATGGACCTCATGATCATCTGCGTGAACAACTTCACCTACGGGATGACGGGCGGGCAGGTGGCGCCCACCACCCCGATCGGCGCCACCCAGACGACGATGCCATTCGGCAACTTCGAGAACCCGTTCAACCTGCCGTTCCTGGCCGACGCCTGCGGGGCCGTGTACGTGGCGCGCTGGACCGTCTACCACGTCAAGCAGCTCGCCAAGGCGATGAAGGAGGGGCTCGCCAAGAAGGGGTTCGTCTTTATCGAGGCGATGGCCCCGTGCCCGACGCTCTATTCCCGGCGCAACCGGCTGGGCGACGGCGTTGACCAGCTCAAGTACTACAAGGAGAAGAGCAAGATCGTTAACGGCGCCGATACCAAGGACGTGGGACTCGCCTTCCAGGGCGACATCATCGTCGGCAAGTTCGTGGACCGCGACCGGCCCACCTGGCTGGACTCGATGAACGAGCACTACTCCAAGGTCTTCGGCGAGCGTTACGTGCCATACGGGGTATCGCATGGACAAGACTGAGATCCGGGTCGGCGGCCTGGGCGGCCAGGGCGTGATCCTCTGCGGGATGATCATCGGAAAGGCTGCCTCGATCCACGACGGCAAGCACGCCACGTTGATCCAGGCGTTCGGGCCCGAGGCGCGCGGCAGCGCGTGCAGCGCCCAGGTCACGGTTGCGAACGAGGCCATCGGATACCCGTACGTCAAGAAGCCGAACGTGCTGATCGTGATGTCTCCCGACGCCTACACGCAGTTCGCCCCGCAAGTGGCGCCCGGCGGCACGCTCCTGTACGAGAACGAGCTGATCCACGTCGACGAAACGTTGCCGAAGGGCGTCAAGGCCTACGGGATTCCGGCGACGCGCTTCGCGGAGGAGCTGGGCCGCCGGCTGGTCCTCAACATCGTGATGGTCGGTTTCTTCGCCGGGGTGACCGGGCTTCTCTCCCCGGAGGCGATGGAGAAGGCCGTGAAGGACTCTGTGCCGCGCGGCACAGAGGACCTCAACCTGCGGGCGTACCGCAAGGGCTACGAGTACGGGCGCGAAATCCTCGCGAAGGCCAGCTAGGGAGGGGACGGTGAAGCTCGAAGGTTTTCCCCAGAAGCTGACGCTCAAGGACGGAAGCCACGTCGAGATCAGGCCCCTGGCGGCCGCCGACGCCCCCGCGCTACTCCAGTTCTACCGTGCGCTGCCCGAGGAGGACCGGCTGTACCTCAAGGATGACGTCACCAAGCCGGAGTGGCTGGAGCGCTTCGTCGCCCTGGTCGACCGCGACGAGGTGGTGTCGCTGATCGCGGTGATGGGCGGCAAGGTCATCGGTGAGGCGACCCTGTACCGCGCCCTGCACGGGTGGGCGACCCACGTCGGGGAGCTGCGGGTCTCGGTCGCGCTCAAGCTGCGGCGCAGCGGCCTCGGCAGCGCCCTCGCGAAGGACCTCGTCAAGCTGGCCATCGGCCTGGGCGTGGAGAAGATGATCGTCCAGATGGTCGAGAACCAGCTCTCCGCACGCCGCGTCTTCGAGAGGATGGGGTTCCGCCAGGAGGCGGTCCTGCGCGGGCACGTCAAGGACATCCACGGCATCAAGCGCGACCTGGTGATCGCCTCCAACGACGTCTCTCACCTCTGGGAGGCGATGGAGGCGCTCGTGTCGGACTTCTCCCCCACCTTCGGCGGGTGAAACGAGCTCACCTCGCCGGGCGATCGTTCGACAGCAGCACCTGGTTCAAACCGGTCCACAGCACCCTGGCGTGGGTGAAGCCCTCGTCGGTCATGTTCTTCGACCACGTCCGGTCTCCCACCGCGAGGACCCGGCGGTCGGAGTCCCACAGCCTCTTGAACTCGGCGGCGCCCGGGAACCGGCGTGCCCTTTCTTCCGGAGAAAGGTGCGCGATTCCGAACTCCAGCTCGCCCTTCCAGGCGGCGACATCGAGCGTCCGCTGCAGGTAGAACGGCAGGCTCTGAGGGTAGCAGTGGTACGTGAAGAGGAGATCGCCGGTACGCAGCTCGCTCCTCACCCGCTCGGCGAGCGCCTTGCTGCTCCTCGCCCGTGCCACCAGCGGCCCGACGGAGATGGCCGCGGCGCTGATGCAGCAGGCCGCTGCGAAGAGCGCGAGCAGGCGCAGGTGCCACGACCGCCCGAGCCCGGCCACCACGACGAGCGTGGCCAGCGCGACGAGCAGAACGCCCGGGGCCAGCAGGCCGGGTGAGACCACGCCGCCGAGGGCCAACCTGTCGATCTTTCCGAACCCCGCCCACAGGAACACGGCCCCGTAAAGCGCCGTGAGCGCGCCGCCGATGACAACGCCGCCCGTCTCCAGACGCGACGCCGGCAGCGTCCCGACCCGGAGCCTCTCGACGAGCAACCCCACCATCACGCCCAACGGCGGGAGAGCCGGGAGGATGTAGGGGACGAGCTTGGACTGCGAGGCGGAGAAAAACAGTGTCACGAAGCCGAACCAGAGCAGCAGGAAGGCGCGGTCGGGGTGGTTCGTGAAGAACCCCCTCCCCTGGCGCCAGCGCACCAGCCTCGGCACCGAGAGGAGCAGGGCCGTCCACGGTACGCAGCCGCCGATGATCACGGCCGGGAAGTACCAGAACGGCCCGGCGCGGTGGGCCTCCGGCGTGACGTAGCGAAGGATGTGCTCGTGGATGAAGTAGAACCACAGGAAGTCCGGGTTGCGGGCGGCGGCCAGGACGTGCCAGGGCACCGCGACGACCAGAAAGACCCCGAAGCCGGTCACCCAGGGCACCTGCCGGAGGATCCGCCACTGGTTCGTGACCAGGAGGTAGAGAAAGACGACCGCGCCGGGGATCACGACGCCGATCAGACCCTTGGCGAGCACCGCCAGCGCCGCTGCCAGGAACACCACGTGCCAGCACACCTTCCGCGCCCGGTCGTCCCCCGACCGATGGGCAAGCCAGAAACACGCCAGCGTAAGGGTGATGAAGAAGGAAACCGTCATGTCGATGCTGGCAAGCCGCCCCATCGCCACGTACAGCGGCGAGGTACCGAGCACCGCGGCACCGACCAGTCCGGCGCGCGTTCCCCCGATCTCCCGCCCCAGCCTGTAGGTGAGCACGACGCCCAGCGCGCCGAACAGCGCGCTCCAGAAACGCGCAGCGAATTCATTGAGTCCCAGGACGCGCATCGCGGTTGCGATGAGCCAGTAGTGCAGAGGGGGCTTTTCGAGGTAAAGGACCCCGTTCAAGTGCGGCGTGACGAAGTCGCCCCTCGCGAGCATCTCGCGCGCGATGTCGGCGTAGCGCCCCTCGTCCGTCTCGAGCAGCGGGGTCGCGCCGAGCCTCCAGAAGAAGAGGAGCGCCAAGCACCCCGCACCGAGCGCGAGTGCCAGGCGCAACGCCCGCGGATCACCCGAACCCGACACTTCGATGCTCATAGATGCGTCTTTTACCACGGTCGGCCAGGGCAAGACCAGGGCAAAGCGTCCGGGGTCCGTCAGGGCGAAGCCTCCCCTCGCCGATGGCCATTCCGCACGTTCTTCTTGGTGCTTCGGGCGCCCGATTCCCTGCGCCCGGTCCCCGGTCTTCTGGGCGCCGCGTGCTATCATCCGCCGGTGTTGAGACAGGGTTTCTGGCGCCTCGCCAACCCCGTTTTCCCCGCCGCCGGGCTCGCGGACACACGGCGATGGCCGGGCCGGGCGCGCCCGGTCGGAAGGGCGCCCCGATGAAAACCGGTTTCGTCAAGCGGGGCGAGTTCCTCCCGTTCTCGCGGCCGACGATCCGACAGCGCGAGATCGACGAGGTCGCCGATACCCTCAGGTCCGGGTGGATCACGACCGGGCCCAAGGCGGAGCGTTTCGAGAACGATTTTGCCGCCTACACCGGGTTCCCGCACGCGCTCGCGCTCTCGTCGGCCACGGCCGGACAGCACATCGGCCTGATCGCCCTGGGCGTCAAGCCCGGCGACGAGGTCATCACCACCCCGATGACCTGGGCCTCGACGGTGAACATGATCGAGGTCGCGGGTGCGACGCCGGTGTTCGTGGACATTCACCGCTCGACACTTCAGATCGACGCGAGCCGCATCGCCGCCGCGGTGACACCGCGCACCGTGGGCATCATCCCCGTCCACTACGCGGGCGCGCCAGTCAACATGGAGCCCATCCTCGCGGTCGCTCGCACGCATGGACTCTGGGTCTTCGAGGACGCCGCCCACGGCGTGGGCTGCCTCTACAAGGGAACCCACGTCGGTTGCTTCGACCGCCTGGGCGTCTTCTCCTTCCATCCGATCAAGAACATGACCACCGCCGAGGGCGGCGTGCTCGTGACGCGCGATGATGAGCTGGCCAAGAAGCTGCGCGCGCTGCGCTTCCACGGCCTCGAGAAGCAGGCCTGGAACCGCTACGCCGAGGGCGGCTCCCCGCAGGTGGAGATCGTCCTGCCGGGGTTCAAGTACAACTTCACGGACCTCCAGGCGGCGCTCGGGATCCACCAGCTCGCTTCGGTGGACGAGTTCAACGCGAAACGCAGGGCGCTCGCCGCTCTCTACGACGAGCTGCTCGCCGATGTGCCCGAGATCGAACCGCTCGCCGTCCCGCCCTACGACCACTTCCACACCCGCCACCTCTACGTCGTCAAGGTGCTCAAACCCGCGGGCATGACCCGCGACCAGTTCATCGCCGAGCTGAAGGCGCGCAACGTCGGGACCGGCATCCACTTCCGCGCCGTGCACACGCAGCCCTACTACGCAGCGAAGTACCCGCGCTGGCTCGGTGCGCTGCCGGGCGCAGAGTGGGCCTCGGACCGTCTCTGCTCGATCCCCCTCTTCCCGCTGATGAGCGACGAGGACGTGCGCTACGTGGTCGCGGCCATCAAGGACGTCCTCGCACACCGGCGGGGGTGAGAAAGGGCGGCCCGCATGAGCGAACCCTATCTTTCCGTCATCGTCCCGGTCTTCAACGAGCAGGAGAACCTCCCGGAGCTGGTGCAACGCCTCAAAAAGGCCCTCGAGGCGATCGGGAAGAGCTACGAGGTGGTGCTCGTCAACGACGGCAGCCGCGACGCCTCGCTCTCGATCTTGCGCGAGGCCTCCGCCGCCGACCCACGCCTGGTGGTCATCGACTTCAACCGCAACTACGGCCAGCACGCCGCGATCTTCGCGGGTTTCGAGGCGGCCCGCGGCGAGATCATCGTGACCCTGGACGCCGACCTGCAGAACCCTCCAGAGGAGATTGCCAAGCTCGTCGCCAAGATGGAGGAAGGCTTTGACGTCGTGGGTTCGGTGCGCGTGAAGCGCCGGGACCCGTTCTTCCGGCGCCTCGCCTCGCGCCTGGTCAACCGCGTCACCTCGATGGCCACGGGCGTGCAGCTCTCCGACTACGGCTGCATGCTGCGCGCCTACCGCCGGGAGGTTGTCAGGACCCTCTGTCAGTCCAAGGAGATCTCGACGTTCATCCCGGTGCTGGCCGACATGTTCGCCGGCAGGGTGACCGAGGTCCCGGTGGCCCACGCAGAGCGTCTCAGGGGCGAGAGCAAGTACAGCCTGTGGAAGCTCGTCCGCCTTCAGTTCGACCTCATGACCAGCTTCTCGCTATGGCCTCTCCGCTTGACCATGGCCATCGGCGTGCTGACCGCGGCGGCCTCGATGCTGGTCGCGACCGTCCTGATCGCCGGCCGCATCATCAAGGGCCACGAGTGGGCGGTAAGCGGGGTCTTCACGCTCTTCGCGGTCCTGTTCTTCTTCGTCGGCGTGCTGTTCTTCTCGCTGGGCCTGCTGGGCGAGTACGTCGGCAGGATCTACCTCGAGGTGCGTCACCGGCCGCGCTACGTCGTCCGCCAGGTCATCCGCTCCGGCCGGGAATCCAGGTGAGCCTCCCCCCCGGGTCCAGCGCGCCGAGCTCCGGGCCCCGAGCCCTGGTCTTCGGCTACCACACCATGGGCTGTGTCGGGTTCGACGCCCTCCTGCGCAACGGCTTCGCGGTACCCGCCGTGTTCACGCACCGCGACGACCTCAACGAGGAGATCTGGTGGGAGAGCGTCGCCGACCGCGCCAGGTCACGAGGAATCCCGGTGCACTACCCGGAGAAGACCGAGATCAAGGATCCGGCGTTCGCCGTGCAGGTCGCCGGGTACCTGCCGGATTTCATCTTCTCCTTCTACTTCCGCTGGATGATCCCCGAGAGCATCCTGCGCCTCGCGCCGAGAGGCGCGCTCAACCTGCACGGCTCTCTGCTCCCGCACTACCGAGGGCGGGCGCCGGTCAACTGGGTCCTCGTCAACGGCGAGACCGAGACCGGCGTATCGCTGCACTACATGATCGCCAAGCCCGACGCCGGGGACCTGGTGGCGCAGGAACGGGTGAAGATCACCTTCGAGGACACCGCCTTGACCCTGTTCGGCAAGCTCGAAGCCGTCGCCGGGAAGATGCTCGACCGCACGCTGCCGCTGCTCACCGAGGGACGTGCACCCTCGGCACCCCTCGACCTCGCGGACGGCTCGTACTTCGGCGGCCGCACGCCGGCGGACGGCCGCTTCGCATGGAGCTGGCCGGCCGTTCGGATCTACAACCTGGTGCGCGCGGTCACCCACCCCTACCCGGGCGCCTTCACCGGTTTCGGCGCCGCGAAGCTCTTCGTGTGGTGGGCGGTGCCCGGCCCCGGCGCGAGCGGCGCCGCACCCGGCACGGTCCTGGGCGTGGGGCCCGGGGGCGTGGAGATCGCAACTGGCGACGGCACGTTGAGGCTCGTGCGATGCCAGCTCGAGGGCGAACCGGAGGTCCCTGCGGCCGAGCTTTTCCACACGCTCGGCCTGACACCCGGCGCGAGCCTTTCTGCCCGTGAGGAGGAACGATGAACATCCTGATCCTCGGCGTAAACGGCTTCATCGGCAACGCGCTCACCCGCCGCATCGTCTCGACCACCGACTGGAAGGTCCACGGGATGGATCTCTCCGACAGCAAGCTTGAGCACTCGCTCGACCACGAGCGCTTCCACTTCCTCGAGGGGGACATCACGATCAACAAGGAGTGGATCGAGTACAGCGTCAAGACCAGCGACGCCGTGCTGCCGCTCGTCGCGATCGCGACGCCTGCCACGTACGTGAAGGAGCCACTGCGGGTGTTCGAGCTCGACTTCGAGGAGAACCTGCGGGTGATCCGGCTGTGCGTGAAGTACCGGAAGCGCGTGATCTTCCCGTCCACTTCCGAGGTCTACGGCATGTCCACAGACGCCGAGTTCGACGAGGACTCGAGCCCTCTCGTGCTCGGACCGATCAACAAACCGCGCTGGATCTACTCCTGCTCCAAGCAGCTCCTGGACCGCGTGATCGCCGCCTACGGTCAGCAGGAGGGCCTGCGGTACACGCTCTTCCGGCCGTTCAACTGGATCGGGCCAAAGCTCGACGACATCGACGCGGCCAAGGAGGGATCCTCGCGGGTGGTTACGCAGTTCGTGATCAACCTCTTCCGGGGGGAGCCGATCCGCCTGGTGGACGGCGGCGAGCAGAAGCGCTGCTTCACCTGGGTCGAGGACGGGATCGACGGCCTCATGGCGATCATCGCCGACGAACGCGACACGTGCAACGGCCAGATCTTCAACCTCGGCAACCCGGCGAGCGAGTGCTCGGTGAAGGAATTGGCGCACAAGCTCGCGCGCCTCTACGAGAGCCGCCGCAAGGAGATCCCGAACTACACTCCACCCAAGATCGAGGAGGTCAGCTCGGCGAGCTACTACGGGAAGGGCTACCAGGACATCCTGACCCGCAAGCCCTCGATCGCCAAGGCGAGGAAGCTCCTGGGCTGGGAGCCAAGGGTTTCTCTCGACGACGCGCTCGCCCTCACCTTCGACGCGTTCCTCGCGGATTGGCTCGCGCAGTGATGGGAACAGGGCACAGGCCGTGATGAGCGCAACGGGCGCGCGCGGGCCCTTGGGGCTGCGAATCGACGTGGACACCCACGAGGGCATGAGGGACGGCGTCCCCAGGCTGCTCGACGTGTTCCGCGAGCAGGGGGTCAAGGGCACGTTCTACCTGTCGATGGGCCCGGACAACGCCGGCAGGGCGATCGTCAACGTCCTGAAGCGTCCCGGCTTCCTTTCCAAGATGCGGCGGACCGGAGCGGCGCGCGTCTACGGCCTGCGCACGGTGTTGTCAGGCACGCTCCTCCCCGCCCGCATGATCGCGGTCGCCCTTCCGGAGGTGGCGCGCCGCGTGAGGGACGAAGGACACGAGGTCGGCGTCCACGCCTGGGACCACCGGCGGTGGCAGGACACACTGCCGCGCATGCCGGACCATGAGGTGGCAGCGCAGCTCGGCCGCGCCCGCCAGGCGTTCACCGAGATCTTCGGCGCCCCGCCGCGGACGTTCGCGGCACCGGCGTGGTTCGGGGACGAGCGCTCTCTGCTCATTCAGGAGGGGTACGGCCTCGACTACGCCAGCGACTGCCGTGGCCGCGAGCCTTTCCTGCCGGTCGTGAAAAGCGGGGTCGTTAGGACGCCACAGGTCCCGACAACGCTGCCGACGCTCGACGAGGCGCTCGGGGAGACCCACACCGATGCGCGTGCGTTCTTCGCATCCATCCTCGGACCCGCCACCTCCGCCGCATGGCCGGTGCTGACGGTGCACGCGGAGCTGGAGGGCGGGCCATACGCTGACGCCCTGCGCGAGTTCCTCACCCGGGCCCGCGACCTCGGCATCCGCCCGGCGCCCCTCGCCGAGCTGCTCGCCGCCCGCCGCACGACGGGAGTGCCGCTGCCGCGCCGCCCGATGGGCTACGGCGCCGTCCCAGGCCGCCACGGCACCGTGTTCATGCCGGTTTAGACGGCAACCGCGTGGTCAGACAAGCTAAGCTGTGAGGCGCACCAATCTCGCTCGGGTTCGACGCTGCCATCACGCCACAGCGAGCAGGTGGGGGTTCATTCAGCCCTGGCGGTGCCAGAGGTCGTGTCGCCCGAAGCCGCTGGGACCCAGCGTCTTGCGGGTGGGGGCAATCCCGGCCCGGGGTCCGACGGTGCCATCACGCCGCAGCGAGCGGGCCCCCGACGCGCTGGCCGGCGTGGGGAGACGGCGCGGCGGTCTCATGCCGACGCCGAGGGGCCACGCGCCGGACAGCGTTGTCGGGTCGCTCGCGGAGGCGTCGCGGATCCCGCCCAGGCGGGTCGAGCGCGCACCGAGACTCCGGGGCAAGAATCTACTTCTCTTCTTCGGCGGCGGCCTCGAGCTCGTGAATCCGCTTGCGGACCACGATCTCGGCCATGTCCGGGATGATCTCCCAGGCGATGCGCTCGAGTTGCGGCCCGGCCAGCTCCACGACGCGCCTCGCGATGCGCTCCACCTGCTCGTCGGTGAAGCCCTGCGGTTCCGGAGCCGCGTGGACGGGCGCCGTCGGCGGCTTGGGGATGAGCTCGGCGACGCGGCGGGCGATGCGCTCGATGGCCTCCCGGGGGAGAGCCTCGGCGGTCATAGACGACGGTGCGGGAGGAGCCTCGGCTGCCAACGGTGCCGGTGGTGCGGGCGCCACGACGGGCGCCGCCGCCTCCTCCGGGGTCTGAACGGCGAAGCGCTGCGTCGGGGTTTCCTCCATCGCCCTGTCGGACGGCGCGAACGCCGCCGCGGGCTGGA
>Ga0316628_100003796_pt1 | contig 11697 bp, 11 predicted proteins | sample OWC_Aug_M2_C1_D5_FD_207648 | JGI IMG/M metagenome (GOLD analysis project Ga0316628, IMG submission 207648) | Wetland soil microbial communities from Old Woman Creek delta, Ohio, United States - OWC_Aug_M2_C1_D5_C | ecosystem: Environmental > Terrestrial > Soil > Wetlands | place: USA: Ohio... | reverse complement strand
ATTAATGGCGTTGACGCGGTGGCAATTGGGCGGGGAGAAATCGATGGTTTCGACGTTGATGGCTCTTTTTATCTGAAAAATAGGCGCCTTCACTATCTGGATTTTGTTCGCGGAAGTAAATTCGGAGTGGCTCTTCACCTCGCCCAATGTCGCAAGATCAAGGGCTACAGTTACGAAATAAGTACGGGGGGTTGACGCGAGAGGGCAAACAACGTACTGTGATTGCACCTACTTCAGTAAACGGCCTTCTGAATGAGGCAATAGAATAATGAAGGCCTATTAAAGTCTCACCTAGCGAAAAAGATATCTACAGGACATCCGACCAGGGCGTGGTTCGCAATTTTAGTTGCCATGTTCTGCTCCCACTAGCCGTCAGGCGCTCAAGGCTAGAGACCTTAAAATTCTCTCAAGGAGGAGAACATGAACAATAAATTATACGTTGGCGGTCTGCCGTACGCCGTAACAGATGAAAAACTGCAGGAAATATTTTCCGTCCACGGCACCGTGGAATCAGCCCGGGTAATCGCGGATAAGTTTACCGGCCAATCACGCGGGTTCGGTTTTGTCGAAATGAGTTCCGGCAGTGAGGCCGGCGCCGCTATCAGCGGATTGAATGGCACGCAGTACGAGGGGCGAACTCTCGTAGTCAATGAGGCGAAGCCTCAGACCAGCCGAAATGAAAACGGCGGTGGCCGAAACGATCGGGCTGGCGGGCGCAATCGCTGGTAGCATTCGCATTTTGAACTAATGATAAAGCGGCGCAACGGTCGGGTTGCGCCGTTTTGGATGTCACTCCAGCCGGTATACCCACACAATGAAGTTTCACTCTTAAGGTTAGGCGAGCGCGTTTGCTTCCCGAAGCGGGAGAACGGTGCGCCGGTCGTTCAGACCGATGCGTCTATTGAACCCGGATTACGCAATGAGAAGTTGAGGCAGGGAGCAAGGTGCGAGTCTTCCGTAGCGAATGCAATAAGCCTGTGCCTCCAAGAGGTCTGAGACCAGCGGTGCTATGAGTGGGGGCCGTAACCTGCCTGCAACAGATTGCCAAGCACCAGAAAAGACTTTGAAGCTGTAGTGCTCGGTGCCTTCGCTACTCCAGCCTCACGCCTTGCTCAGCCAAGACTGTAACTTCAACTGCGGAATCCAGGTTGATGTCAGTTTCGCGCAACGTTCATGGCGGTGTCAGGGGTCTCGAGCACACTGTTAATGCGTGCCTCTGCCGCCCGTTTGCTTTCGTCCATCACTTCCGAGATCTCGGCTACCAGCAGCCTTCGCGCGTGATCGAGCGTGTCCCGGTCGTTCGGGGAGAGGGTCTTGGTACCGCTCAATTCAGTCAGTGACTCGACCGTGTCGGCGAGGTCGAATAGGGATCCTGATTTGAAGAGTTCTAGACGCTCCAGTTCGCGCTGGCGCCAATTTTTGGCCGCTCCAAGATCATTAGTCGCTCCGGAGCGCCTCGTGAGGTGCCCCATCAACTCGGGAATTTCCGACCGGTCGAGCAATGGCCGCATGTGTAGATTTTGCAGGTTAGCGATCGGCACGAACAATTCGCCCTTGCTACCGTCCAAGAGGACTAAGCGGTAAAAGCGCGCCGGCGTTCCGCAAACCACTTTCCGGACGACCGCATCAATACGACAAGGACCCCGACTCGGATAGACAACTTTATCACCAACCGTCAAAGTCATTTGAATCTCCATTTCTGTTGGACCTGCAGCCGCACGCAATCCCGCTATCTTCTTCCTCTCATCGGCGCGCGTCTAAAGAAGGACGATTTCGAATCGTCCCTGTCTGGCGCGGACTGTTTCAGCAACTTCGCAACCTTTGTCCCCACAATATCGACGACATAGTTGGACAGCAGATGGTCGCGCTTGCTCTTGATCTTTTGCCGGATGGCGTTTTTGCTCACGGCGCTTTCTGCGGCCGCTCGCAAATCGTCTGTCCGTAAAGAGACGACGCCTTCGCGTCCGCGCGTCGCTAAGCGCAGCGCGAATCTTCCCTCTTGAGTCTGGTCCACTAATCGGTACTCGAGCTTTTTGTCTATGCTGCGGATGATGGTTCTCAATAGCTCTGCCGTCTGTTTAGCCATATCACGTTCCGTCACGTAACCTCCTTGTTTGCGGCTCGACAATACGCGCTCTCGGCGTCGGGGAAAAGTTCAGCAACACAGGCTCAGTGCCGGGGTCCCTAAGAACCGAGCTTGACAATCCACGGGAGTGAAAGCGCGCACCCCCGCCCAATCGGCTCGCGCCGATTTGCTTGATGCAACAAAATAGGGGCAACCCGACGTACGTTGCCCCGCCAGTTGATTAGTTACAGAGGGAGAAAACTACCAACGATTGCGGCCGCCGTCACGGTGCCCGCCGCCGTTGTTGTCGCGCCTCGTCATAGTCTTGGTCTTGGCTTCATTAACGGTGAGTGTGCGACCGTCGAGCTGTGTGCCGTTGAGCGATTCGATCGCTTTTTGGGCCTCACTGCTCGAGCTCATCTCGACAAAGCCGAAGCCCCGCGATTGTCCCGTAAACTTATCCGAGATCACATTGGCCGATTCAACCGTACCATGCGCGGAAAAGAGTTCCTGCAGGCGCCCTCCGGTTACTGAATACGGCAGACCGCCCACATATAACTTGTTACCCATATTTCTCCTCCCATGAGAGAATGTTTGTGCCTTTGCCCCTGAGATTCAGACTGATAACAGGGCAGAACATGGAGACCATGCTCTGGTCGGATTGTCCTTTAGAGAACGTTTCGCAAGGAGAGACAGTTGGAGGCCTTCAGGCTTGTGGCGACTTCCTTCAGAAGGCCCGATACTGAAGAAGTACTTACAGCCTACGTGTTCGGAGGGCTGGTGTCAATCCCAGCCGGCCCAAATGGAGAACGCCGAGATGTCCATTCACGCCTGTGAATCTGTGGGCGTGCGCCGGCCTGCTTGCTAACGCAGCGGCGGTGCTATAGACTTGATGTTGTCATCTGTTCCCATCTTGCTGGCGCGTAAGAGGTAGAAGACCGGCCACATCTTAAACAGTGGATGGAGTCGGGTCCGGTTTCACCGGCCGATTAGTTTGCGGTCTAACTCCCCCTCCCTCTTCCAATATCCGCAGGCGATAAGAGCTTGCACAAGGAGAGTCATGCATCCACAGTTGGTGATTGCCGTCCCCTTTGGTGTTGATGGTTATTGACATGATCCTGAGGAGCGTCGATCTATCTTTCGATCGACCGCCAAGCTTAATCGAGCAGGACGCGTGAAAGCGGTTGGTCGCCGAAAGGGAGGCGTACCGCCGGTTCTTCGATCGCCAATTTCCGTCTTAGGTGGTTTTGCAGTAAGGCAGCGATAAAGGAGATTCAATCGTGCAAATGGCTAAGCAGTTGTTCGTCGGCATCAAAGTTTCCCGTGCGCTGCAAAATGAACTCGATAGCCCCGCGCCCGGAGCCAAGCATTATCTTGAGCCCGGAACCCCAGGCAACCTCGAAATCGTCACGATGGGCGATGACAAAATCATCGGACGGTACGTGGAAAATGGCTCTAGAGCCGATGAGGTCGGGACTCTCGGCCGAAATGTCTGCAGCATTGTCCGAATAGTCGCACACGGGTATCGGATTGAAGAGGAATCGGTGTTGGTCTATACGCGCTGATGTGCACGCGAGTATGATGGGCCAACGGATTCGTCTTTAATCGCAGCCATCGCAATGATGACGCACGTTTGGCTTTCGTCGCTTTGCAGGCTCGCATCAACTTTGTCTTAATGACGAAAAAAACTTACGAAGTCGAAGGAGAGATCTCATGGTAGAGAAAATTGTTCAGACCCGCCTCAGAGACGGCACGCTGGTCGAGCACAAGACTGGCGGCTACCGCGGCAGAATCGAGGGCATCACGGAGATCAAGAGCTGTTTCACACGCGGAGGGGCTGCCCTGCCGTACGCTACGGCGAAAGAAACCTTCCAATACCGCATCGCCGTCACCGGTGAAACCATGAGGCATATCGCTCCCGCGGAAGATCTGGAAGTTTTGTTCGAGGAAGCGAGAGTGAACGTTTCCTGCCCCAACTGCCACGCCGTTTTTCGCTCCAAGCCGGGCATCGCGAATAAACCCGCGGGCCGATGTGAATGCGGCGGCTGGATTTGCCCTGAGTGCCTCGCCTGTGACGCTTCAACCGGTGAGCCCGCAAATCGTCAGAACGGTTGTGTAAAGCAAACGCAGCGCATCAAGAGACGCCAGGCAAAACACAAAACCAGTGCCGCAGTGCTCAAGGCTTCGGCTAGTTAGCCCGCATTATTCACGGTTAAAGGAGAAACGATGACACCGTGTCGATCGAGAGGTGAGCGTGAAAGAGCAAAGAGCCAAGCGCTAAGCGTAAAGCGTTTTGAGTTGACCGGTCGGTCGCCTTTCAAAACTCCTTGCTCTCCGCTCCATGCCCTATGCAAAAATGCACAGGCTCATTGCCTCGTTCTGGAAGGCTCGTCTCTCGATCGCTCCTGCGCGTGAATAATCCAGGTTAGGTAGTCTTAAGCCGACAAAAACTCACCCTATATCAACGGTCAATGAGGGCGCCGAGACCGGAAGCGGTTAAGCGCGTGAGCGGACAAATTGGTTGTGGAGATGGCTCTCGGCATCAAGACGCGCCAATACCCAAGACCTGAGGAGCGGCTTTTGGTTTTTGACCTCGCAGCTCTTTTTCATTTCACCTCTATGGAGACTTCCGCCGTTGAACCTTTGACGGTAAACTTAGCCTTTTCCCATTTCGGTGGCCCGAAAGTTACCCTCAGATTGTTTGAAAATCCGTAGGGTTCCAGAGGCATCCCCAAAACATTCTTATCCATCTTGCCGTTGCCGTTTTCATCATGAAATACCGCAACACCATAATCCCCATAGGGAACATCGTTGATTCTCCATGTGACCGATAGACCGTCCACGGTAATCGTCGACGAGTATATCGGTTGTTCGCCCAGCCATTTCTCGGACGAATTGAATACGGCGATTTTTACTTGTCCTTTCTCGGAGCGAAGCCCGGTGATCTTTAGAATTATGGTCGCCTGTCCGCCTGACTGTGCAAACGATGGCGGGGTAAAGCTCATACCCACAGAAAATGGCATAATGTATAGAAGGAAAAAAATAATTCGGTGGCGGCCGGACGGCATCTCTTCTAGCCCATCTTCAGCGGATTCAAAACCTTAAAAAATAGGGAACTGCCGCCAGCGCCAGCCCGGCAACGACGAGAAGGACTGTATTCGAAACAAAGTAAGGAAAGGCCATAAGCCCGATGCCGCAGAGCAAAGGAACAAAACGTCCCTGTTTCTTTCCGTAGACAAAGTACCCAAGACCGATCGAACCGAAAACCACTCCCCAAAGTAAGACCGCTGAACTATCCAATTGCCGCCGCCTTTCTATTGATAACAGCAGCATGCAGCGACGGAAATGCCACCGTAATGTCTGGTGTTTTTCGTCACCCTAATTTGCGCATCCCGATAGCAATCATGGGCTGGTCATGGATGCTGCTAGCCGCGGAGTCTCCACTGGCGCAAAGTGTATAAGAACCTCAGAAGAACGCAATCTCACTCAAAACACGCTCGGATGATGGACGATTCTTGGGGCAGGGTGTGGATAGGTAAACGACTATGCCTTATAGTGCTGCCGTGGCGGGTTCGGCTTTTGATCGGCTCAATGCCGCGCAGCGCGCAGCGGCGCGCTTTGGCGCTCGTAGTTCGGACGGCACGTTTTGCGCGGGTCCGTTGCTCATCATCGCCGGCGCGGGCACCGGGAAGACGAACACGCTCGCGCACCGGGTAGCCCATCTCGTCTTGGAGGGCGTGCATCCGGAGCGTATCCTTCTGCTCACATTCACGCGGCGCGCAGCGCAGGAGATGACGCGCCGCGCTCAGAAGATCGTCGCCGCGGCGCTGGATAAAAATGCCGGTCTCGATGGCGACAGCGGTGGCGCGGGAGCGGGGCTTACGGTGAAGCTGCCATGGTCCGGGACCTTTCATTCCATTGCCAACCGTCTGATCCGGCGCCACGCGGCGCGCGTGGGGATCGATGCAAGCTTCAGCGTTCTCGATCGCGGCGATGCCGCCGACCTGATGGACTTGGTCCGGCACGAGCTTCGCCTTTCCAATATGGAAAAGCGTTTTCCGCGGAAAGACACCTGCCTCGCCATCTACTCGCATCGGGTGAACACCCAGCGTCCGCTCGCCGATTCGCTTGCGAGCGTTTTCCCATGGTGCGCCGAATGGGAAGAGGATCTTACCCGGCTCTATCGCGCCTACGTTGAGAAAAAGCTTGCCCATCAAGCCCTCGATTACGACGATCTGCTGCTTTACTGGCACGCCATGGTCTCGGAGCCGTCGCTCGCCGAGGAAATAAGCGCTCAGTTCGACCACATTTTAGTTGACGAGTACCAGGACACCAATGTGCTGCAGGCGGAGATCCTCAAGGCCCTGCGGCCTTCGGGTTCAGGGGTGACCGTGGTGGGTGATGACGCGCAGTCCATCTATTCGTTTCGCGCCGCCACGGTGGAAAACATCCTGGGGTTTCCCGCGAGCTACGCGCCGGCGGCAAGCGTGGTGACGCTCGAGCAAAACTACCGTTCGACGCAACGCATCCTGGATGCGGCGAACGCCTTAATCGCGGAAGGCCGCCGCCAGTACCGCAAGAGCCTCAAGGCGACGCGAGGTCGCGGCGCGCCGCCGCGCTATGTGACTGTGGTCGATGAGCAGAACCAGGCGGAATATGTCGTGGCCCAAGTGCTCCAGGCGCGCGAACACGGGGTGGCGCTGAAACGGCAGGCGGTGCTGTTTCGCAGCTCTCATCACAGTGACGTCCTGGAACTCGAGCTCGTGCGGCGCAATATCCCCTATGTGAAATATGGCGGACTCAAATTTTTGGAAGCCGCGCACGTCAAGGACCTGCTGGCGGTGCTGCGCTGGGCGGACAACCCGAAAAACCGCGTCAGCGCATTTCGCGCGCTGCAGCTTTTGCCGGGGATGGGCCCGGCGGGCGCCGGGCGCTGTTTCTCTCGATTCGAAGCGGCGATTTATGCCTGGGATTCACTGCGGGCGTTTGCGGCGCCGCCGGGTGCTTGCGACGCCTGGGCTCCGTTCGCGGAGCTGATGTGCGCGCTCGGGCCGGCAGACGGCCATTGGCACGGGCAGGTCGGCCGAGTGCGCGAGTGGTTCGAGCCGCACCTGGAACGCCTCTACGACGCGGCGCCGGCGCGCGCGGGCGACTTGATGCAGCTTGAACGTATCGCGCAGCAGTTCGCCACGCGCGAGCGCTTTCTCACCGAGCTGGCTCTCGACCCGCCGCAGGCCAGCAGCGATCTTGCCGGCGCGCCGCACCTTGACGAGGACTACCTGGTACTCTCAACCGTGCACTCGGCGAAAGGCCAGGAGTGGGAAGCCGTCTACGTGCTCGACGTCGCGGACGGGAGCTTTCCTTCGGAGTTTTCGACTGGCCGCGCCGAACTGATCGAAGAGGAACGGCGGCTCCTCTACGTGGCGATGACGCGCGCGCACCGCGCGTTACACCTTATCGCGCCGCTGCGCTTTTACGTCACGCAGCAACCGCGCCGGGGCGATGCCCATGTATACGGCGGCCAGAGCCGCTTCATAACTTCCGCTGTGCTCGGGCAGCTCGAGCAGGTGACCTGGCCCGAGGCAGAGACCCTATCCGCCATGGCGGACAACGGTGCGGCGGCGGTGGATGTGGCCGGCAAGCTGCGCCGGCTATGGTCGTAGCCCGCATTTCTCAGTAAGAGGGAATACGATGACACGGTGTCGATCGAGAGGTGTCGACAGCCAAATTTTTTCATGTTTCTGACTATAAAACGTTTAAAGTTCCTCGTGCGCGCCCTGGGCTCGAGAAATTTTCGCCTATACTTTTTCGGCCAAGCGACGTCGTTGATCGGAACATGGATGCAACAGATCGCTATGCGCTGGCTCGTCTATCGTTTAACCAGATCCGAGTTGATGCTGGGGCTGGTGGCATTCGTCAGCGATGCGCCACTGTTTCTTCTGGTTCCTTTTGCCGGTGTCTTGGCAGATCGGCTGAAGCGGCATCGCATCCTGGCGGTCACCCAGCTGTTGGCAGCTTTGCAAGCGGCCGTCCTGGCGCTTCTCGTTTTTACCGGCTACGTGGCGGTCTGGCATGTGGTGGTGCTCGGCGGATTTCTCGGCATCGTCGGCGCTTTTGACATCACCGCGCGTCAAGCGTTCGTCGTCGACATGATCGAGGAAAAACAGGACCTGCCCAACGCCATTGCTTTAAATTCGTTTATCTTTAACGGCGCATTGTTGATCGGCCCGGCGGTGGCAGGCATTCTCATCGCGGTCGTAGGAGAAGGGCCTTGTTTCGCGCTCAACAGCCTGAGCTACCTGGCAGTCGTGGGCGCGCTCTTTCTGATGAAGATTCCGGAAAAGAAATTCGCTTCCAGCTCGCTCAAGATCAAGGCGGCGGTCATCGAGGGCGCAGTGTACACGCTCCGTTCGGTGCCCATTCGCGCCATTTTGATGTTCGTTGCTCTTGTCAGCCTGGTCGCTTCGTCCTACAACCTGCTCATGCCGGTGTTCGCCGCGGACGTTCTTCACGGCGGCCCGCTCGTCTTCGGCTATCTCATGTCCGCCACCGGCGTCGGCGCCCTGGGGGGCGCGATCATTCTCGCCTCGCGCAGGGATCTCAACGGTCTCGGTGAGATGATTGCCGGCGCCGGCATTCTCTACGGCGTCGGTTTCTTCGCTTTGTCATTTTCTCGCTTGACTCCGATCGCTTTGGTGATCGCCTTGGTGCTGGGTTTCTCCTTGATGATGCAGATGGCTTCCAGCAATACCATCGTGCAAACGATCGTCGACGATCAGAAACGGGGCCGGGTGCTGAGTCTGTTTGTGATGGCCCGACGCGGCGTCGAATCGCTCGGTAGCCTGCTGTTCGGCGCGATCGCGACCTGGGTTGGAACACCCGCGACGCTGATGATTGGCGGCACCGTCTGTCTCGTTGCGGTGGCGGCTTTCGCCAGTAAACTTCCCGCGATACGGCATACAAGCCGCTCCTTCGATGAGGACAGGAACCCGACAAGACCCACCAACTCGGTTGGTGAGATAAACCGCGCTTCTTCCCCTCCCGAAATTCAGCGTTAACTGCTGCGGAGAAACCGACTGCGCTTCGACCAAAAACCATACCGGCGGCACCGTCATGAAAACTAAGAGGCGCGTGCCCCGTTGACACCTGAGATTTGAATCCGATAGGCTGCCGTTCGCGACTCCATGAAGCCCTTCTTCTGCTCTGCGGTCATCTTGCTCACCTTTTTTCTTGCGGGAAATTCCTCTGCGCACTTTACCGGAAAAGGGCATGTGCACACGCTCGCGGAGACAAAACAGATCTTTTTGAATCCGGATTGCCGGTCGACCGACAGCTGCGATCTCAAAAGATTCATGCTGACAACGTCGATTTACGAAGTTTGGTTCAGTGATGACCCGAAGTATCCCACTTACGGCAACGGCGTGATCATGGAATACGCGACCGATTCAGTGGACGCGCTCGAGAAATACGCCATTGTGCAATTCAAAAAAGGCTGCGTTTTTGACAGTTCAAAAAATAGGGAAGGCGAGATCAATAGGAGTGTCGGCGATACCGTACCGAGCTTCGGGGAAAATATTCCTTTTTGCTTTCCCGAGTGGGTGATCGATTCCCAGGACGCGGATCCCGCCTACAACAGCGATCCTGAATACGGCAGGTTTTATTTATTAAGGTGGAATAAACCCGGCTCTTATGATGGCCGAACCGAGAAATACTACGGGGCCGAAAAACCGAAAATTCCGGTTGTTTACATGTCCGATTATCCCGCCGGGGCGTTCGTTAGCGAAACCGGCGTAAAAAATGTCGCTCTGGAATTCAAGACCTGCATTTATAAGGCAAGCGATGTTCCCAACGAAACCCGAAGAGACAACATCGCGTTTGCAAAGCCCATTACTTGCTTTAAATGGCAAAACGTTTATGTCTACGATTTTGCTGCGGGAAGGTTCCAGACCGATTTGGCGTATGCGCCGCGGTGGGATGAGCCATACATGCTCGTCAATGTGTTCCTGCTCACGGTTTTCGTCACACTGTTCATTGCGCTCGCTCTAGTCACTTTTTCACACTTAGGCAAGCGTCTCAGCCCAAACATCGCTGCCGAGCAATTGGAAGCAGGCGCAACCCGCGCTCGTTGACCCGCGGAGTGGAATCTACGAGCCGTCTAGCAGATATCTACTGCTTGAACCAATGTCTCTCCTATACCAAGGGCGTACGCTGCCGAAGCCTCATGCACTTTGAAGAGATGTCATAATGCTTCCCTTAAAAGGAACAATGTCCTCAGGCTTTGAAAAAATTGGCCTCTGTCAAAACCCTAATGGGTAACATAGAGTTGGAGTTGATTAACTATAGGGAGTAAGTTGATGACAGAGAAGCTGTTTGAAACGGCATTGGGTTTGTCGACACCGTGGTATGTGGCGGGGGTGGAGTTCGACGGACAGGCGCGTAAGTTGACGATCCGAGTGGACTTCACATCGGGCAGCCGGTTTTCTGTGAGTGGGGTGGAAGGCGTGCATCCGGTGCACGACACGGTGAGCAAGCGCTATCGGCACCTGAACTTTTTTCAGTACGAGTGTGAGTTGGAGGTGCGGGTACCGCGGGTGAAGTTGCCTGACGGCGCGGTGCGACAGGTCGAACCGCCATGGGCCGGGAAGTTGTCGGGTTTCACCTTGTTGTTCGAGGCGCTGGTGTTGCTTTTGTGTCAGCAGATGCCGTTTCGGGGAGTGGCGCGGTTGGTGAATCTGAGTCCATATCAGGCGCAAGCAATTTGCCGGGTGTACGTTGATCTGGCCGTGGCGCAGGCGGATTACGGCGAAGTGCGGCACTTGGCGATTGACGAGACCAGCCAGGCGCGGGGGCATGACTATGTGACCTTGGCGGCGGATGCCGCACGGCGCGCGGTGATTTTCGTGAGCGAAGGCCGCGATGCGCAGACGATTGCGGCGCTGGCCCAGGATTTGACCGCTCATGGTGGAGATCCCAAAGCGATTGAAGGGACGAGCATCGATATGTCCCCGGCCTTCATCAAGGGGGTGAGCGAACACCTGCCCAACGCTAAGATCACCTTCGACAAGTTTCATGTGGTGGCGCATGCCTCGCAGGCCATCGACAAGACGCGCCGTATCGAACAAAAAAGTGATCCCAGCCTCAAGGGGCTGCGTTGGAAGCTGTTGAAGGATCGCCGAGACCTGAGCGCCGAGCACCGTGCCGAACTCGATGCGCTGCTCGCCCAATTGACCATCAAGCGCACCGCCCGGGCGTGGCAGTACCGCGAACAGTTGCGCGAGATTCTCGACCGCAAACAGATCAACGTCGTACGCACCCTGCTTCGGCAATGGTGCACTAACGTGCTACGTTCCAAGGTCGAGCCCATGAAGGAGGTCGCCCGCATGATCGGCAACCATCTCGAAGGCATCATCGCCTGGGCGCAAACGCGCCAGACCAACGGTTTTCTGGAAGCCATCAACGGATTGTTCCAAGCGGCCAAACGCAAAGCGCGTGGCTACGGTCGGTTCTCCACCATTCGTACCGTCATCTTCCTGCTTGCCGGCAAACTCGACTTCTCCAATCTCAACCCGCATGTCGCGGATCGACCCATTTGAAATTTGTCAGAGCCTTTTTTACCTGCTTCCCTATCCGCC
>Ga0316628_100003795_pt1 | contig 11700 bp, 7 predicted proteins | sample OWC_Aug_M2_C1_D5_FD_207648 | JGI IMG/M metagenome (GOLD analysis project Ga0316628, IMG submission 207648) | Wetland soil microbial communities from Old Woman Creek delta, Ohio, United States - OWC_Aug_M2_C1_D5_C | ecosystem: Environmental > Terrestrial > Soil > Wetlands | place: USA: Ohio... | reverse complement strand
AATTAGTTCGGTTTTTCTCCCCGCTGCAGCTTCCCCAGGTGCTTCTTGGCGATATCCACCCAATCCTTCTCCGATGGGAGATTCGTCGCGAGTTCGATGTAGCGCTCCCACTGCTCGATGGCCTTCTTGACGTCGACCTTCTCGTAGGCCAAGGCCAGGCCGTACGTGGCGCCTGGATGCTTCGGCTCCAGCGACAGGACGTGGCTGTAGCGCGCCACGGCCTCCTCGTACAGGCCCTTCTCCTCGTACAGTTCACCCAGGCTCAGGTGCGCATCCAGCAGCTTGGGATCCAGGGCGATGGCCTGCTGGTAGGCAGCGACCGCTTCGTGGTAGAGCTGCTTCTCGTTGTAGTAGATCTTCCCCATACCCAGATAGACCCGGGCGTTCGTGGGCTCGACGGCCAGCGCCTTCCGGTACTCTTCGATCGCCTCGTCGAATTGGCCCTTCGCCTGTCGCGCATCGCCCAGGCCGACCCGCGCCTCGGCGTAGTCCGGCCAGATCTCCAGCGCCGCCGTGTAGGCCTGGGCGGCCTGATCGTACAGCCGGCGCGGACTCGTCACCAGCATATCGCCCAGCAACTTGTGCGCTTCCGCCAGCTTCGGGTTGAGCTGCAGCGCCTTCCGGAATTCCCCGGACGCTTTCCAGCGGTTGTTCGTCGCGTAGAGCGACTTCCCCAGCGCCACGCGGGCTTGCGCGAAATTCTGGTCGGCCTCCAGGGCCTTGGTGAAGAGGCCGACGGCCTGCTCGTGCGCCTCCTTGGTGCCCAGGCCCTGTTCCCACGCGCCGCGCGCGTAGAGACTGTACGCGTCCACCGACGCCGTTCCTCCGGCAAAGGCGGTGTCCAGCCGGCGCTCGTCCGGCTCGGAGAGGCGGACCTGGAATTGCTGCAGCGCGGTTTTCGTGATGCGGCCCGACGCGGCCAGGAACTCGCTCGCCGCACCGCCGATCGGCTCGCCGCGGATGACGCGGCCCTGGCCGGCCGAGTCCACGAGTTGCGCCTGAATCTTCACGCTGTCGCCGTCCACGGCGTACGAGCCGGCGATCAACCCCCTGACCTGCAGGTTGCGGGCGAGCCGCATGAGTGCGTCGTCGTCGAGCGCCCCCGTCAGCGAGAGGTTCAAGCGGCCCGACGACGCCACGATGTCGGTGGAGTCGACGAGGCGCACACCCCGCATCTGTTGTAGCGCGTACCGGATGGCCTGGGCCGGGGCGAAGGCGTAGCCTTCGGGCACGCCGTCGGCCGGCCCCGCAAAGGGAATCACGGCGATCCCCACCCGGACAGGGGCCGGCGGGGCGGCCTGGCCTGCCAGCGCAACGCCGGCCGTGAACGCGGCGGCGACCATCGCGATCAACAGTGCCAGAGAGAGGAGGCGAGGTGTGGGCAGGCTACGATCGTTTGTGTTTGTCCCGCGCGTCCGCATCGGTATTTCCTCCCCGTCCCGCATCGGTGCCAGATCTCCCCGTCCGTCTCGCGCAACTCACCGCCGCCGCCCGCGCCCGCCGAAGCGCCCCGCCACCGCGTGCTTGGATCCGACGCCGGAACCCGTCCGGAACCATCCCAGGCCCGCAGAGGAGCCGCCGCCCGATGGCGCATGCGCGCGTCCGCCCCGCACCCAGAAGCGGCGAAGCGCGATGTCCGGGAGGAACAGCAGCAGCGCCAGGCCCAGGAGATACGGCCAGGCGTCCACGCGGACGTGCGCTTTTCTTCGGTGCTCCGTGAAGGCCTGCTCCGGTGCCGTCGGGAACGCCCCTCCGGTGACCGTGACGAGGTCGCGAATGAGTCCCTCGTTCACCGCCAGGGCGCGGTGCTCCGGCGAGTAGGGTACGACCAACGACGCCACCTCCGACCCGATCAGCTTTTGGTCCTTGCGCTCGGAGACGCCCACGAGGTACGCCCCCTGGTCGGCGGCCTCGAACGAGCCCCGGTAGCGCCCCGGGCCGACCTGCGTGAGGGGAAGGACGTGCTGCGTTTTGTCGGGCAGGACGACGCCCGTGTTGGCCTCGACGAAATTGATGAAGTCCCCCTTTTCGTCCACCGCTTCCAGCTGGATTTCGCCGCGCCCGTCCTGCTGGACGACCGAAGCCACCACCTCGCGCCGCTGGGCGGTCCGCAGGCTCCAGCGCAGCATCTGCCCGAAGAGTTTGTTGTACTGGTCCCATTTGAGCCAGAGGACCCCCCATTTCGCCTTGGCGTCGGACGTGAAGGCGACGGAGCGGCCGAGGCCGTACCTCCAGGCTGCCAGGACGGGGTCCCGTTGATTCGACAGGAGCAGCACGTCCGCCGTCGGCTTCGGGGTGGCGGAGACGTAACCGCCCAGGGGCGGCGCCTGATCCCAGCGGATGTCCTGCACGATCTCGTGGCTTGCCTGGCTCGGCACCGCGCGGAACGCCTGCTCGATGATGGAGGCCTTGCTGGCAAGCTGCGTCTCCAGGGTCAGGATGCGCGGGATGCTGTAGATGTCCTCGGTGTAGTAGAAACGGCCGCGCCCCCACCGCGAGATGTCGGTCATGAACCGGACGTCCGAGTCCTTGCCGATGGCCACGGAGGAGACGCTGATCTGGTCCTTCTGCATCCGCCGCACGAGACCGGGGAAGTCCGCGGCGGTGACTTCCCCGTCGGAGAGGACCAGCACGTGGCGGAGGAGGGCCTTCCGGTCGTAGATCGTCTGGTACGCCTCCTTGAGCGGCGGGAACAGGTCGGTCCCGCCCCCCGCCTTGATGGTCGCAATCTCGCGGAGGATCCGATCCTTGTCCTTGGCGGGCCCCATGGGCACGACCCAGCTCCAGGCCGTGTCGAAGGCCATGACCCCGACTTCGTTCCGCTCGTCCAGGAGCTCGACGACGAGCTGCGCGGCCTCCTTGGCCAGGTCGAGCTTGGAGAAGCGGCTGTCCACACTCGTCTCCATGCTGCCCGACCGGTCGATGACGAGGACCACGGCGAGCGACGGAATCTCGACTTTCTGGCGCGCCTCCATGGTCACGGGCAGGGCTTCCTCGATCGGCGTGTGGTAATAGCCGCCCACGCCGAAACTCTCCTCGCCGCCCAGCATCACCAGGCCGCCGCCCTGGTCCCGCACGTATCCGCGGAGGAGTTCCATCTGGCGCTTGCTGATCCGCAGGGCAGAGACGTTGCTCAGGATGACGGAGTCGTACCGATTCAGGCCGTCCATGCTCTTCGGCAGCGCCTCGGGCCCGACCATTTGGACGTCGAGGTTTTGCGCCCGCAGCGCCCGCAGCAGGTTGACCCCCTGGTCGCGGTCCTTCTCCACGTACAGGACGCGCGGCCTGCCGCGGACGGCGACCAGCCCGACGCCCCGGTTGTTTTCCTGGATCACATCGCCGGGGGCCTCCAGCCGGGCCTGGAAGATGTGGAAGCCGCCCTTGTCGACGGCTTGCTGGTACGCGAACACGTTCTTCCCGGCCGTCAGCTTCACGGGTTGCGCCCCCACGAAGTCTCCGTCGCGGTACAGCGAGAGACGCCCGCTGGTCTCCTTGGCGCTCCACGCCACGACGCGCACCAGGAAGGATTCGCCAAATTTGACCTCCGGGGGCACCACCAAGCGCTCGACCAGAACCTCGCTTCCATAGTCGCTCCTGAGCGGCACCGCATAGATGTCGGCGCCGCCGGTGCGGGCAAGCTGGGCAGCCTCGCGAGCGCCGCCGCGATTCTCGTTCCCGTCGGTCAGCAGCGCGATGCGCCGGGCGCCGTCCTCCGGGAAGGCTGCCATGGCCAGCCGGATGGCGGCGCCGATGTCCGTGGCGCGCCCGTCGCCGACCTGAGGCGGCTTGGCGGGAAGCGGATCGCGGCCCACGGACGTTTCGACCACGGGGCTCCCGCCGAAGGTGATAACACCGTAGCGGTCCTGTGGGCCCGCCGCCTTGACGGCCTCCGCGACATACTGGCGCGCTTTGGCGCGACTCTCCAGCGAGACGCTGTCCGAGGCGTCCAGCAGGAAGATCACGGTCTGCGCGTCCGTCTGGCGCTGCAGGCCGAAGCCCGCCAGCCCGCTGGCGGCGAGGACCAGCACGGCGAGCCGGAGGACCGCCGCGCCCCATGGCCAGCGTCCGTGGACGTCTCGGTGGTAGAGGACTCCCTCCAGCGCCAGGAGGAGGAGCGCTAAGACCGCGAAGAGTTTCCACAGTTCCTGCCGGGTGGGGTACAGGCTCGCCTCGCTCTCGGCCGGACGCGAGCCGCGCGGGGCTGCGCCGGCCTGCGGACGGACGGCAATGTTCGACTCCCCTTCATCCAACAGGTTCAGGGCAAACCGCTGCTCCCAGGCTCCGGCCGTGACCGTGTAGATGCCGACCCGCGTCGTGTCCACAAAACTGGCCCGACCGTCCGCGTCGGCGCGAAGCGCGTGGGTCCGGGCCGCCGGGTCGGACAGCGTGGCCTCCGTCACGCCGGCGGGCAGGCGGACCGTCAGCGGATGCCCGGTGCGCAACTGGAGGCCCGCGTCCTCCAGCCGGCTGGGCGACAGCCAGCGCAGCGCATTGGAAACAAACAGGGGGAAGGCGACGCGCAGCGGAAGATCCGTCCGGTAGAGATCGAACCCGATAAAGATGGCCTTCAGCCCGCCCTCATCCAACGCATAGATGAGGGGCGTCAGGTTGGACTCCAGGAGCGCCCGCCCGCCCGAGAGCGGCCGGACGCGCATTGCCTCTTGGATCGCCACCCGGGACAGGTCCAGGTAGCGCATGGCGGGGTGGGCCCGGTCCCAGTCTACGATGGGCGGGTCCTGCACGCGCCCTTGCACTTCCAGCGGCACCCCGTCGGGGACAGTATTGATGAACACGTAGCGGCCCGGCGGGAGGCGCTTGGCCTGCACCCCGTCCAAGATCACGACGTCGTATTGGGACGATTTCTTCTCCAGCGCGTCCAGCGTCCCGGTTTCCATCTTGACCTGCGCGTCCGCGGCCAGCGCCTTTTCTAGAAACCCGTTCCCATTGCTTACCACGAGAACGCTGATCGGGCGGGGCGGGGGCAGGACGGCCAGTGCCCGGTTGTCCGCCGCCAGGTCGTCGTCAACGGTGATTTCGGCCTCGAGGATGCCGCCCGCCTGGTCCGCGAAGGGGAAGACGAACGAGCGCCTGAGTTCTGGCGTCAGCGTGACGCGCTCGGTCTTGATTGGTCGGCCATCCAGCGTGAGCGCGAGGTCGAACGTCACCGCCTCGACGCCGTGGTTCGCCACGGACAGAAACGCCTGGTAGTCAAAGGCACCGAAGAATGTCTTGCGGGCCTCGAACGCGGTAATCGCCACGTTCCTCCCGCGCTCGCCGACCCGATGCCAGTGGACCGTCGCGCTGCCGAGATCCGGCAGGCTCGGCGGCTCGAAGGCGCCGTCGGTGAAAAGCTCGACCGCTGCCGGGCCGCCCTGCACCTGGAGATTGGCCTGGGCCAGGCGAAGGGCTTCGGACAATCGGCCAGGTACATCGAGGGCCGTCAGGCCGGCCAGTCCGCGCCGGATCGCCGCGGGGTCCTCCGTGAACGGGACCACGACTTGGGCCTCCTGGCCCGCGGCAATGAGCATGGCCTGCTGGCCGGGGCGCAACTGCGCCGCGGCAGCCAGGGCGGCCTCTTTGGCGGCGCCGAAGCGGGAGCCGGCAATGTCCGTCGCCTGCATGCTGGCCGACACGTCCACGATGAACACCGTCCGTGCGTAGCCCGGCGCCAGGACCGTCCGGACGGGCCTGGCCAGCGCCACGGCGAGCAGCAGGATGGTCAGGATCTGCAGGAGGAGCAGGAGATTCGGCTTCAGGCGCCGGAACGGGGCGCTCGCCTGCTGATCCCGCAAGCTGTCGGCCCAGAGGAGCGTGCTGCTGACGACAGCCTGGCGGCGGCGGATCTTGAGGAGGTGCAGGATGATCACCGCCGGGATGCCCAGCAGGAAGAAGAACGCCGCTGGATTGAGAAAGCTCATCGCAGAAACCCGCCTCGTCGAAGGTGGTGCAGGATCAGCTCCCGAAACGGGGTCGCCGTGCTGGTACGCAAATAATCGATGCCGTGGCGTGCGCAGAACCGCTCGGCCGCGTCGAAGTGCTCTTTCAGACGCTCCCGGTAACGCTCCAGGGCCCAGCGGTCCACGCTGACCTCGCGCGCGGTCCCGCCTTCGGAATCCACCAGCGTGAGGTCGCCTTGGAGCCCCGGCTCCAACTCGTCCTCGCTCACCACGTGCAGCAGGACCACATCGAGGCGCCGCTGCAGCAGCGCCTTCAGCCCGTCGGCGTACCCGCCTGCGTCCAAGAGATCGGTCAACACCACGGCCACGCCGGGCACGCGGCTCCGCAGAGCGTAGCGCGCCAGGCCGCGGTTCAGCGCGGTGGGACCGCCGGCCGCGACGCCGCCGAGGAAGTCCATGATGGGCAGGATCTGACCGCGGCCCCGCAGGGGCCGAAGCATCCGGGGCATCTCGTCCGTGAGCACGCCCAGGGCGACGCGTTCCAGATTCGTGAGCGCGACGTACCCGAGCGCCGCCGCCACCCGCACCGCATAGTCGAGTTTCGGCGGGTCGCCGAACCCCATGGACGCGCTGCCGTCTACCAAGAGGTGGAGGCACATGTCCTCCTCCTCGACGTAAAGCTTGAGCAGCAGCTTGTCCAGACGGCTGTAGATGTTCCAGTCGACGTAGCGGAGATCGTCGCCGACCGTGTACGGGCGATAGTCCATGAACTCGACGCCGGACCCCTTGCGCACCGTGCGGCGCTCACCCTTGGACTGGCCGGCGCTCACCCGGCGCGAAACGATGGACAGTTCGTCGAGTCGCTTGAGGAAGTCGGGATCGAAAAGGCGACGCGTGGTCTCAGTAGTCATCGATTATGGCTTTCGCTGGCCGCGGCGTCACCGCCAGACGGCCCGACGGCATCCGGAGCGCTCCGCGGTCCGCCCCTAGCGCGGCTCCAGCGCCTTGAAGTATTCCTTGACCTGCTCTCGGTAGCTGAACGGGATCGGCTCTCTGGTCAACGTGTCTTCCATCTGCTTCCGGTACTGGGAGAATAGGTCGAGGTACGGCAGGCGCGACGGGTTCTGCGCCCCCAGGCCGGACAGGTTGGTGTCGTACGCTTCCGTCCGCCCTTCCCGCGGGTCGCCATCCAGTGTCGAGTCCTGCTTGTCTCCCCCGATTCGCTGCGTGGGGTCGCCCCGCGTCTGCAGCGACTTCTCCGTGCCGGGCTGCGACCCGCCGGGGCTTCCGCCGTCGCGCCCGCCCTCGCCCTCGCCGTCGCTCTTGCCTTCTCCTCGCTGGCGCGACGGCGCGTCGCGGAGCTCCTTGCCCTTGCCGCGGGACGCCTCGTCCCGGTCCCTCAGCCGGTTCAGGGCCCGCGAAAGAGCCGACATCATCTTGTCCGTCGACCCGCTGCCCTGACCTTCCATCTCCCGCATCAGGTCATCGGCGATTCCGCTTCCCCCCATCCGTTGTTCGGTCTGCCCCAGCTCCGACATCAGCTTCTCGATCTGCTCCCAGGTGAGGCCTTGCAGGCCGCCGGCCTGGAGCTGTTGCTGCATCCGGCGGATCATGACCTGGTACGGGCTCTGGGTGAAGTCTCGCCGGAGATCGGGAATGGCATCCGGGCGCGCCAGCATTTTCAGCCGCTCGTCGCCCTGCTTGACGAAGCTGCCGAAATCGGGCCGCTGCTGGCTCATCTTCGTGTCGCGAAAGACGGCCGCCTGGTCCCCCTGCTGATTGTGGGACGACAGCGGGCCGCGTTGGATATCCTGTTCGGCAGTCTTCGGAAACAACTCTTTGGGCAGGGCAGGTGCGGCCAGTTTTTGCTCCAGGGGCCGCTCCTCGGCGCCTTCGGAAACCTCCACCTCCTGCGCGGCTGGCGCCTCGCTTCGCTCCGGCAGTCGCAACGGGATGGGCGGGAGCAATCCCAGCGCCAGAACGAGCGCGGCGAGGGGCCCGATGAGTCGAGTCTCCGGCATCAGCAGAAACGGGAAGGCGTCGCGCGGCCGGATCGCCCGGATGCGCGCGGCCGTCTCGGCGAGTTGCGCCTGGGCGATCTCGGTCGGGTTCTCGCCCGCCAGATGCTCGACGGCGCAGGTCATTCGCTCTTTCAGGCCCAGCCGCCGGTCAGCAAGGCGGGCGATGTGGGCCGGCCGCGCCTGCAGGATCGACCCATAGAGCAGCCCGAGGGCGGCGAGGCCCGCGATGAGGCCGGCGGCCACCCAGGGGGCAACGCCCGGGAGGAGGCCTTTAGCCAGGAGCGGCACGAGAGCCAGGAGCAGGCCGACCGCGAGGAAGCGGCTCCCCGCCGTCACGGCCCGGACGAGTCGCAGACGGCGGGACAGGCGGCGCAGCGTGTACCCGATCACCTCACGGTCGTTCATGGCGACTCCAGGCAAGATGGCACATCCGCAGCGCTAGACCGTGTCGCGGACTGGACGGCAGATCGTCCCGCCGCCCACCACGACATCGAGGTCGTCGAGGTCATAGAGCACCGCCGCCTGGCCGGGCGCCACGGCCCGCTGCGGCTCGTCGAAGGTGAGACGCAGCCGATCCGCCGAGAGCGGCGTGGCGGTGGCCGGCTGCGGCTCGTGGGCGTATCGGATCTTCGCCCGGACGCGTACGGGTTCGCACAGCCGATCAGTGACGACGAGATTCAGCGCCTCGACGTGGACGGCGCGCACCCAGAGGTCGCTGTCCTCGCCCACGATCACCTCGTTCGTCGCCGGATTGAGCTCCACCACATAGAGCGGGCGCGAGTTCCCGAGGCCCAGCCCGTGCCGCTGCCCCACGGTGTAGAACGGCAAGCCCGCATGCTGTCCACGTGGCGCGCCGTCCACGTCGCGGATAATCCCCGGGGTGAGGGCGGCGCCCACGCGGTCGCGGAGGTACGCGCGGTAATCCCCGGCGGCGAAGCACACCTGCTGACTGTCCGCCTTTTCGGCCACCGGCAAGCCGAATTCCCGGGCCAGTTGGCGCGTCTCCGCCTTGGCCAAGAGGCCAAGCGGAAACCGAGCGGCCGCCAGTTGCTCCTGGCTGAGCGCGTACAGAAAGTAGCTCTGGTCTTTGCGCCGGTCCGCCGCGCGATACAGGCGGTACCGGCGAGTGGCCTCGTGGTATCCCACCCGCGCGTAGTGGCCCGTCGCCAGCGCGACCGCTCCCCAATCCCGGGCCGCGTGGAGGAGCGCGCCGAATTTCAGCAGGGCGTTGCACGGCACGCAGGGATTCGGCGTCTCGCCCCGCCGATAGGCGGCGACGAAGTGTTGGGCGACCTGGCGCTCGAACGTCGGGCCGCAATCCAGGACGACGTGGGGGATCCCGAGGCGCTCCGCCACGGCCTGGGCGTCGGCGATGGCGGTGCACCGCTGGCCGGGGCCCTTCCTTTCCAATCCGCCCGCCTCGCCGGACCACAACCGCAACGTCACGCCGACAACGTTGTGCCCGTCCTGCGACAAGAGCGCCGCGGCGACGGACGAATCCACGCCGCCGCTCATCGCCACGACGGTAGCGCCGCGTGCACGCAGCGGCGATGGCGGCGACTCTTCCCGACTCACCGCCGTCGCGCCGGGGTTGCGGCCGTCAGCGTGCGACCGATCGTTTTCGGAGTTCAGATAGACCATCATACTCCTGGTTCCGAGAACAAGCCGGCACACCGGACGAATGAAGTCCCGGCGGACACACTACGTTCACGCCTGTGGGAGGACCGAACGGCGAGCCGGACACGCAGGGGTCAAAATTGGGCGCTGCAGAAAAACCGAGGGTGCGCGACCGCACCCTCTCCGCACAAGACCAACGCGGCCGGGATCAGGCCCCGTCAGCCGCCCGCTGGTCCTCCATCTTTGCCTCGGGCTGCCCTGCCGGCTCTTCGTCGGAACCGGCCATCTCGCAGTTGCCGTTGAACACAGCGCCCTCGGCCACAACCAGACAGGGGGTTCGGATGGTCCCGGTCACGCGGCCCGGCCTGAGAAGCTCCACCCGCTCGCGAGCGCTGATGGATCCGTGAACCCGTCCGCTCACGACCAGGGTGCCGACCTCGATCTCTGCCTTGACCTGGGCCGGCTCGCCGATGATGAGCAGTTCCTGGCCGACGATCTCCCCTTCCAGGTGACCATCGATGCGGACGGCTCCGGCGAAGCTCAAGACCCCCTTGAACTGCGTCCCCTCTCCGAGGAAGGCGCGAATTTCGCCGAAGTCGGCGCCAACCCGTTCCTTGTCGCGCTTCAGCATCGAAACCTCCCGGGGGGAGAAACGACATCCCGCGTTCGCGGGAAGGAACAAAAAAGATCCGAAGCAATAATAATGAATGGTACGGTAGCCGAGCAATTCTGGCCTGTCAAATTGAAACTGGCCGGCGCCCGACGCCGGGAGACAGTTCAGCCGCCGCGCACGCCGCACCAGCGGCACACCACAAGCACGAGCATCTTGGCCGCCGCTACGATCTCGTCGACCGGGACGTGCTCGTCCGAGCCGTGTGCCACCGTGCAGTTGCCCGGGCCGAACACGACGCTGGGAATCCCGGCATGTCGCGCCAGATACGGGAGATCGCAGCCCGCCGGAAACCCGGCCAGCACGGGCGGGCGTCCCGTGGCGTCTCCCACGGCGGCCGATGCGAGCTGGACGAATGGGTGCGCAACTGGCGTCTCGGCGCCTTCTTTGTTCAGGCCGAGCCACTCGACCCGTGGCGGGTGGGCGTGAAGCCATGGGTCGGCGGCGGCGACCGCGGCGACACAGGCTTCCAGGTCCGCGCGTGCCTCCTGGTAGGTCTCGATCGGAGCGTAGCCCATCAGCCCCTCGAGCACACAGGTCTCGGGGACCTTCGAAGGAATGCGATCGGCCGCAATCTTGCCGACGACAATAGGGGCAAAGATGGGATACCGGGCGAACAGGGGCGTTCGAAGTCGGGCCTGGCGATCAGCCTCCAACCGCCGGAGTCCTGCCAGGACGGGGATGGTCTTTTCGAGTGCGCTCACGCCCTCATACGACCGGATCGGATGGGCGCCCCTGCCGTGGACCGTGACGCGAAACGCCTGCCCGCCGCGCGAGGCGGGGCACACGTCGAGATCCGACGGCTCAAAGACGATCGCCGCGTCCGCCCGGTAGCAGCGGTGGAGCGTCGCCAGCGTCCCGCCGCCGCCCCACTCCTCGTCCACGACGCTCTCCAGGATGACGTCCCCGTCTGGTACAACGCCGAGCGCACGCAGGCAGCGCGCGGCGAACAGCATCGCGGCCAGGCCGGCCTTGTCGTCCACCGCGCCGCGCCCGTAGAGCTTCCCGCCGGCCACCGCGCCGGACCACGGGCCGTGGGTCCAGGCCTCGACCGGGCCCGGATCGACCACATCGACGTGGGCATTCAGGATGAGCGACCGCCCGCCGCCGCGCCCCCGCACGGTCCCGACCGCGTTGGGTCGGCCGGTGAAACTCGTGCCGGGGTGGAAGTATGCGGGGTGCCGATCGAGCCAGGCGGGATCCGGCTCCCACGCGTCGACGGTGTCACAGCAGCCGCGCATGACCTCCGCGACGACCGCCTGGCACGCCCCCTCCGCGCCGACGACGCTCGGCACAGCGACGAGGCGCCGCAGGAGAGCGACGAGGTCTTTTTCGTGCGCCTCGATCCACTGCAGCGCTGTCGGTTCTATGGCGGTCACCGACATGATCCGGCCCTCCGAGGTTCTACCCTCGCGCCCGGCCCGGCGACGCCATCGCCTCGGCGATGGCCTCCTCCAGGACCGCGAGCCCCTCGCGCACGGCGTCCGCTGTGATC
>Ga0316628_100003794_pt1 | contig 11700 bp, 9 predicted proteins | sample OWC_Aug_M2_C1_D5_FD_207648 | JGI IMG/M metagenome (GOLD analysis project Ga0316628, IMG submission 207648) | Wetland soil microbial communities from Old Woman Creek delta, Ohio, United States - OWC_Aug_M2_C1_D5_C | ecosystem: Environmental > Terrestrial > Soil > Wetlands | place: USA: Ohio... | reverse complement strand
TCGAGGCGGAGCGCGAACCACTTGCCGAAGTACCACTTGGTCCCGAACCCCGCGCTGCCGGTGACGCCGATCGACGTCGAGTCGTCCGTCACGCCGGCGCCGAGGGCGAGGTTGAAGTCGAAGCGGCTGATGCCGCCGCCGAGCCAGCGGAGCTTGCCGTAGGCGAACGACCAGACGAGGTGCCCGAAGTAGAGCATCCCCGGTTTGTCGTTGTTCGTCTCGAGGACGAGCTGCGGGTAGCGGCGGTTGAAGGTGTCGGCCGCGTCGCTGTGGAAGCGCGTGTATTGGAAGCTCGCCTCGAGCGCCAGATCCTCCGAGAAGTGGAAGGTGTAGGCGCCGCCGAGGACGTAGTTGGAGGAGTAGAGGTCGGCCGCGTACCAGCCACCCATGAACGACAGCTCGTGGCGGAACGCCTTCGTGAACAGGCGCTCCTGCACGCCACGGTAATGTCGACCGCCGATGAGCTCCTGTTTGAGCTCCTCGTCCACGCACTGCGCACGCGACGAAGCGGGCCATGCCAGGGCGAGCAGGCCGGCGCCAGCCGCGATCGAACCCATCGCGGCCCTGGCCGCGGAGCAGGTAAGGAAGGCGCGGCGCCGCGATGGTCGACGCATCGTCGCCCGTGCGTAGCAGGGCCGTGGTTTCACTGTCAATGACTGGGTATGGTGTTCGCATGGCCCTTTCTGTGTTGATCACGGGCGCTTCTTCGGGGATCGGCGCCGCCCTGGCGCGCGAATACTCCAAACGCGGCGCCAAGCTCGCGCTCCTCGCGCGCCGCAAGGACAGGCTCGAGGAGGTCGCTCGGTCCTTGCGGAGCGCGCACGCCATCCCCTGCGACGTCACCGATGACGCCCAGGTGCACCGCGCGGTGCGCGAGGCGCTCGACGCGCTCGGCGGGCACCTCGACGTCGTCGTCGCGAACGCGGGGATCGGCATGATGGGCACCGTCGAGGAGCTCTCCATCGACGACTACCGCCGCGAGTTCGAGACGAACGTCTTCGGCGTGCTGCGGACGGTGAAGGCGACGCTGGGCGCGCTGCGGCGGTCGAGCGGGCGGATCGCGGTCATGGGGAGCGTCTCGGGCTTCCTGTCGCTCCCGGGGACGAGCGCCTACGCGATGAGCAAGTTCGCCGTGCGGGCGCTCGCCGAGGCGCTCGGCGCCGAGCTCTCGAAGGACGGCGTGTCCGTGACGCACATCGCGCCCGGCTTCGTCGAGAGCGAGATCCGCAAGCTCGACAACGCCGGGCAAGCCCACGAGGGCCGCGATCCCATCCCGTCGTTTCTGCTGATGCCCAACGCGATCGCCGCGCACCAGATGGCCGAGGCGATCCAGGCCCGCAAGCCGGAGGTCGTGATCACCAACCACGGCAAGGCGGCCATGTTCGTGGCCACGCGCTTCCCGCGGGCGACGCACTCGGTCGTCCGGCTCGCCTCGTCGCAGGTCCTGTCGCGGGTGAAGACCTAGGGCGCGAGCGCGAACGCGAAGTCTTCCGCTCCGCCGTTCAGCGCCGGGACCTGGAGCGTGACGTCGGTCGCGGCCGGCGCGATCGTGACGGGCTGGCCGCCGAGCGTGACGCCGAGGAACCTTCGGCCGCGCGGCGCTCGCAGCTCGATCGTGCGCGGCGCGGAGTACGGCGGGCGGTAAGCGCCGCGGAAGACGGCGCCTCGCCGCGACAGATCGAGCACCTCGGTCGAGAGCGAGAAGTCCGAGTCGAGGTGAGGCGCGATGACCAGCCCCGACGCCGAGCCTTCGATCCCGCAGACGCGCAGCAGCGCGAGCAGCGGCATGACGTGCTGGTTGGCGTTCTGGACGGGGAAGTCCGTCATCGGCGTCGCGGCGCTGAACCACGCCTCGCCGGGGCGAGCGCCCGCGGCCCCGTCGAGGCCGTCCGGGCCGCTCCAGATCCCGTACCAGAGGCTCGGGAACGCGAGCGCGTGCGCCGCCATGGTGTTCTTTGCGAGATGATCGAACGCGCGCGGCGGATCGGAGAGCGCGTAGCCCCACGTGAGCAGGCCGCTGATGGCGGGCCAGACCTGGCCGCCGGGCGTGAGCGTGGCCCCGGTGGGCGAGGGATCGTCCAGCGACCTCGCGATCGCGGACACGAGGCGGGCGCGATCGGCGTCGCTGGCGACGCTGCCGCCGATGAGCGCCCAGACCTGCGACTCGAGATCGATGGAATTCGCCTCGAAGAGCTGATCGTCGCCGAAGTAGGCGCGCCCGAAGAACGTGCCGTTGTACGTCTGCGGAAGGGCCGCTCGCAGCGCCGCGACTCGCGTGCGGATCTCGGACGCGAGCGCCTTGTCGCGCGGCTCGACGAGGTCGGCGACCTTCGGCAGGACGGCGACGGCCATCTGCGTGTTCGGCACGCTCTCGCCCTGGTCGATGGCGAGCTGGCGGTTCGGCGCCTGAAAGACGATCCCGTCGCTCCAGTCGCCGTCGCCCACCTTCACCAGGCCGTGCGCGCCGGTGCCGACCACGTCGAACAGATGACGGACCGAGTCGACGACGTGATCCCATACGATCGCGCTCGGCAGCGCCTCCTTCGGGTAATACGGCGCGGGCTCGTCGAGCAGCGAAGCCTCTCCCGTGACACCGACGTACTCGGTCAGCGCCCAGAGGAAGAAGATGTCGAGGTCGCTCGGGTGGGCGTGGATGCCGAGCGCGTCGTCGAGCATGCCGTGGCCCTGGAACGCGTAGGAGAAGCGCTTGTCCGCGGCGAATTGCATCCCCATCATCGAGAGCAGCTCCTCGTGCGAGAGCTGCGGATCGGTGAAGTCGAGCGGGAGCGTGAAGAGCGCCAGGTCGCGCAGCGCGCCGTCGGCGCCGTGCAGGTACAGGTAGGCCGAGCCTTGCGGGACGACGTAGTGCTGCCAGTACTCGCGCCACGCGACCGACGCCTCGATCTGCGCCGCGTGCCACGCCAGCTCGCGCTGCAGCGCGCCTCCGCCGATGCCCTCCGGACCGGAGCGGTTCGTTGCAAAATACAACAAGTGCGACTCGAGGTCGGTCCGCGCCTGGGTGCGCATGTCGCAGCCGGGGTCCTGCCACTCGCTCTGCACCACGTAGTCGCCGGCCATCGGCGCGAACCCGTACGCGAAGCGCAGGCTCTGCTTGGCGTGCGCGGGGACGACGAGATCGCTGCGGACCGCGAACATGCGCGGCTGGCCGAGGCCGTTCGTGTCGGGGGTCGCGGCGGCCTCGCCGGGGAGTCGCCGCGTCACGGCGTCGGGGCTCGCCGCTCCGCCGGAGCCGAAGAACGAATCCTGGTGCGTGTAGAGGCCATCGACGGGCGCGATGAGCGCGGCGAGGAACGGATCGGCGGGGTAGTCGTCGACCGGGCTCGGCGCGTCCTCTGCAGGCCGCGGCTCCGAGCCGACGTAGGCGCGGCGCATGCCCAGGATTCCGGTGCTCGCGTCGAAGGCGACGTGCTCCTGGAACATCCCGTTGCGCGCGTCGCGCGCGGCGGCCGCGTTCGCCGGGACCGAGGTCAGCGGGTTGCCGGACACGAGCCAGTCGATCTCGATCGGCCGCCTCGCGACGTCCCAGTACTCGTAGTGCTTGATCGACCGCTGCTGGTCCGTCGTGTTCTCGATGGTGACGTCGGTGAGGACCGCGGGCACGTCTCCCGAGGGCGCGTAGGTCAGGCGCGTGACCTTCAGCCCGTGGTAGAGCATGCTCGTCTCGACGTAGCCCATGCCGAAGCGGCGCGTGGTGACGGCGCCGGGCGGGCGCCACTTGTACGCCGTGCACCAAGTGCTGGAGCCGTCGTCGACGTAGCCGAAGCCGCCGGCGTAGTTGCCCTGGGCCTCGTCGAGCTTGTCGAGGTACGTCTCGCCGCGGTCCTGCATCGTGACCTCGACGTAGCCGTCGTTGTAGGCGAGGGCGGTGACGCGCGCGTTGCCGAACGAGAACCAGTGATCGCGCCGGTCGCGGTTCTCGGTGTTGTAGAAGCTCGCGCGCGCGTCCGCGTTCTCGTCGAGGCCGTAGTCGTACGCCGGCAGACCGACCGCGTCGACGGTCCACCGGCCGAAGACCCCGCTTCCGGTGGAGCATTCGTGGAACGTTCGCGGCGAGTCGAGGTCGACCGGTGCGCAAGCCTCCGCGGGCGGAGCGTACGGGGCGTCGCCGGGGAGCTGCGTGTCGTCCGCGCAGGCGTACGAGACGCAAGCCACGAGCAAGGACAGCCGCGCGCGTCGCCCCATCGGCCCAAGCTTCGGTGGGCTTGAACGCGCGGTCAAGCGCGTGCTCTGCTCCTCGCGGCGATGAGCAAGCAACGACGACGCCGCGAGTGCGTGTTGGTCCTCGCCGGACTGGATCCGGGCGGGGGAGCGGGCCTGCTCGCCGACGCGCGGGCGATCCTGGCGGCCGGCGCCTTTCCGTGCGCCGTGACCACCGTGAGCACGGTGCAGTCGACCTCGGGGCTCCGCGCGTCGCGCGCGATCGCCGCGTCCGAATGGCGCGAGCAGGCCCGAGAGGTGCTCGCGCACCAGCGCGTCGGGGCGTTCAAGGTCGGCGCGCTCGGCAGCGTCGCCAACGTGCGCGCGGCCGCCGATCTGCTCGCCATGCATCCGGACGAGCCCGCCGTGGTCGACCCGGTGCTCCTGCCCACGCGCGGCGCCGCGCGCCTGCTCGAGGAGCGCGGCCTGCGCGCGCTCCGGCGCGATCTCGTCCCGCGCGCCGCCCTCGTCACCGCCAACGCCCCGGAGGCCGAGGCCCTCACGGGCGCGCCCGTCCGGAACGTGCGCGAGGCGCGCCTCGCCGCGCAGCGCATCGTCGCGATGGGCGCGCGCGCGGCGCTCGTGAAGGGAGGGCACCTCTCGGGCGCGAGCTCGGTCGACGTGCTCTTCCACGAAGGCGAGTGGATCGAGCTCGGCGCCCCGCGCCTGCGGCTGCCGCGCGGCGTGCACGGAAGCGGTTGCACGCTCTCGTCGCTGATCGCAGGGCGCCTCGCCCGGGGCGACGGGCTCCGCGCGGCCGTCCGGTTCGCGAAGCGCACGCTCCAGGTGGCTCTGCTGGGCGCCGTCGACGTCGGCGGCCACCTCTCCGTCCTGCTGCCCTGAAACCCGACGCACCGCTACGGTCGCGCTGGCGCTCGCGAAAACGCGCCGAAAGCACGCGCAGGGCGGGTCGCGACGGCACCCTTCCTGCAATGTTCGGACTGCGAGCCGAGCCGCTGGACACTGGAAAGGAGCAGCCACATGAAAGCGCGACACATTCGCCCACAGCCGTCCTGGGCGAGAGCTCGCAAGCGTGGCGTGTACATTCGCCAGGCCGCGCTTCATCCGTGTCAGCTCCTATTGTGGGCGTATCTCCCGCTCGCGGCGCTCTTCGGGATGCTCTTGCCCGCGCTCACGACCTTCCTCATCGTGGAGGCCGTCCTGCTGGGGGTCGTCCCCAACACTCGAGCTTTCCAGCGCCGGGTGGACGCGAGGCTCCACGTCGCCGCGTGCGCGGCGGCCCGCAAAGAGCGCGCGCACCTGCTCGCGCAAATGATGGACGTCCACCGCGAGGAGCTCGAGCGGATCGAGGTGCTCGCGGACGCTTTGCGCGAGCGCGTCGCACCGAACCCTCGTGTGGCCATCCCGATCGACGACTACCTCGGGATCGATCGCCTGCTCGCCATGTACGTGCACGGCGCGATCACGTACTGCGCGGGCCGCGTGTGCCTCGCGACCGCCAACCGCGAGAAGCTCCGCGTCGAGATCCAGTCGCTCACCGAGGCGGCGACCTCCGCGAGGACTCCGGCCGCGCGGGCGCTCGCCTCGAGCCGCCTCGACGTCGCGCGCATGCGCGCGGCGCGCTGGCAGCGGTCGTACGAGGAGCTGGAGGTGATCCAGGGCCAGCTCTCGCTCATCGGGGACCTCGTGAGGCTCCTCTACGAGCAGTCCGCGGCGCCCATCCCGAGCGAGTCGCTCAGCGAGGAGATCGCGCGCGCCCTGGCGAGCGCCCAGGAGAGCCAGCGCACCGTGCACGAGCTCGCCGAGCTGCTCGCCGACGGCGTCGTCCCGGATCCGGCCGTGCTCCGCATGGGCCGTCAGGTCTTCGCCGACGCGGCTCTTTCCGGCCCGACCCTGGTCCCCGTGCCGCCAGCGAGCGGACCTCGCGTGGTCGCGACGGGGCCGCGCGTCGTGGACGCGCGCACGCAGCAGCACCAGCAGCAGTACGTCGAGCTCGAGATGGACTGCCGCGAGGCCGCGGGCGCCACGATGCGCGTCCGTTGAGGGCGCACGATCAGACGACGAGGACGGTGGAGCCCGTCGTCCTGCGGCCCTCGAGGTCGCGGTGCGCCCGCGCCACGTCCCGCAGCGGATACGTCTGCTGGATCTCGATCTTCACCGCGCCCGAGCGCACCACGTCGAAGAGCTCGCCTGTCATCGCGACGAGCGCCTCGCGCTTCGCGACGTAGGTGTTCAGCGTCGGCCGGGTGACGTAGAGCGAGCCCTTCGTCGCGAGCACGCCGAGGTTGAAGCTCTCGACGGCGCCCGACGCGCTGCCGAACGACACCATCAGGCCGCGCGGCGCGAGGCAGTCGAGCGATCGCATGAAGGTGTCCTTGCCCACCGAGTCGTAGACGACGGGCACCTTCGCGCCCTTCGTGATCTCGAGCACGCGCGCCACGAAGTCCTCGCGCGTGTACACGATCGGATGATCGCAGCCGTGCGCGCGCGCGAGCGCCGCCTTCTCGTCGCTGCCGACGGTGCCGATCACCGTCGCGCCGAGGTGCTTGGCCCACTGACACAAGATGAGGCCCACGCCGCCGGCCGCGGCGTGGCAGACGATCGTGTCGCCCTTCTTCACCGCGTACGTCTGCCGGAGCAGGTACTGCGCGGTCAGCCCCTTGAGCATCATCGCCGCCGCCGTCCGGTCGTCGATCGCGTCGGGGAGCTTCACGAGGCGATCGGCCGGGATGATGCGCGCCTCGGCGTAGGCGCCGAGCGGCGCGTTGCCGTACGCGACGCGATCGCCCGGCGCGAGATCCTCCACGCCGTCGCCGACGGCCTCGACCACGCCGGCCGCTTCGCCGCCCAGCCCTGACGGGAGCGCCGCCGGGTAGAGGCCGCTGCGCACGTAGGTGTCGACGAAGTTCAGCCCGACGGCGGTGTGGCGAATGCGCGCTTCGCCGGGACCGGGCGAGGCGAGCGAGACCTCCTCCCACTGGAGCACCTCGGGGCCGCCGTGAGCGTGGAATCGAATGGCGTGCGTCATCTGCATGATTGTCTCTCCGCGGCGAAAAATCCGCACCCTGCACCCGCCGCCGATCCCGCCAGGCATCGCGGAGTTGCGTGACTCGGGCCGTTTGGCACGCGGCCTGCTCGGTGCACGACCCCATCATGAACGCCGCGATCGATCTGCCGCGCCTCGTCGCATGGCTCCTCTCGTTGCCGTTTCTGCACGACGGTACGCCGCTGCACGCGCCGATCCATCGGCCCGAGGCGGCGGTGCGTGTCATCGCGCAAGCCGCGCTCGAGACCGAAGACCCCCTCATGTACGCCGCGCTGCTCGACGTCTTCGCCGCGCGCGAGTCCGCGTATCGCCCCGCCGCGGTCGGCGATCACGGCCGCTCCTGCGGCGCGTGGCAGACACCGTGCGCGCGCACGCCGATGGGCAAGGGCGCGGCGCTGGAGCAGGCGCGCCTCGCGATCCGCATCTTCCGCGCGAGCTTCGCGGGCTGTCCGGACCACCCGCTCGCCCTCTACGAGACCGGGCGCTGCATGGAGTGGGGCTCGCACCGCATGACCGAAGTACGAGCCGAGCTCGCCGTCCCTCTGCCCGACGCGGACGTCGACCCGGTCGCGTGGACGCCGTGATGGCCGTCAGCGGAAGACCAGCAGCCGCCCGTTGCCCGGGCCTCCCTTGCACGCGCCGCACGTCGCGACGACGATGCGCCCGCCCGCGTCGATGGGGGCGTTGAAGTAGTGCAGGCCGTCGGGCATCGCGTCGCCCGGGTCCTTGTCGCCGTCGAAGACGAGCGCTCCGGTGTCGCCGTCGTAGCCGTACAGGCGCGTGCTGGCGTCCCAGACGACGAAGCTCGACTTTCCGTCGGGCGTGGTGACGATGGGCGAGCCGAGGCCCGAGGCCTTCGAGCACCACACGACGCGCGCCGTGGGCGGGTTGTCCGGGAGGATCTTCGCGACGCCGAGGTTGCCGCCGTTCGCGCAGCCGTACGCGCTGCCGAAGCCGCGGAACGCGACGTACGTTCCCAGGGGCGTGGTGTACGCGGCCGCGCTGCTGTTGATGTCGCCGTTCGCCACCCGGCCGACCAACAGCGCGCCGTCCTCGCCGCCGAGGTTGTCGCGGTTCAAGAGGTACATCTTGCCGTCCTTGCCGAGCGCGACGACCAGGTGCGGGTAAGCCGCGCCCGGCATGTCGACGAGCACGGGGTTCGCGCCGCCGAGATCGGTGTCGCCCTCGTCGAGCGTCGCCCAGTTCGAGGGGTAGAAGTAATCGGCCGTGTTGCTCGAGAACTTCGGGCCCGCTTCGAGCTTGAAGACCGCGTCGCCGCCGACCCACGACGGCGTCGCGGCGAAGCCGCCGTTCATCGAGTTGCCGGTCGCCGCATAGACGTACGTGCCGTCGCTCGCGAGGCCGCCGGTCGCCCAGATGCCTGCGGCGCCCACTGGCGGGCGCGTGTTCCACGTCGGCGGGCCGGCGGCGCGCCACGCCTGCACGCTCGACGGCTTGGCCAGGCGCAGGCCGATCACCCATCCGTAGTACGGTAGGCAATCACCGAAGTGACCTCCGTACGGGACGTAGAGGACGCCGGAGACGAGCAGCAGCGCGCCGCGCTGGTTCTGGTGGGGCGAGTCGAAGCCCGGCACCGCGGAGCTCACGTCGATCGGCCAGCCGCCCGGCCTCTCGGCGCCGTCGTCGAGCGAGACGGCGTGGATCAGGTGTCGAGGCGCGGCGCCGCGCGCGCTCGTCATCGCGTCGAAGTAGATCGTGCGCGACGCGGCCTCGATCACCGGCGTGCCCGTGATGCCGAGCGTGGCGCCGCCGACCGCGATGTTGCCGCAAGGCAGCCCTGAGCGCGCCGCCTCGCCGTAGGCGCGGTCCCAGAGCACGGCGCCGCTCGCGCCGATCGCGATCACGTGGTTGCTCTCGGTCGCGACGATGAACGCCTCCTGATGGCCCGGCCCGTCCTTCACCCACAGCGGCTGCGCGTACACCTGGCCCGGCAGCGCCGCAGAGAATGCCATGTCGCGGTGCATCGCCGCGGCGGCCCGGATCGTCATCGCGGGGTCGACGTAGACGCCGTCGCGCGTGGCGCTCCCGTGGAACTGGAGCACCGGGGCGCTCGACGCGGCCGAGCCCGCGCGGTCGGTCGAGCGGGCGACGCTCGCGCCGCCTCGATCCGAGTGGATGGATGCGTCGGGCCGCGCCGACGATCGGGTGTGGCACGCGCACGGCAAGGTCAGCGCGAGACCGAGGCGGAGCAGGGCACGCATGGGCGAGCCGGTTGCATCTCGCGGGCCAGACGCGGCCGGGGATCTCGTCTTGGCTCGAGGTGGAAAGTCTCCGCGTCGCGCAGGCAAAACACCTCGTATTTGCGTGAAATCCCGCGTGGTGCGAGGTTTGCTTGGGTCTTCTGCATGCGATCCACGCTCCTGGGGTTGGGCATCATTGCGGCGTGCGGAGGTTGCGCGGTCAACACGGGGGACGTCGTCGTCGTCGACGCGCGAACGGGGGCGTGTACGGCCGGCGCTGACGAGGACCCTCGCGCGCTGTCCGCTTTCGACGGCGAGCTGGCCGGTCACGGCACGTGGTCCGACGACGAGACCTACGGCACGGTCTGGACGCCTGACGATGCGGACTTCGTTCCGTACGCCACCGACGGGACCTTCGCCGACACGGGCGGGGACCTCGTCTGGATCAGCGACGTGCCGTGGGGCGTCGCGACGCTGCACCACGGCCGCTGGGTGCGGTGCAAGCATCGCTGGCGCTGGATCCCGGGCATGAAGCACGCGGGGGCGTGGGTCACGATGAAGCACGATGGCGGGCGCACGTCGTGGACGCCGGCCCCGCCTGCGTTCGTGTGGCGACACGGCGCGGCCGTGCCCATCACGCCGCCGGTCGAGCCCGTCGTCGGGACGCGCACCGACGACGAGCTCGCCCTCGTCGCGCCCGACTTGCCGCCCACCCCGCTGCCGAAGCGTCACGCCGCCGCAGGCGCCCGCCTCGCCGCCGCCTCCGGCGCCGACCGTCCGAACAACGCCTTCGCCACGATGGGCGACTCCGAGGACGCGGCGTCGTCCTTCGACGAGGGGTCGGACTGGGCCCCTGGCGGCTTCGGCGGTGGCGGTGCGAGCGCCTTCCGTGGCGGAGGGTCGCACGCTTCCGCTCCGCATTTCAGCGCGTCGTTGACGTCCTACTCGTCTTCGCACGGAGGCGGAGGCGGAGGTCACGCGAGCGTGAGCGCGGGTCGGCACTGAACCGCGCGGGCGGCGCGGTCGCATCTGGTGCTAGGCTCCTCGCTCCCCATGCGCGTCACGAAGAACCTCGCTCTCGCCCTCGCGCTCCTCCTCGGATGCGGCAGCAACACCATCGCACCGCCGGCGGACTCGGGCAGCGACGCCAAGCCCTCGGGCGACGCATCCGCCGACGCGATGGGCGACGCCGCCGACGCGGCCGACGCCGCGCCCGTCGTGCCCCGCTACGCGATCGACCTCTCGAGCACGTCGGTGTCGGGCCTCTCGTCGGGCGGCTTCATGGCCGTCCAGTTCCACCTCGCCTTCTCCTCGATCATGAAGGGCGCCGCCGTCTTCGCGGGCGGTCCGTACATGTGCTCGCAGGGCTCCGTCACCAAGGCGCTGACGACCTGCGCGCAGGGCTCCCCCGCGCCGGACGTGCAGGCCTGCGTCGCCGCGGCGAACCAGAACTTCCAGGCCGGCTCCATCGACGACCCCGCCGCGCTCGCCACGCAGAAGGTCTTCCTCTTCAGCGGCGCGGACGACGTGGTCGTGGCGCCCGCCGTCGTGGACGCGCTCCAGTCCTTCTACGCCGCCTTCGTCCCGAGCGCGTCGATCCAGTACGTCAACCGGCGCCCCGCCACCTCGCACACCTGGCCCACGCTCGACTACGGCGCGCCGTGCGACGCGGTCCAGTCGCCCTACGTCGGCAAGTGCACCTACGACGGCGCGGGCCTGGCGCTCGCGCAGATCTACGGCACGCTCGCGCCCCGCGTCGCCGCGCCGACCGGTGCCATCGTCCCCATCCCGCAGGGCGCGTTCATCGCGGACCCGGGCAGCCACAGCCTCGACGACACCGCCTACGCGTACGTGCCGGCGTCGTGCAGCGGCGGCGAAACATGCAAGGTACACGTGTCGTTCCACGGCTGCCTCCAGGGCGCCAGCCTCGTGGGCGACGCGTTCTACGCGCACGTGGGCCTGAACGAGTGGGCCGACGCGAACCACGTCATCGTGCTGTACCCGCAGGTGATGAAGTCGGGGACGAACCCGGAGGGGTGCTGGGATTTCTGGGGGTATGACAGCCCGGATTTCGCGAAGAAGACCGGTCCGCAGATGGCGATGGTGCGGGCGATGATTGACGGGTTGAAGAAGTAGGGGCCCCTCCCGGCGCATGCTCGGCTCATGCTCGCGCCGAACCGAGTGCACGGGGTCCAACCTTTGCGGCGCTGCGCGTGAGCCTGCGCGTGCGCCGACCTCCCCTCGGCCGTCGCTTCGCTCGGCCGGGGAGGTGCG
>Ga0316628_100003793_pt1 | contig 11700 bp, 10 predicted proteins | sample OWC_Aug_M2_C1_D5_FD_207648 | JGI IMG/M metagenome (GOLD analysis project Ga0316628, IMG submission 207648) | Wetland soil microbial communities from Old Woman Creek delta, Ohio, United States - OWC_Aug_M2_C1_D5_C | ecosystem: Environmental > Terrestrial > Soil > Wetlands | place: USA: Ohio... | reverse complement strand
TCCCCCCGATTGAAAGTTCTTTCACTCTGAGCGAGGGGCTGCCGATCCTTCCGGAGAAGCGGAGATCGCTGCCTACGGCGTCGACGTTCTTCATGAGGTCGAGGATATTTCCCGCTATGGTTATCTCTCGTACGGGGTAGGCCTTATTCCCGTTCTCGATCCAAAACCCGGTAGCGCCCACGGAAAAATCACCTGATATGGGATTGGCTGTATGAGCGCCCATGATCTCCGTGACCAGCAATCCCCTGCCTGCAGAACTCATAAGCTCGTTTAAAGAATGTTTCCCCGGTTCAATATACAGGTTCGTAACACCGACGCCCGGAACGCCCTTGAACCCGCCGCGCATGCCGTTTCCCGTTGACACGGTCTTGTCCTTGTTCGCGGTATATGTATTGTAAAGGAACATCGCGAGCCGGCCCTTCTCAATGACCGTTTTCTGTTTCATCGGCACGGTCTCATCATCCGATGGCGCAGTTCCAAGCCCTCCATTCAGGAGACCATCGTCGATGACCGTTATAAGCGGCGATACGACTTCTTTGCCCAACCTACCGATAAAGAGCGATTTCTTCTTCTGAACATTCTCTGACGAGAAACCGGAGGACATGATCGACAAGAACTCTCCTGCCACTTCCGCTTCAAGGATCACCGGGGCTCTGACGGAGTCAATATGTCTGGCACCGAGCAGGTCAAGAGCCTTCCTCGCCGCCCGTCTCCCGACCTCCTCGATGAGGAGCTTGCGATAAAACCTGTTCACATCAAAATCTGACCCTGCCTGCGATTCGCCCTTGTCTTCGGCAACTGCCTCGATGCTGGAAGAGGCAGCCGTTCCTCGGTACGAGACGTTACCTCCGTTCGTGTTCATGATCATCGTTTCGGATTCGGAAAAACTCGCCGATGCCTTGCGGATGCGCTTGATACGCGTATCAACGGCGAATGCTTCACTCTCCATGGCCATGACCCGTTCGATCTTTTCCTTCTCCGTCAGGGCAACTATGTCAGGGTCGTAAATTTCGACGGACCGGTATGCTGCAGAGGACCACCCGGGAATGGAGTGAAACTCGTCGGGCTCGGTGTTCCGTGCGTTCATGACCGCTGACTGCGCGAGGGTCAAGAGCGCCGGTTCCGACAGATCCGTTGTAAAAGCAAACCCCATTCTCCTGTTCGTGAGTACGCGGAGCCCTGCGCCAATATCTCGTGCGCGGTCGAAAGCATCGACCTTCTGATCTTTTACTTCTATGGCCGTAGATGTATAAGAACGGAGAAAGACCTCGGCTGCATCGGCCTTGAGGTCCCTGGATAGGGAGAGGATTTTCTCGGCGATTTGGTTGTCCATTCAGTGGTAGAGGATTTTAAGTCCTATTCGAAGTAGCTCGCCGACGCCGTGTCCGACTCCCACACGGTGACGCTAGCGACTTCGAGGTTGTCATTATTGATCTTCTTGGCCAGGTTGTCGTAGATCCATTTGGCCAGGTTCTCAGATGATGGATTGATCTGGGTAAAAGGGAAAATGTCGTTCAGAAAGGTATGTTCAAGCTGGTCGAGCACCTCGCGAAGCCACTTTTTGAGGTCATGAAAGTCGATAGCAAGCCCCTGTTCGTCCAGCCGTTCCGCAGTAACAGCCACGGTCACCCGCCAATTGTGACCATGCAGCTTTTCGCACTTGCCCTGGTAGCCGCGCAGCTGATGCGCTGCAGCAAATTTGGATTCAACCATGAGTTCATACATTGGGAAAAATAATAAGTGATACGCATCCAAATGTCAATACATAAAAAAACCGGGCATCATCTTCGTGCATTCATGATGCTGAAAATATCAGCGCATACCGGCATCTCGCAGTACAGATAGCACAGCAGAAATATTTCTTGCAAAAGTTTATTTTTTCATATATGATTTTAATTAATGGAAGTAATGAAGGAAGAGTCGAAGCAAGCTATCGAACCGCAATTCCTTTCCCAGGCTCAAGCAAGCGCGGTCACACTCCGTATCGGCCAGATGAACAAAACCGAGCATGAAGGCGTCATTCGCGACATTGGCCGTTATGAAATCAACCTCGAAGTGAACGGCAAGATCGTCACAATCCTGAAGCAAGAAATATCATATCTGACCGCCGCTCAGCCCATTCTCACACTTCCTGCTCAATCTTCATCACAGGGATCCGCGGATCAACCAGCGGTATCTTCCGATTCCATTACAGGCAGGCCGAATGTCCAGCAGGAATTCCTTGACAAAGCCATCAAGGAAAACCAGGTACTCACCCTCTTCCTTATTAACGGGCAGCGTATTAAAGCCAATATTGAAGCGTATGACAATTTCACCATTCTGCTCAAAGAGGGCGGTAGGCAGCACCTGTATTACAAGCACTCGATTACCACGATCAATCGTTAGAGGTGTACCCATGGAAGCAAATCTCCTTGATAGAATGCTGAGCGCTTACCAGGAGTCACGGGTTCCCGTGACCGTGACCCTCCAGAACAATATCCGCGTTTCAGGCAGGATCAGAGCATTCGACAGTTATGTCATCATGATGGAAGGCCTGAAACGCGAGATCCTCTACCGGCATGCTGTCGCCTCACTAAGCCTATCTCCCCAGGAAGAACAGAGGCGCCCGGCCCCCTCACGCAAACCCACGCACGTCAGGACAACACCGCAACCGGCAAATGCTTTCCCGAAGCCGAGGACAGTCCATCCTCCAACGACGATGTCCACATCTGCCAACGAACAGAAGATCAACAGCAGCATGAAAGACGGACTCCTCAAATGGATACAGGAACAGAAGGCGGCAAAATAGCATGAATCGCCGCAGCACGGCGCTCGCGACCGCCTCGGGCCTGCTCCTAGTCGTTATTTTCCCCACGTTCAATTTCCACTTGCTCGCATGGATCGCTCTCCTCCCGCTTTTCTTGGCCCTTAGCGGACAGAGCGTAAAGATTGGTTTTTGGCTCGGCGGGATAACCGGGATGGTATATTTCGCCGGCACCGTACACTGGGTCACGAACTCAGTGCACTATTATGGGGGCATCCCGCTCATCCCGGCGACAATTATAACGCTCCTCCTCTGTGCTTACCTTGCGCTCTATCCCGCGCTCTTCGGCGCCGTTGTTGTACACCTCAAGAAGAATCATCCTTCGCTCATGATTTTATCGGTGCCTGCTGTTTGGACTGCTCTTGAACTCGCGCGTACCTATGTCTTAAGTGGATTCCCCTGGTCGCTCCTTGGTTACTCACAGTATCTCGCCCTGCCCGTGATACAGATATCTGACATTACCGGCGCTTACGGCGTTTCGTTCCTTATCGTTCTGGTCAACGTGGCTATTGCTGAATTTCTCGGGGATAGAAAAAAATACCCCCTCCTTGTTATTGCAGCAGTCACCATGGTGCTCGTGCTGGGTTACGGTCTTATGCGCCTTCACATCCCGGAGAATAGCGGCGGTATCACGGTCTCCGTGGTGCAGGGGAACATCGAACAGGACAAAAAGTGGGACCCAACTTTCCAGACCGAAGTGCTCGCCGTCTATACGCAACTCACGCAGGAAGCTCTACAGAAGCATCCCGATATCGTCATCTGGCCTGAAACCGCCACCCCCTTTTACTTCAATGGAGAAGGTCCGCGTGACAAAAGACTGCGCGAAGACCTCACAGCGTTCGTGAAAAAGAATGGTGTCCCTCTGCTGTTCGGAAGCCCGACCTATGAAGTCAAACCGGGACGAGTCGTTCACCTCAGGAATTCGGCATTCCTGCTCACCAAAGACGGTACGGTCGGGGCGGTGTACGACAAGCTCCACCTTGTGCCGTTCGGCGAATATGTACCGCTCAAGAAGGTCCTGTTCTTCGTCGATAAAATGGTACAAGCCATCGGCGATTTCGAATCAGGAAACGACTATACCGTGATGACCATTGTTCCGCGTGGTCCTGACGGCGCAGACGAAGTGAAACTGAGCACGGCTATCTGCTACGAAATCATCTTTCCGGACCTCATCAGGAGGTTTGTCAACCACGGTGCCGGTATCATCACAACGATCACGAATGACGCGTGGTTCGGTAGGACCGCGGCACCCTATCAGCACTTTTCCATGGCCGTGTTCCGCGCCGTGGAAAACCGTGTGCCTGTGGCGCGCGCCGCTAATACCGGTATTTCCGGATTTATCGATGCAAAAGGCAGGATCCTTGAAACATCGGCCATCTTTACCACAGCGTACCTCACCCACACACTCACTCCGGGAAACGTCAAAACCTTTTACACACGATATGGCGATGTTTTTTCCTACCTGTGCCTACTCGCAAGTATTGTCCTTTTGGCAAAGCTTCCCCGGAGATTTCCTTGACCATAGTGGGACTGCCCGGCCAATCGATAACCGTTCAATAAATTTCCAACACGGATATGGAGGGGAGCTTCTTTTGTTAGCCTTTGATTTTTTTTTACACTATGGTATAATCCCAACACATGAACTCCGTTAGAGAACAGCATTCTCTCACGAATAAGTATTGTTGGTTTTACCCCACCATCTCCATGGAATGATGTACACCATCTACTGGAGTTGGCGGATTTCCCTAACGGAGTGAACAGGGGACTGCACGCGTGCAGGGTGTATAATTTTTACCTTCCTGTCCCCATCAAGCACATAGGAGATCTGAATGCTTTTAGAAGACTTGAAGAGCGAACTAGACGGCGTCAGGAACAGGATAGAGACCCTGCGGAGGCATCTTTGACACCCCTGTCAAGGAAGCACGATTAGCTGAACTTACCCGCCTCATGGAAACCTCTGGTTTCTGGGACAATAAAGACAAAGCCAACACGACACTCAAGGAAAAATCATCGATCGAAAGGTCGCTCAAGGATTGGGGAACCCTTGCGAAGCGCCTGAGCGATCTGGAAGCCATGGCCGAGCTTGCTTCGGAAGAAGGAGGCGAGTCCATGCATGCGGAACTGGAGCATGAGATAGCGTCGGTCCTGAAGGACATCGCCTCCGCCGAAATCTCAGCGCTCCTCTCTGGTGAGCAGGACGCTTCGAACGCAATCGTCTCGATCCACCCCGGTGCAGGCGGTACCGAAGCGCAGGACTGGGCAGAGATGCTGATGCGCATGTACCTGCGATGGGCCGAAAAAATCGGTTATAAAACCGAAATCCTCGACTACCAGGCTGGTGAAGAGGCCGGCGTCAAATCCGTTACATTCATCGTATCGGGCGATTATGCCTACGGTAAGCTCAAAGCCGAGGCCGGCGTACACAGACTCGTCCGTATCTCGCCCTTTGATGCGAACAAGCGCAGACACACGTCCTTTGCCTCCCTCTTTGTGTATCCTGAGGTGGAAGAAGACATCGATATTGCGATCGACGACAAGGACCTGCGTATCGACACCTACCGTGCATCAAGCGCCGGCGGCCAGCACGTCAACAAGACGGACTCGGCGGTCCGCATCACACACCTTCCCACGGGCATCGTGGTGCAGTGCCAGAACGAGCGCTCTCAGCTCAAGAACAAGAACGTGGCCATGAAAGTGCTACGGTCACGGTTGTATGAGGTGAAAAAAAGAGAACAGGAAGAGAAGCTTGGCAAACTAGTGAGCGAGAAGAAGGACATTGCCTGGGGAAGCCAGATCCGGTCGTACGTGTTCCAGCCTTACCAGATGGTGAAGGACCACCGCACCGGCGTGGAAGTTGGGAATGTCTCGGCCGTCATGGACGGAGATATTGACGCGTTCATCGATGCCTATCTCATCTCCTCGACCGGCAGGGAAACTACGTGGGAAGACAAAAGTCTGCGATCGTCAAGCACACGGGGAGAGTCGTAAGGGGGAATGCCAATAAATATTACCCCGTGATTTTACGCATTACGGCTCACACCTTCCGGAATCAAATCCCTATCAGCTGCGGTGCACGAGTGTCTATGTACTTCTTAACCCCCTGATACAGGGCTTCTGCGATACTCTGCCGGTATGAGTCTTTCCGCAACTGTTTCTCTTCATCGGGGTTGCTGATAAACCCGACCTCTGCAAGGATGCTCGGCATCTGGGTGTTGATGAGGACATAGAAGAACGCCCGCTTTACGCCGAGATTAACCACCTGTCTTTGTTCCGGCATCATTTTGCCCACAAGCGATGCTTGTACCGTATGAGCAAGCTGGAGGGATTCTTCGAGCTTGTTATCCTGCTTGAGATCCTTTAATATTTTGTCGATCTCCGAATCAAGCTCGCTCAAGCGCTTCGTCGACATGGCGTTCTCACGCGCTGCGGTAGCCATTGCTTCACGGTCTGAGGCCTGGAGGCCCTGAATGTACGTCTCGATACCACGGGCCTTTCGTTTTCTGTTAGCGTTGACGTGGATAGAGACAAACAGGTCCGCTCCCCTTGACTTGGCGATGAAGGGACGCTGATCCAGTGGTATAAAGACATCGCTATCACGAGTCATTATCACCTCACACCCCAATCGCTCCTTGACCAAGGCAGCCAGCCGCTTGGCGACGTCGAGCGTGACCATTTTCTCCTTGAGTCCGTTTTTGCCAATCGCGCCCGGATCGTGTCCCCCATGGCCCGCATCGATGGCAATGGTCCTTATCTTGAGCCCCATCTGCCGTGACAGGGACAGTTTTTCGTCATCGTTATTTTTGAACGTAGGTGTCTGTACGGGGGGAGTAGTATGGCTATACGGTTCTGCTTTAGTATCTGTTTTATTCTCTTCTGTATTCTCTTGTTGTGGTTGCGTGCCCGAATCCATGCTCGACACTTGGGATTCTGCTGTTATGCCGCCTTCGCCGGTCACATCGATCACAAGACGCTCGGGGTCGTGGAGCGGGAACGCAGCATAACTTTTAATGCTCGCGAGGTCAAGCACGACCCGCACGATGTCGGGAGCGTATTGGCTTGCGCGCACCTGTTTCAGGATGCCGTCGTTAACGGGCAGAGGGTCTTTATCTATCGAATCGCCCACACGGGCATTCAGAATATCAAATACCAGGCGATCGGGATTTTTAAGCTCCCGCGCCTGGAACCTGACCGATCTGTTCTGTTCGATCACGATGCGCGTATATGCCCCGCCCGACCAGTACCGGATTTTCTGCACCACACCGGCCGGTTTTGTCTTCCCCGGAGAAGCAAGCACCGGAATGGGCATTTTTTTGATTTCGGGTTCCCTCTTCTGTTTCGAAACGTAAAGGCCGAGCCGTGTCCGTGCTTTATCGGTCCAGATGCTGTCAGGGTAGACCTCGGCTAGCCTATTGTAGGTTTTTGATGCTAAGGAGTCGTTTTTCCTGTTATCGAGGGAAAGTTCGATGACCCGGAAAAGTGCTTCCGGTGCCTTTGCATGTTTCGGATAGGCTGCCTGACATTTTCCATAGACTTGCACGGACTCGTCCAGGTCCGGGGAATATTTGTTTAACTGGTACAGCTCCAGATATACACCTGCCCGGTCAAAACAGGCGTCTGCGGCGCTCGGGCTCTTGGGATATTTCTTTTCCACAAGCTCGAAGGTGCGGATGCAGTCCATCCAGTAAGAGCGGTACTTCTTTTTCTTTGCGCTCTTTCTGAGGTCTGCCAAGCGCTGACAGGCGATAGTATACTTGTGCCCAGCCTCGGTATTGTAAGACGGGTATGCTTTCGCGGTGAAAAGAAGCAGGATTGTGCAAGCCATGAAGGCCGCTATACATGAACGGCCGCGTTTCTCCATAATTTTCCTGTTGTTTTTTAACCGAATTGCACGGATATGTCAATAAAAAACAACGGCCCCGGGATTTATCCGGGGCCGGTATGTCTCCGGTCTAACAGGTCCTCGGAAAGGCTACGACACAGCCTTCACGGTCTCTGCAAGCTTCGTAAAACCAGCAGGGTCGGTCACTGCTAGGTCAGCAAGGATTTTCCTGTCCAAGGCCACTCCGGTTTTGGTAAGACCAGCAATGAACCTGCTGTAAGAAAGTCCGTTCAGCCTGGCCGCCGCATTGATGCGTGCGATCCAGAGCCTGCGGAAATCCCTCTTACGGGCCTTCCGGTCACGGTATGCGTATTTGAGCGCATGGTCCACCGCCTCGGTAGCAGTGCGGAACAGTTTCGATTTTGCTCCCCAGTACCCTTCGGCCTGGTTGAGTACTCTCTTTCTTCTGGCCCTTGTCTTAGGGCCGCCTTTTGCTCTCGGCATTGTGTTCTCCTCCTTAAAAAATGATGCCCGATTCCAGATGCTTGATCCCTGATAGACTACGATTCTCGTTACATCTGCCATTCAATCCGGCATCGGGTATCAGGCATCCGGGATTTTGAATCTTGAATTTATAATCCTAATTTGCTACTTGCTCCCATATGGAAGCATTTGCCTTATATTTTCCGTATTATCTTTGGTGATCTCGACCGCACCGGTCAGGCGTCTCTTGCGTGTAGCGTTCTTTCCGGTAAGCAGATGGCCCTTCCAGCCTTTGCGCCTCATGACCTTGCCTGTGCCCGTCACCTTCAGCCTCTTGGCTGCGCTTCGTTTGGTCTTTAATTTTATCTTGGTCTTTGGCTTCGCCATTTCTTTTTCCCCTTCCGAATCTCAAGTTTTTGCCACTTCCTGTATGGTAACAGCGGAAGGACGCCCTTCCGCGGCATCGCTTTTGTTCACAGCGTACTGCTATTTTTTTGCCGCCGCTTCTTTTGCCTTGGCCCCCAGCAGCATCGTCATGTTCCTGCCTTCCATGCGGGGCGGCTGTTCAATGACGGCATCGTTCTGGAGGTCATTAACGATACGCTCGAGCACTGCCCTGCCATGCGTCGTATGTGCCATTTCCCTGCCGCGGAACATAACGGTCACTTTGACCTTGTGCCCCTCTTCAAGGAACCGCTTGATGTTGTTCGTTTTGAACTGGATATCGTGCTCGTCGGTCCTGGGCCGAAGCTTGATTTCCTTAACAACAATGACGCTCTGATGCTTTTTGGATTCGTGTGCTTTCTTGGCAAGCTCGTACTTATACTTCCCGAAGTCCATGATGCGGCAGACAGGCGGTTTTGCCGTGGGCGCCACCTCCACCAGGTCGAGCCCGGCTTCTTCCGCCCTTTTGATCGCCTCCCGGGTGTCCAGTATCCCGAGCTGCTCTCCGTCCGCAGAAATGACACGGACGTCCTTTACCTTGATCATGAAATTGATTCTTGTCGTAATTTTACTGATAAACAATCACCCCCTTAAGAGTTCAGTTGAAGTATTTTTCCCTTGAATGGTCCTTTGCATAGCGCTGACAAATTCCGCAAGCGGCATCGCGCCGAGGTCCTTTCCCCCGCGCTCGCGTACCGCCACTGCGTTCTGCTGTACTTCCTTATCTCCCACCACAAGGATGTACGGCACTTTTTCCAGCGTGGCTTCGCGGATCTTGAAACCCATCTTTTCCGACCGCGCATCGATTTCGGTCCTGATACCTGCGGCAAGGAGCTTATCTCGCACGCCCTTGGCATAGTCGAGCTGCCTGTCGGTGATCGTCACCACCTTCGCCTGCACCGGCGCAAGCCAGACCGGGAATGCTCCTGCATAGTGCTCGATCAGCATCCCGAAGAAGCGCTCGATAGATCCCAACAGCGCCCTGTGAATCATGTACGGCCGATGCGCCTGGTTGTCCACGCCGATAAAGGTCATGCCGAACCGCTCTGGCTCGTTAAAATCGAACTGGACGGTGGAGCATTGCCATAAACGTCCCAACGCGTCCTTGATCTTGATATCGATCTTCGGGCCATAGAAAGCGCCGCCGCCCTCGTCCATTTCATAACTCAGACTGGCCTTGCCCGCGGCGACCTTGAGTGCCTGTGTGGCCTGTTCCCACATCACGTTATCGCCCACAGACTTCTCCGGCCGCGTGGCGATGTATGCTTTAAAATCATTGAACCCGAAAGTCCTGAGCATCTTTACGACGAATTCGAGGACCCTGATGACCTCGGCTTCCATGTCCTCAGGAGCAACAAAAATATGAGCATCGTCCTGTGTAAAACCACGAACGCGTAAAAGGCCGTGCAGCACGCCGGAACGTTCAAACCGGTACACCGTGCCCAACTCCGCGTAACGCAAGGGCAGGTCCCGGTACGAACGGAGCTTGTTCTTGTAGATCATGATATGGAAGGGGCAGTTCATTGGCTTTACATAGTAATCCTGCCCTTCCACATCCATCGACGAATACATGTTATCCCGGTAAAAACCGAGATGACCGGAGGTCTCCCACAGGGCCCCGCGGCCAACATGGGGAGAGTACACGAAATCGTAGCCGTTCTTCTGATGCTCGTCGCGCCAGAAATCCTCGATGACTTTCCGGATGAGCGCACCCCGGGGATGCCACAGGACCAGACCGCCGCCCACGTCATCAGACACGGAGAACAGGTCCAAATCCTTGCCGAGCTTCCGGTGATCCCTGCGCTTGATCTCTTCGAGCCGTGTGATGAATGCATCGAGCTCCTCCTTGACCGGGAACGATATGCCGTAGATGCGCTGCAGCATCTTGTTCTTCTCGTCTCCGCGCCAGTACGCCCCTGCGATCGAGAGGAGTTTGAAGGTCTTGATCTTCGCCGTGGACGGAACATGCGGACCCCGGCATAGGTCAGCGAAATCTCCCTGCTCGTAGAGCGACATCGAGCCGTCGGGAAGTTCGTTAATCAGCTCGACCTTGTACGACTCGCCTTTGTTGTTAAAGAACGCCAAGGCTTCGGCCTTGGAAAGCTTCTTTCTCGTGATCGGCGTTGCCGCCTTAGCCAGCTCCGCCATTCTCTTTTCTATCTTTTCGAGGTCCTCAGGCGTTAAGGGACGATCGAGATCAAAGTCGTAGTAAAATCCTTCTTCAATCGCAGGGCCGATCGCGAGTTTTGCCTGTGGAAAGAGCTGTTTTACCGCCTGCGCCATGAGGTGCGAAGTACTGTGCCAGTACACGTCGCGGCCCTCCGGCGCGTTAAAGGTAATGATCTCTATCGCGGCATTATGATCAACGGGCACGTTGAGATCCTGAAGTTGACCGTCTACTTTGATGGCAAGCGCGTCTTTCGCGAGGCGAGAGCCGATTTTCTCGGCAACTTCCTGACCGGTGATGCCCGCTGGCATACTTTTCTGCTGACCGTCAGGCAGCCTGAGTTGTATTTCACTCATAGATAGATGACATGGTCTTTGTTCATTAATGGTAGGCTGGGGCGATTTCGAACCATCGACCTCTACCATATCAAGAGGTTCAAGGGGTAAAGGTCAGGTTCCCTGACCTTACCTTTCTTGCTCTTCCATATTGGCTACTGTTACGCGTGGTGCAGGTTATTTCCGTGTATTCCCCTGTTTTTCTTGCCACTATTGACACACGAACTGCACATAACGGAATAATTTAAAGGAAATGACTCAGGTTGTCAAGCATAAATAACTGAAAACTCCCGGGGAAACAGGGTGCCCTCCTTTTGTAAGAAGTAAGGGAATGGCGGGGGACGGGGCGAAAAAACCGTTCAAACCCGACTCACCCCTTGATTCCCCGTTTAAGTATCTCCCAATCTACCATGTGCTCTATGGGAGCCAGGTCGTCAGTGAGTGGCTTGTACCTGTTGTCGAATTCACTCTCCCTAAAGTTCGCCTGGCTGTACTGTGCAATGTCCTGAAGTTCCGTTCCGTCCGCCCCTGCGAGCAACGCTAAATCTATGCTCCTGTCGGAGGCGAGTACGACGTTATCAACAGAACCCGGTATCCTGAGACGATATACATGACCGAACACGAGGCGGAGCGTGTTACTGATGCTCTG
>Ga0316628_100003792_pt1 | contig 11701 bp, 10 predicted proteins | sample OWC_Aug_M2_C1_D5_FD_207648 | JGI IMG/M metagenome (GOLD analysis project Ga0316628, IMG submission 207648) | Wetland soil microbial communities from Old Woman Creek delta, Ohio, United States - OWC_Aug_M2_C1_D5_C | ecosystem: Environmental > Terrestrial > Soil > Wetlands | place: USA: Ohio... | reverse complement strand
AGGCGACCAATCCCAACCACGCCGCGGCGGGATTCCCGCAGGATTGCACCATCTGTCACACCACGACCCAGTGGTCCGGCGCCAAGTTCGACCACAACACGGCGACGAAATTCCCCCTGACCGGCGCGCACGTGAACCTGACGTGCAGCCAATGCCACGCCAACAACGTCTTTGCCGGGACTCCGACTGCCTGCGGCACGTGCCACCTCGCAGATTTCAGCAAGACCACCAACCCCAACCACGCGGCAGCGGGATTTTCTCAGGACTGCGCCATCTGTCACACCACGACGGCATGGACGCCGGCGACCTTCGATCACAGCAAGACGAAGTTCCCCCTCACAGGCGCCCACGCCGGCCAGCCATGCTCCGCCTGTCACGCCAGCGGCCAGTACGCGACCCTGCCCACGACCTGCCAGTCCTGTCACCTGGCCCGGTTTAACGGCACGACAAACCCGAATCACGTGACTGCCGGATTCCCGCAGGATTGCTCCATCTGCCACAGCACCACGGCCTGGACGCCGGCGACCTTCGATCACAGCAAGACTCAGTTCCCGCTCACCGGCGCCCATGTGGCGCAGCCCTGCTCCGCGTGCCACGCCAACGGGCAATACGCGACCCTGCCGACGACCTGCCAGTCGTGTCACCTGGCTAAGTTTAACGGCACGACCAATCCCAATCACGTAACCGCGGGATTTCCCCAGGATTGCTCCCTATGCCACACCACGACGGCCTGGACGCCCGCGACGTTCGACCACAGCAAGACCGCGTTCCCGCTGACGGGAGCGCACGTCAGTGTGGCTTGCAGCCTCTGTCACCTCAACTCGGTGTATAAGGGAACACCCACCGACTGCTACTCCTGTCATTCGGCTGTATACAAAGCGACCACCAACCCGAATCACGTGAGCGCAGGATTCCCGACCACGTGTCAGACCTGTCACACCACCACATCCTGGTCTGGAGCGACTTTCAATCACACCTGGTTCCCGACAAACCACGGCCGGGCCAATGGGGTCTGCTCCACGTGCCATCCAAACCCCGCGGACTACAAGGTCTTTACGTGCACGAACTGCCACACGAAATCGTCGACTGACAACGAACACCGGAACGTCAACGGTTATGTCTATAACAGTGCGAACTGCTATCAGTGCCATCCCAGAGGCAGGGGAGACTAGGTGATGTCCACGAGCCGGCCGCTGCCGAAACCGGGGCAGCTGACGAAAATGTCCAAACAAACCTGCGTCGTCGGACACCGCGCGATCGAGTGGCTGCTTCTGGCGGGACTCCTGATCTGCACGGCGCTTGCGGCGCCCCTTCGCGCCGAACAGGACAAGATCCGCACCGCCTTTCGCGTCAAGTACGTGACCGCGGACGCGGTGTATCTCGAAGGGGGGAGCAGCGTCGGCCTTTCACCCGGCCAGAGGCTCACCGTAAAACATAAGGAGTCCGAAACGGACGCCGAGGGCGGCAAGGACGTGGCCGAGATCGAGCTCGAGTCCGTCGCTTCGACCTCGGCAGCGGGTAAGATCCTCTCACCGCCTTCCTGTCTTCGGAAGATGTGGAAAAGCTCAAGATCCTCCAGTCCACGCAGGAGATCCGGAAATACCCGCAAGTGGTAAGTTTCACCGAAGGGGATCCGCTCGACGAAGAGGTGCGCGAAAACCTGCCGAGACCCCCTCTGCCCGAGGTCAACCGCGCCCACGGGCGCATCGGGATCGACTACGGGGGACTGCAGCAGCCCGGAGGTGGATCCGGATTCTCGCAGGTCGGCTTCATGCTGCGCATCGATGCCACGCGGCTCGGCGGCACCTACTGGAACCTGAGCGGCTACCATCGCAGCCGTGTCCACTCGCGGAACGGCGGCACCCAGGTCCAGACGATTACCGATCTTGTCAACCGGACCTACCATTTTTACCTCAGTTACAACAATCCCTCTTCGCGCTGGGTCATCGGCGCCGGGCGCCTGTACATTCCCTGGGCCACCAGCCTGAGCACCATCGACGGATTCTACCTGGGGCGGCGTTACGGGAAGGCGACCGCCGGGGTGTTCGGCGGGACCTCTCCCGACCCGTCCTCGTGGAATTACAACCCGCATCGACAGACGGCCGGGGGATTCGTCAACTTCGAGGGCGGCAGCTTCGAAGATCTGCGCTACACCAGCACCACGGGGTTTGCGATGACCCGCATCAGCTGGCATCCGGACCGGCAGTTCGCGTTTTTCGAGAACGGGATCTTCTACAAGCGCTACCTCTCGATTTACAGCGACGTCGAGGTCGACCTGCTGAACAGCACCGTGAACACCGCGAGCGGGCCGCAGCCGACCGGGCAGAGCGGCGCAGCCCTCAGCCGCAGTTTCCTCACGGTACGCCTGCAGCCTCACAAGGTGATCAGCTTCGATCTCAGCGAGAACTACTATCGCGGCCTGCCCACGTTCGACACACAACTCCTGCCCACGGGCCTGCTCGACAAGTACCTCTTCCAGGGCGTCAGCGGCGGTTTTCACCTTAGTTTGCCTTACCAGCTGGGCATCTACTCGAGCGTTGGACGGAGCGACCGCACCAGCGACGCCACCCCATCCTGGGACTACATGCTGGGCGCAACGGCCGCCAATATCCGCCGCACCGGGATCAGGGCGGACTTCCGGTATTCCAGGTTCAACAGCTCTTTCGGCGAGGGAAGATACGGCTCCCTGATGCTGAGCCGGCAGATCGGGGAGTCCCTCCGCTTCGACGTGCAGGCCGGGCAGCAGAACATCGTTTCGAATTTGACCAGTCAGACCCGCGCGCGCTTCCTGAGCGGAAATGCGGATTGGTTCATCGGAAACCATTACTTCCTGGGATTCTCGCTCGAAGCCTATCGCGGTCACACTCAGGACTACAACCAGTGGTTCATCACTTTGGGATATCGCTTTGACAACCATGCACGTGCCAGAGAAAAGAAACCGTAAGGCGGGAAAGAGCCTTCGCGAACTGCGCCGCCCGGCGTGCGCGCTCCTGGCGGGAATTCTGCTCCTGCCGGTTGCGGCGCGCGGCGCCGACACAGCAACCCTGGACCAGGCCCTCGCGAAAACGAGCAAGTCCGTGGAGCGTTTCTGGAACCAATTCTCCTCGGTCACGTGCACCGAATCCGTGACCCAGGAGAAACTCGGGAAAGAGGGGAAGCCCGAATATCGGCAGGACTCCGTGTTCGATTACCTCATCCTCATGAGCCTCAAGCAGGACGAGCTCACCGTTGAGGAATCGCGCCTGCTGCAGAAAAGCGACGGCAAGGCGAAAAACCTGCCGCTGCTCACGACGCGCGGCTTCCCGACCCTCCTGCTGGTCTTTCACCCCTACTACCTCGAAGACTACCGGTATGAGCTGGACGGCGAGGAGAAGGTCGGAGGCCGGACCCTCACCAGGATCAAGTTCGAGCACATCCCGGGCAAGCGCTCCACATCGGCGCTCGCGCTGCGCGGTCGAGACTACCCGCTGGACATGAAAGGAACCGCATGGGTGGAGCCGGACACCGGCGTGGTCAGAAAAATATCTGCGGCGCTCGTCGCCCCGCTTGACGATCTGAACCTCAAGGTGCTGACCACTGATGTCATTTACGAGCCGGAAAAGTTTCCCGAAGTCCAGGATCAGGTCTTCTGGCTTCCTTCGACCGCCACTATCGAGGTCGAGACCGCCCGCCAGCACTGGCGAAACACGCACAGGTTCTCCGGATACAAGCAGTTCTCGGTATCGTCGGACAGCAAGGTGGGGAAATGAACGGGACTCTCAGCCAGGTCCACCGGGTTGGCCTCGTGAAGTTCCTGGATGCTCATAAGCGCCACATCGTGTACATGCTGCTGGGCAGCGTCGTCGCCGCTGCCGCGGGCGTGATGTTCGGGGTATACGGCTGGGATTATTACTCTCTCGACCAGGCCAGCCGCCCCTTTTCGCCGAAACACGCCGATTTGAAGCCCAGCGGGAGAATCGGGCTTCGACTGGGAATCCTGGGATTCGTGATGTTCGCGCTGGTCTACCTTTATCCCCTGAGAAAGCGCTGGCCGGCGCTTGGAAGGATCGGGCGCACGAGCCACTGGTTCGACTTTCATATCCTGCTTGGACTCACCGCCCCGATTTTCGTGACCTACCACTCCGCCTTCAAGCTTCATGGATTCGCCGGCATGGCCTACTGGACGATGATCGCCCTGACCGTCAGCGGGATTATTGGGCGCTACTTCTATGCCCAGATTCCGCACAGCCTGGGCGCCGCGGAGATGTCGCTCAAAGAAATGCAGGAGGTGAGCGGGCAACTGGTAACAGAACTGCACTCCCAAAACGTCCTGCCGGCCTCAGAAATAGAGAGACTCTTCCACCTTCCCGACGGCGCGGAAGTTCGCTCCATGCCGGTGTTCCGCGCGCTCCTCCAGATGACCTGGCTTGACCTGGTGCGCCCGTTCAAGGTCTGGGCCCTGCGCCGCAGGGGAGCCCGCCAGCGTGGCGTGATTCTCATCCTGGGTGGCATTCTCCCTTCCGGAATCAAGGAACTCGAGAACGCGATATCGCTGGCCTCGCGGCAGACGGCGATGGCAAAGAAGATCCTTTTCCTGGCGAAGACCAATCGCGTCTTCCACCTTTGGCACGTCATCCACCGCCCGTTCAGCCTGTCGTTCGCGCTGTTCCTCATCGCGCACGTCAGCGTCGTAATCTTCCTCGGCTACTACTGACCGAGACTGAAAAAACTGAACCACAAAGACCTCAAAGAACACAGGCATCTGTACTTGCAGGCTTTGAGGTCTTTGTGGTTTGCTTTTGTGCTCGGCAGAGTGCTACTTCTCCAGTTCGTTGAGGAAGTGTTCAAGCTCGCGGCAGGTTTCCCTGGACCTCGACTTTGCCCTGCGCCAGACGAGGGTCAGAAATGCCGTCAACACCGCTACTCTGCAGAAGGGCTCAAAGAGGTTCTGGTGCCCTGCGATCGAAACCGGAACAAAGACCAGGAGCCCGAGCGCGATGAGCCCGAGAATGACCATGAGACGCTGGGAGTAACGCTCGAGCCGGACACGGGTCTGGACGTGGCGGTGCTCCCGCCTGATAAAGTCCAGGGTCGTATCCGCAACCGACTGGTTCATGCGGCGGGTCACCAGCGCCATTCCGGCGATGCCGTCGGCGAGAAGGGAGAGCGCGAAAAGCCACGCGGCGACGCGCCCGGCGCCGGGGGCCATGAGGACCATGGACGCACCGACGGCCACCAGGGCGAAGAGCACGGAGATGATGAACCTCGACAACTCTTCGGAACGCTGCAGGTCGCGAATCGAGCTGGTATGCAGGAGCCGCAGCGACCGCGAAATCGATGACTGCGAGGGAAACGTGGAGTGTTCCCCGAGCGGCTGTTTCTGCCATGCCGATTTGAACCCTTCGAATTCCATGTTCACCCCCCGCAATACTGGTGCGTAAACGTTTTTTTCAATCGGCAGATGCGCACACCGACGTTGCTCTCGGTCAGGCCCGTCACTTCCGAAATGTCGCAATAGCTGAGGTCCTCTAGGTACAGGAGGAACACGGCACGATCGATCTTGCCGAGAGAGTGCAAAAACTCTTCGAGTATGAGAATTTCGTGCCCGGGACTGGGCGGAGCAACGGGTTCCGCGCACGATTCCGTAAGCGAGACGGCGGACGGTTCTACACGGCGGCCGTTCCTCCGGCGAAACGTGATTGCCGTGTTCAGGGCAACGCGGTACACCCAGGTCGACGGCGCGGACCTTCCCTCGAAACTGCCCAACCCTTTCCACATCTGGAGCAGGATTTCCTGGCACAGGTCCCGGCACTCGTCGGCGCGGGCATAGCTGCGGGCGATGGCCAGAATTCGGCGCCGGTTTGCCGTGACGATGTCCTCGAACAAGCGTTCCTTCGCGTCACCTTCGGCCACGTCTTTCCCCCGTCACCTACTATTAGTCGCCATTGGCGTGTCAAAATTACAGAGTGAGTTCCTTGGGTCCTTGTGGTCTTCTGAGGCTCAATGCTTGCCCAGCGTCTCGCGCGTTTTGAGCATCAGCGCCCTGGGCGAGAACGGCTTCTGCAGGAACCGGGCTTGATACTCCAGCGCCTCGCCCAGCAGGATCGTGTCGTCGGTGTACCCGGACATGTAGAGCACCTTTGTCTCGGGATGCCGGGCCGTGACCCGGTCCGCCAGCTCGCGGCCTCCGAGGTCGGGCATGACGACGTCGGTGATCAGGAGATCGATGCGCGCATCGCGGCGTTCGGAGACCGCGATGGCCGCAGCGGCATCCTCCGACTCGAGCACGGTGTAGCCGCAGGCCTGGAGCACGTCGCAGACGAGCTTTCGAACCTCGGGCTCGTCCTCCACCACCATGACCGTCTCGCCTCCCCCGGATTCCTCTGACAAGGCGGGCTCGGGGAGGCGCACTTCCTCCTGATCCGCGACCGGGGGCAGGTAGACCGTGAAACGGCTTCCTTTTCCCGGCACGCTTTCGACCAGGATGCATCCTTCACACTGCTTGACGATCCCATAGACCGTCGAGAGACCAAGTCCGGTTCCTTTCGCTTTCTCCTTGGTCGTGAAGAATGGCTCGAAGATGTGCGGCAGGGTCTCTTCGTTCATACCGACGCCGGTGTCGCTGACCGCCAGGAGGACGTATTCGCGAGCCTGGACCCCGGCACACTGCGGGACATCGCCTTCGTTCAGGCGCGCGTTCCTGGTTTCGATCGTGAGCCTGCCGCCGCAGGGCATTGCGTCGCGGGCATTGATCGCGAGGTTCATGATGACCTGGTCGATCTGTCCGCGATCGGCCCGGATGCGCCGAAGGCCGAGCTCGAGGGACGTCGAGAGCTGGATGTTCTCGCCGATGAGCCGGCGCAGCATGTTCGTGTTTTCCGTGACCGCATCGTTGAGATCGAGCACCGTGGGCTGGATCAATTGCCTGCGGCTGAAGGCAAGAAGCTGCGCGGTCATCGCCGCCGCCCGCTCCCCTGCCTCCCGGATGCGCATCGCAGTCTCCCTGAAAGTCCCTTGAGCCTTCGCCTCCATCCTCGCCGCATGCCCGATGATGATGGTCAGGAGATTGTTGAAGTCGTGAGCCACTCCCCCGGCGAGGTGACCGATGGCCTCCATCTTTTGAGCCTGGAGGAGCTGCTCCTGAAGCCGCTTGCGTTCTTCGAGGGCCTGCTTGCGGTCGCTGATGTCGGTCGCGACGCCCAGCAGGCCGAGAGCCGTGCCCTCGTCGTCGGTAATTTTCGAAGTGCTGAGATAAATCGGAAACTCCGAGCCGTCCTTGCGCCGGTTGAGCAGCTCGCCTTTCCAGCCGCCCAGGCGGGACTGCTCGAGAATCTCGGGGAGGATGTGAGCGGGGTTGTTGGGCGATCTGACGATTTCCGGGGTCCTGGACAGCACCTCCTCCTCGGTGAATCCGTAAGCCTTTAGAAATGCCTGGTTGACGAAGGTGAAGCGGTCCTGCAGATCCGTGATCGAGATGAGCTCCGAGCTGCTCTGTACCGCGTGGACGAGCAGCCGGATCTGATCCTCGGCCATTCTCAGCCCGGTGAGGTCGCGAGCGACGATCAGCGCCGCCGGTTCGCCCCGGTATCTGCAGGGCGTCGCGAGTACTTCCACGTCGACCGCGCTCCCGTCCAGTCGAAGCGACTTTCCCCGGATCAGGGGAATGTCCTTCCCATCTTGAAAAAGACGGCGCATCCCGTCCAGAGCCAGGTCGCGGCTGTCGGGGTGGATGAACTCCGAAACATCGCGCCCCAGGACCTCCTCCTCGGTTTCGGCGCCCAGCAGCCTCGCCCCGGCGCGGTTCAGAAGCGCGATCTTGCCTCCGCTCTGGATGTAAACTGCATCCGGCAGAATCTCGACGAGCCGCTTGAAGCGGTCTTCGCTGTCGCGCAAAACCTGAGCGCGCCGGCCGGATTCTTCGCGTGCGGGCGCAGCCCGGGAAAGCGAATCCTGACTTGGTTTGTCGTTGACTGGTGGCATGACTGGAATTCTGCCGCACGGAGCTCAGCGGCAGCCCCGGTGCGCAGTCTATCACGGAGGCTGCCCGATTGGATTCAAATCCATCGGGTCAACAGCAGCCGAATATCGCCAAGCGGGCAGCTGTGCTATATTGGCGTCCTCCCGGATATCGCATGGGGGCCGATCCTGTCCGGATCGCGCCCCGGAAGGTGAACGATGGAGAGTGAGAACAATTTGCTGCGGTTGCAGTGCGAGGTGCTGGCGAACATCAGCGACGCGATCGTCGTGCTCGACAGCAGGCGGTGCGTCGCCCTCTGGAATTGCGCTGCCGAGCGATTATCCGGGGTGACCGCCTGTGAGGTGATCGGACTGGAACTGACGGACCGCAGCCTCCACTTCTGGTTCAACCCCGGCGAAGAAGAGGCGGCAGCCGAGGCCCTGGCCCGCGGAGGAGTCTGGCACGGCGAGAGGGCCCTCGTCACTCCCAACGGCAAGCAGGCATACCTGCAAACAACCGTCAGCGCGATGAAGGACGCCGGCGGAGCGCTCCTCGGGACGCTGGCCGTCATCCGTGACGTTACCGAATTCAAACAGGAGCGGGAGCTTCACGGCATCACCGAGAGAAGGCTCCAGGAGGCGCTGAAGGTGGGCGGGATGGGTTACCTGGACTGGGATCTCGCTACCAACGATATGATCTGGTCCGACGAAACCTACCAAATGTACGGGATCGAGCCAGGCCCGAATCCGCCGACGATCGAGTCGACGGTGCGGATGGTCCATCCGGAGGACAAGGAGTTAGTCGAACGACATATCGAGGCCGTGGTCAGGGGGGACTCCGATTACACCATCGAACACCGGATGGTGCGCCCGGACGGCCGCGTCATCACCGTCCATGCACAGGGACTTGTGACGCGCGACGAGAAAGGGAATCCGATTCGCATGCTTGGAACCGTGCAGGACATCACGGAGCGCAAACGGGTCGAAGAGGAGCGGCGGCGCTCCCACGAACTCCTGCACAAGGTGCTTTCCAGCCTGGACGAGGCAGTGCTGGTCGTCGACCAGGACACGCGCCTGATTCTCGAGTGCAACGAGACTGCCGAGCGGATGTTCGGCTACAGCAGAGAGGAGCTTCTGGGGAATTCCACAATGCTGGTGCATGTTGACGAGGAAATGTTCGACCGTTTCCTGCTGGAGATGGTCGCCTCGGTCGAGTCGCTCGGGTACTACCGCACCCGGTTTCAATCGAGACGTAAAAGCGGCGAGGTGTTTCCCACCGAGTTTTTCGTCAGGCCATTACGCGACGATGGTGGGGGAAACATCGCCGTCGGGGTCATCCGCGACCTTTCGGAGCGCATCCGGGCAGAGGAGGAAAAAAAGAAGCTGGAGGCTCAATTGCTTCAGGCGCAAAAAATCGAGGCCATCGGGCAACTCGCGGGCGGCATTGCGCACGATTTCAACAATCTCCTGACGGTCATCAACGGGTATGCCTCGGTCACCCTGGGACGACTGTCGCCGAGCGACCCGCTGCACGAAGACATCTCCGAGATTCTGCAGGCGGGACAGCGGGCGACGGCGCTGACCCAGCAACTGCTGGCGTTCAGCCGGAAGCAGATCGTCCAACCCAAACCGCTGGATCTCAACCAGGTGGTCGCAGAGGACGAAAACATGATTCAGCGCCTTATCGGGGAGCAGATAAAGCTGAGAGTGGGGCTCGCCTCGTCTCCGGTCTGCGTCCTTGCGGATCCCGGACAGATCCAGCAGGTCATCATCAACCTGGTGGTGAACGCGCGCGATGCCGTGGTGCAAGGCGGGACGGTCACCATCGAAACCGGGAACGTCGATTTGAATGAAGGGGAAGCAGCGAAGGTGGGCTGGATCAAGGCGGGGTCGTACGGCATGCTGACGATCAGCGACGACGGCGTGGGCATGGACGCGGAGACGAAGGCGCGCATCTTCGAGCCGTTCTTTACCACAAAGGGGCTGGGCCGCGGCACCGGACTCGGTTTGTCCACGGTGTACGGAATCGTGAGGCAGAGCAACGGGGAAATCCTGGTCGAGAGCCACCGTGACCGGGGCACGACGTTCAAAGTCTTCCTTCCATCCGTCGAGGGCATGATCGAAGATCGACCGGCCGTCGAGTTCAAGCCAGAGGCGCTTCACGGCACCGAGACGGTCCTTCTGGTCGAGGATGAACGTGAGGTGCGCAAACTGACGTGCGCCATGCTCAAGCGCTTCGGGTACAAGGTGCTCGAGGCGGCGAACGCCGGGGAGGCGTTTTTGATCTGCGAACAGGTGGCCGATCCGATCGCGCTGATGATCACCGACGTTGTGATGCCGGGGATGACAGGCTGGCAGCTCGCGCAACGACTGCACAAGATGCGCCCGGAAATGAGCGTGATATACATTTCAGGATATGCGGACGAGGAGCTCATGACCCGCGGCGTCCTGCAGAATGGGGTGCATTTTGTTCAGAAGCCCTTCGACCCTCAAAAACTCGCAGCGAAGGTCCGCGAAATCCTGTCCGCCCCCCCAAAGCCAGGCGCCGCGTAGTTCGTAAAATTCGTGGCCCGGAGTCAGTCGTACCCGAGCGACACGATGGGATCCACCCGCATCGCGCGCCGGGCCGGGAAATAGCAGGCCGGGAGCGCCACGCCTGCGAGCAGTACCGGCACTGCTGTGAAGGTCACGATGTCGTTCGAGTCCTGAACGATCCTGTCCATGCCCACGCCTCCATCGATAGAACTTGTTCGTTGCGCGACAAAGGGGGTCGCCGGACAATGCCGCAAGCGAGCCCGGCGTCCAATACAAGATCGCACAGTCTGAAGGAAACTATATGGTCTCGGGGGATTTCGGCACCGAAACGAGGAGGCAGGGATTGAAGAAAACAAGCCAGGAAAAGGAAATCGAGCTCCTGCTCCGGATCATCGACCAGTCGTACGACCATCACGCCTGGCACGGAACGAATCTGCGCGGCTCCCTGCGGGGCGTCGCTCTGGAAGAGGCGGCGTGGCGCCCGGGACCCGGCCGGCACAATATCTGGGAGGTCGCGGTCCACACGGCTTATTGGAAGTACATCGTCCGTCGCCGCCTGTTCGGGGAGAAGCGCGGATCTTTTCCGTTGAAAGGCAGCAACTGGTTTGTTCGGCGGCTTGCCGACGGCAAGCAGGCATGGGCAGCCGATCTCAAGCTTCTCGCGGAAACGCACCGCCGTTTGCGAGAGGCGGTTTCGTCCCTGAAAGATCGGCAGCTGTATCTCAAGTCCCGCGGCAGCAAGGTCTCCAACGCCGCGACTATTTACGGCATCGCGTCGCACGACGTCTATCACGCCGGGCAGATTCAGCTGCTCAAACGCCTTTACCGGCAAAATAGAAAGGAATGAGGGATAATCCCGGAGCCACCACCAGGACATGAAACCCTAAGGCGCCCCATAGATCCCATGGAAACCTGCATATTGCATATGGTGTATTTTTATGATTTCCCCGCAAACTCCTTTTTGATAGGACACCCCCTGGGGAACGCGTGCGTGCGCCGATTGACGGTGTTTTCTGACGGCCACAAGACCGCGGTCAAAAAATCCTCGCCTCGTCTGCGCAAATCCGGTCGTGGCTCTCCGCAGCGACAGAAGGCGGAACTGTGCCCTGATGCTCAAAAATCTGAATCATTCTAGACTGATTCTTATTGCAACTTCATTTCCCGGGAGATTTTTCCGCTTTCTCCGCATGGGTCAAAAGCGCCATACCATTCCGGCTCCTCAACCCTTTCC
>Ga0316628_100003791_pt1 | contig 11701 bp, 12 predicted proteins | sample OWC_Aug_M2_C1_D5_FD_207648 | JGI IMG/M metagenome (GOLD analysis project Ga0316628, IMG submission 207648) | Wetland soil microbial communities from Old Woman Creek delta, Ohio, United States - OWC_Aug_M2_C1_D5_C | ecosystem: Environmental > Terrestrial > Soil > Wetlands | place: USA: Ohio... | reverse complement strand
CGCGCCGCGGCCTTGATCAGATCCTGGAACAGGTCGATCTCATAGTTGCTGTGCACACCCTGCAGGACCGCGGCGATGCGCTCGAGCCCCATGCCCGTATCCACCGACGGCTTCGGCAGCGGGTGCAACGTGCCGGCCTCGTCGCGGTTGAACTGCATGAACACGAGATTCCAGATTTCGATGTAGCGGTCGCCATCGGCATCGGGTGAACCCGGAGGACCGCCCTCGATGCCCGGTCCGTGGTCCCAGAATACTTCCGTGCACGGACCGCACGGGCCGGTCTCGCCCATCTGCCAGAAGTTGTCGCTCTGGAATTTCGGGCCGCCGGCCTTGTCACCGATGCGCGCGACGCGCTCGCGTGGAACCTTGATCTCCTTGGTCCAGATGTCGTAGGCCTCGTCGTCCGTGTGGTAGACGGTCACCCACATGCGATCGGGATCGAGCGCGTACTCCTTGGTCAGCAGCTCCCACGCGAAACGGATCGCGTCGCGCTTGAAGTAGTCGCCGAAGCTGAAGTTGCCGAGCATCTCGAAGAACGTGTGGTGACGTGCGGTATAGCCGACATTCTCGAGATCGTTGTGCTTGCCGCCGGCGCGCACGCACTTCTGCGAAGTCGTCGCCCGCCCATAAGGGCGCTTGTCCAACCCCAGGAACACGTCCTTGAACTGCACCATGCCTGCGTTGGTGAACAGGAGAGTGGGGTCGTTGCCGGGGACGAGCGGGCTCGACGGCACGATGGTGTGGCCGTTGCGCTCGAAGTACTTCAGGAACCGCGTCCGGATCTCGCTGCTTTTCATCGGTGAACCTTAGACATGGCATCAAAAACTGGAACTGCGCGGAAGCTGGCCGGTCACTCCTCAACGCCGCCCAGCACCCGCATGATCACATCGCGATCGAACCCGCGCTGCTCGAGGAAGCGCGCCTGCCGCGCCCGCTCACGCAGGTTCTCGGGCGGTTTGCCGAAGCGCTTGCGCCACACGGCGCGGGCGCTCTCGAGCTCGCCACTGCGAACGCGAAGTCGGGCTCGCGCGGCCACTTCGGCGCTGACACCCTTGTCGCGCAACTGCTGCAGCACTTTGCGGCCGCCACAACGTCCAGCGGCTGCGCGTACCAACTGGTCCGCCAGCCGCTCTTCCGAAAGCCACCCTGAAGCCTGGAGATCGTCCAGCAGCGCTTCGACTTCCCCGTCGGCGTTCGCGTGCGGTCCGAGCTTGCGCTCGAGCTCGAGCCTCGAATGCTCACGGCGCGCGAGCAACCGCAACGCCCGAGCTCGCAGCGACGGCCGCTGCCGAGCCCTGCGACCGCCAGTCGCGGAAGCGCCAGGCTCGGCTAACGCTCGAGCAGGTTCGGCGCTGCGGGCGGCCCGCGCCGTCTTCAGTCCTCCTCGGCCATGACCGGCGTCTCGTCTTTCACGCCAGCCGCGGCGCGGATCTTCGCTTCGATCTCGGCCGACATGTCCGGGTGCTCCTTCAGAAACTCGCGCACGTTGTCCTTGCCCTGGCCGATGCGATCGCTGCCGTAGCTGTACCACGCTCCCGACTTCTCGATCACCTTGTACAGCACGCCCATGTCGATCATCTCGCCTTCGCGCGAGATGCCTTCACCGTAAAGGATATCGAAGTCGGCCTGCCGAAACGGCGGCGCCACCTTGTTCTTGACCACTTTGACGCGCGTTTCGCTGCCGATGACCTCGTCACCCTTCTTGATCGCTCCAATGCGGCGGATGTCGAGCCGGACCGAGGCGTAGAACTTGAGCGCGTTGCCCCCGGTAGTGGTCTCCGGATTGCCGAACATGACGCCGATCTTCATGCGGATCTGGTTGATGAAGATCACCAGCGTGTTGGAGCGCTTGATGTTGGCCGTCAGCTTGCGCAGCGCCTGCGACATCAGCCGCGCCTGCAGGCCCATCTGCGGCTCGCCCATCTCGCCTTCGATTTCGGCCTTCGGCGTCAGCGCGGCGACCGAGTCGACCACGACCACATCGACCGATCCCGACCGCACCAGCATGTCGGCGATTTCGAGCGCCTGCTCGCCGTTGTCGGGCTGCGAAATCAGCAGCTCCTCGACGTTCACGCCGAGCTTGCGGGCGTACTGGGCATCGAGCGCATGCTCGGCGTCGATGAAGGCAGCTGTGCCGCCCAGCTTCTGCATCTGGGCGATGACCGACAGCGTGAGCGTGGTCTTGCCGGAAGATTCAGGACCATAGATCTCGACGACCCGGCCGCGCGGCAGACCGCCGACCCCGAGCGCGATGTCGAGGCCGAGGGAGCCGGTCGACACGACCTGGATGTCTTGCGACACCTCGTGCTCGCCCAGCCGCATGATCGACCCCTTCCCGAACTGCTTTTCGATCTGGGACAGGGCTGCCTGCAGGGCTTTGCGCTTGTTGTCGTCCATGATGTTGACGAGTTCCTTTTCGATGAGCATCGTATTCTCCCATAAAGAACATGAAATAGCGGCCCCGCACGACGCGCGAGAGCGATCGCAAGCAGCCGCGAACGGATAGTCCGGCAGCGATCTTCGGGCACGAACCGGCTCACGAGGTGAGCCAGCCAGCACGGAAGGCGGGGCCGAGCGGGTTTCCCGATCCAACGGGCATCAAGCTATAGGGTCATCGGGCCGATATAGCGGCATGCTCCTCAACTCCGCACCGACCCGTATCGGCGGCCGTTTCCAGGTCATCAGCAGGCTCGGAACCGGGGGGCAGGGCGAGGTCCATCTGGCCGAAGACACCCACCTCAAGCGGCGCGTCGCCATCAAGACGCTGACCTTGCGCTCGGTGCAGTCCAGCCAGCGGGAGGCTCGGGTCAGAGCGCTGCTGGACGAGGCGCTGATCGTCGGTCAGCTCGCCCACCCCAACATCGTGACCTTGTACGATGCCGGGCAGGAAGGCGAGCGCCCCTGGCTGGTGTTCGAGTACGTGGAGGGCAAACCGCTGTCGGCGCTGATCAAGGAGGTCGGCAAGCTGCCGGTCGCGCGCGCCGTGGATATCGCGATCCAGGTGCTCAAGGCGGTCGGCTTCGCGCACGGCAAAGGTGTCGTGCATCGGGACCTGAAGCCCGCCAACGTGATGATCACCGGCACCGAGACTGCGCGCGTGATGGATTTCGGCATCGCACAGCTCACTCAGGTCAAGCCGGAACCGGACACCACGTTCGTCGGCACGCCAGCCTATATGGCGCCGGAATACATCGCGGGCGAGCGCTACGGCGCCAAATCCGATCTGTTCGCCGTCGGGATGCTGGTGTACGAGATGCTCACCGGCAAGCCGGCGGTGACCGGCCAGAATCCCTATGAGATCATGCACAAAGTGGCGCACGAGCCGTTCGCGCCGCCGTCGCAGGTCAATCCCGAAATCGACGAGCGCCTCGACGACCTGGTGCTCAAGGCGCTGGCCAAAGACCCGGCCGGCCGTTTCGAGAGCGCCGCAGCCATGGAAGATGCCCTGTACCGGTATCTGAGCCCGGAGCCGCCGGCAGCGGCCGAAGACTCCAAGGGAACTCTCGAGTTCCTGCTACGGCGCATGCGCTACAAGAGCGACTTCCCGGCGCTCTCTTCGACGATGGGAGCGGTTAACCGCACGGCGGCCTCCGAGACCGAGCGCGTCGCGCAGCTCTCGAGCTGCATCCTCAAGGACTTCGCTCTGACCAACAAGCTGCTGAAGCTCGTCAACTCGGCGCACTACAAGCAGTTCGCCAACATCTCGACCGTGTCGCGCGCTGTGGTCATCATGGGCTTCGACAATGTGCGCAACGTCGCCGTCACGCTGATGCTGTTCGAGCATCTGCAGAACAAAGCCCAGGCCGCTCAGCTGAAGGACGAGATCTTGGCCACGTACTTCAGCGGCCTGGTGGCGCGTGAGCTTGCGCCGAAGGCCGGCATCAGGGACGCCGAGGAAGCCTTCATCTGCTCGATGTTCCACAAGCTCGGGCGATTGCTGACCGCGTTCTATTTCCACGAGGAGTGGCAGGAGATCCAGAAGCGCTGCAAGGCCGGCAACCTCGGCGAGGAAGAAGCGTCTGCGCAGGTGCTCGGCATCTGCTACGAGGATCTCGGGGTCGGCGTGGCGAAGGCCTGGCACTTTCCTGATCGCCTGACGAACACGCTGCGGCGCGTGAACGACGACAAGACGCACAAACCGCAGACCGAAGAGCAAAGGCTGCGCATGCTGTCGGAGCTCGCCACTGGTATCACCGACGTCGTACGAGACCCCGACTCCGCCCGGCGACGCGCTCGGCTGAGCAGTCTGGCGGCGCAGTTCGGAGATAGTCTGGGGGTGACCGAAACCATGCTGGCCAACGCAACGCAGGCCGCCGCCGAAGCGCTGTCGCAGGACTCGGGACTGCTCAACTTCAGGCCGCCGCAAAGCCCGGTGTTCACAGCAATCCAGGATTGGGCCAAGCCCGCGAAGTGCCAGGCGGCGTCCGGCGCTCAGGCCGACGCGCTCGATACGCTGTTATCTCAGGCGACGCTGCAGGATGCCCTGCCGCTGGCAGCCAAGGGCCAGGATGCCGCAGCCTCGATCGATGCGTGCGCGATTCTCACCGCCGGCATCCAGGACATCACGAACACGCTGGTCGGCAGCTATGAGTTGAACGACCTGCTGCGCATCATTCTCGAGACGATGTATCGCGGCATGGGCTTCACGCGCGTGCTGTTATGCATTCGCGATCCCGCAGCCAATGCGCTGCGCGGGCGCTTCGGGTTCGGCCAGGACGTCGATCAGATCATCAAACGCGGCTTCAGCGTTCCGCTCACACCGGCGCGCGACGCTTTCTACGCCTCGATCAGCCAGGGCGCCGACGTGTGCATCGAAGATGTGAACGCCGAGGCGATTCGCGACCACATCCCGGCGTGGTACCGGAAGCTCGTGCCGGCGCGGTCCCTGGTGCTGTTCCCGATTCTGATCAACAAGAAGGCGGTCGGATTGTTCTACGCCGACTCGGACAACGCCAAAGGCATTCGCTTCGAGACGAGCGAGCTTAGCCTGCTCAAGACGCTGCGCAATCAAGCGGTGCTGGCGATCAAGACGCACACTTGAAAAGCGGTGATTGGTGATTGGTGATTGGCGATTGGTGATTGGTGATTGGTGAGGGGCGACCTGAGATCGACCCTCATCCGTCAACCAGCTTCAACACTCCCTCCAGCACATCCACCACCGACTCCCGCCGCACTGCTTCGCGATCGCCCGCGTAGTGGCGCGTCACCACGGTTGGCTCTGCACCGGTGATGCCCCATGCCAGACACACGGTCCCCACCGGCTTCGCTGGCGTGCCGCCGGTCGGACCAGCCACGCCTGACACGGCTACAGCGACATGTCCGTGACTGTTCGCGAGAGCGCCGGCGACCATTTCGCGCACGGTCTGCTCGGACACCGCGCCGTATGCCTCCAGCGTTGCGGCTTTGACCCCGAGCATCTCCTGCTTGGCGACGTTCGTGTAGGTGATGAAACCGCGCTCGAACCACTCGGAGCTGCCGGACACCATCGTCACGGCCTCCCCTACCCAGCCGCCGGTGCACGACTCCGCGGTGACCAGCATCCACCCCTTGGCCTTCAGGGCCCGACCGACCTGCACAGCCAGGTCAAACAGTCGAGAATCCAATCCAGTCTCCGAGAGCCGGTGTGAGCAGCTTGAACAACGTCAGGCACACGAGCGTGAAGAATGCGGCAGCGAGATCGTCGGCCATGACACCGAGCCCGCCACGCAAGCTCTTCTCGATCATCGCGATCGGTCCCGGCTTGTAGATATCGAACAACCGGAACAGCACAAACGCCGCAGCCTGCCACCACGGCGTCGTCGGTGTGAAGAACAGCACGATCAGAAAAGCCGCGGTTTCGTCCCACACGATCGCCTTGTGGTCCTCGACGCCGAGGTCGCGGCCGGTCCGCCCGCACACCCACACGCCGCCAATGACGATGAGCGCGAGCAGCAACAGAAACTGGTTCGAATTGAGATGCCGGCTCAGCACCCAGAACAGCGGCAGCGCGACAAGCGTCCCGAAGGTACCCGGTGCCACCGGCACGAGGCCCGAGCCGAAGCCGAGTGCGAAGAAATGGGCCGGATGGCTCAGCAGGAAGCGCAGATTCGGCCGCGCCGCTCGCCTAGCGAAAGTGATCAAACCCGGCCTCCGGCAGCACGAGCGGTTTGCCGCCCTTGTCCAATACGGTCACGCCATCGCCGGCTTCGATGTGGCCGATGCGTGTGAGGGCCACGCTCAGTTTCGCGTCGAGCCGACCGAGCGCCTTGCGCGCGCTGGATGGCGCCGTGAACGCAAGCTCGTAGTCGTCTCCTCCGGCTAACGCACACTGCTGCACGACCGGATGCTGTCGGTTCGGCCCCGCCGCCGAAGACAACGGCACCGACTCCCATTCGATCACTGCACGCACACCTGAAGCTTCTGCAACGTGTCCTACGTCGGCTATGAGGCCGTCGGAGATGTCGATCGCGCCGGTCGCCACCCCGAGCAAAGCCTGACCCAGAGCGACGCGCGGCTGCGGAAGGTCGAGACGCTTGAGCGCGTGGTCGCGATCGTGCGCGCGCAACTCGAAGTCGCCGTGCAGATGCGCGAGTCCAATCGCTGCATCGCCGAGCGTTCCCGATACCCAGAGATCGTCGCCAGCCCGCGCGCCCGAGCGCCGCAACGCCTTGCCTGCGGCGACCTCGCCCATGATCTGCACGCAGATCGCAAGCGGTCCGCGCGTGGTGTCGCCGCCGATCAAGTCGACGTCGTGAGCGCGCGCGAGTTCGAGAAAGCCGAGCGAGAAACGCTCGAGCCAGTCCGCATCGGCCTGCGGCAACGCCAGCGACAAAGTGGCCCATCCGGGGCGCGCGCCCATAGCGGCAAGATCCGACAGGTTCACCGCGAGGGACTTGTGGCCGATGCCGTAGGGCTCCGCGTTCTCGAAGAAATGGCGGCCCGCGATCAGCATGTCGGTCGACACCGCGAGCTCGAATCCGGGCGTGACCGCGATGAGCGCAGCGTCGTCCCCGCCGGCGAGCACCGTGTGAGTGGTGCGCGGCGTGAAGAAACGCCGGATCAGCTCGAATTCAGTCAAGGTCGCGCGGGGCCTCGATCAGCTCTTGGGCAGAGCCTTCAGCAGCGCCTGATACTCCTCTTCCTTCATCGTGAAGCTGTGCTCGGGCTTCGGAAACTCGCCCTTGCGCACGTCTTCCTGAAAATCCGTCAGTGCCTTGCCGATGATCTCCCAGCAGTTGGCGTAGCGCTTCACGAACTTCGGCGTGAAGCGGTCGAACAGGCCGACCATATCGTGCAACACCAGGTTCTGGCCGTCGCAATGCGATCCGGCGCCGATGCCGATCGTAGGAATCAGCAGCCGCTCGGTGATGATCTGCGCGACGCGATCCGGAATCGCTTCCAGCACGATCGCGAAACAGCCGGCTCTTTCCATCGCGAGCGCGTCCTTCAGCAACTGTGCGCCGGCCGCCGCGTCCTTGCCTTGCACCTTGAACCCGCCGATCTTCGAGACCAGCTGCGGCGTCAACCCGATGTGGGCCATCACCGGAATGCCCGAGCGCACGACGGCTGCGGCAATCTCGGCAAAGTCCTCGCCGCCCTCGATCTTGACGACATCGGTGCCGCCTTCCTTGATCATGCGCATCGAGTTGTTGATCGCGTCCGCCGCCGACGCATGGTAGGCGCCGAGCGGCAGATCGCCGACGACGATCGAGCGCTTGACCGCACGCGTGATGGCCTTGGCGTGATGAATCATCTCGTCCATCGTGACAGGCACGGTGCCGGAGTAGCCCAGTGCCGTCATTCCGAGCGAATCGCCCACCAGGATGCAGTCGACGCCGGAACGATCCACGAGTTGCGCGGTGGGATAGTCCACTGCCGTGACCTGGAAGATCTTCTCGCCGCGATCGACCTTGGCCTGCAGGTCGAAGATGGTCAGCTTCTTTACGGGCGCTGCTTCAGCCATTTTGATGGTCTCCTCATACCGTTGAATCGATTGACCACGGAGACACTTAAGAGCACGGAGGACATCAAAGTCCGATAGCTGCTGGCCGCTCTGTCACACCCAGGATCGCTTCCCAAGGCGACGCCTGCGAGATGTGCGGCGGGTAGCTCCTTACTAGCTTCTGCTTTCCTCCGTGCTCTCCGTGTCTCCGTGGTTCAATTTCTCTTGGCCTCGCCCGGCCGCACCTGCGCCGCGAGCTTGTCGAGCACGCCATTCACGTACTTGTGCCCGTCGGTTCCGCCGTAGGATTTCGCCAGCTCTACCGCTTCGTTGATCGCCACGCGGTACGGCACATCGGGCATGAACATCAGCTCGTAGGCGCCGAGCAGGAGCAGCGCATGCTCGATCGGACTCAGCTGCTGCGCGGGACGATCGAGGAATGGCTGCAACGCTGCCTGCAGGTCAGCAGCACGCTCCACAACGCCGCGCGTCAGCAGTTCGAAGTAAACCTTCTCCACGCGCGCGTAATCCTTCTTCTCCTCGGCCTGCTTGCACAGCGAATCCGCGGCGTCGCCGTTCAGCAGCCACTGATACAGCGACTGCAGCGCGAGCTCGCGCGAGCGCCGCCGGCTGCCCTTGATGACGCGGTCCTTGCCTTTGGCCGGCGCTTCAGCGCTGCTCATCCAGTTGCCTCAACAAGTTGGCCATCTCGAGCGCCACGCGCGCGGCTTCGGCGCCCTTCACGCTCATGCGCGCGGTCGCCTGATCATCGTCATCGGTCGTCAGGATGCCGTTCGCGATCGGTGTACCGGTCTCGAGCTGCACGGCTGCGATGCCGCGCGCCGATTCGTTCGACACGACTTCGAAGTGATACGTTTCGCCCCGGATCACCGCGCCGAGTGCGATAAGCGCGTCGAAGCGCCCGTCGCTCGCCATCTGGCGCAACGCGAGCGGGACCTCGAGGGCGCCGGGGACCGTCGCCAGCACGATGTCCTCGGCCTGCACACCGCGGGTGCGCAGCTCATCCAGACACGCGCTCAACAATCCTTCGGAGACGTCGATGTTGAAGCGGCTCATGACCACGCCGATGCGCAATCCCCGGCCATCGAGCTGGGGCTCGAGCTCGAGAATGTCGTTGTAACGCGCCACGCTATTTCTCTCGCTTGCGGTCATTCAGCGATGTGACCCGTCCGGCAGGCCGCGCCTTTTCCGGCAGCAGATAGCCGGTCACTTCGAGGTCGAAGCCGGCCATGCTAGGCATCTTGCGCGGTATCGCCATCAGTCTCATCCTCGTCACGCCGATGTCCTTCAGGATCTGTGCTCCGATTCCGTAGGTACGCAGGTCCATTTTGGGCGGCATGACCGCAGCGGCGCCAGCCTGCGTCGCCTGCAGGCGCGCGAGCAGCGCGTCGCCGTTCTCACTGCGATGGAGCAGAACCAGGACACTGCACTCCGCCGCCGCTATGGTACGCAGCGCTTCGTTGAGATTCCACGAGTGCGTCGCGCTGCCGGCGTCCAGCAGATCCATCACCGACAGCGGCTCGTGCACGCGCACGAGAACTTCCTTGCCGGGCGTTACTTCACCTCTCACGAGCGCCAGGTGCACCTCGTTGGCCGTAGTGTCGCTGTAGGCGAAGAGCCGGAATCGTCCGTGCGCGGTATCGACCGTTCGCTCCGCGACCCGCGTGACCAGCGATTCGGTCCGGCTGCGGTAGTGAATCAAATCGGCGATCGTGCCGACTTTCAGATTGTGCTGACCGGCAAACTCGAGCAGATCCGGCAGCCGCGCCATGTCGCCGTCGTCTTTCAGCACTTCGCAAATCACGGCAGCCGGCGTCAGGCCGCCAAGCTGCGCCAGGTCGCAGCCGGCTTCGGTATGGCCGGCTCGCACGAGCACGCCGCCCTTCTGCGCCATGAGCGGGAAGATGTGGCCGGGCTGGACGATGTCCTCCGGCCCCGCGTCGCGCTTGACCGCGGCCTGCACGGTGCGAGCGCGATCCGCGGCGGAGATGCCGGTGGTGACACCGCGCGCGGCCTCGATCGAGACGGTGAACGCGGTCCCGAGCTGCGACCGGTTGTTGTTGACCATCAGCGGCAGGTTGAGTTGACGGCAGCGCTCCTCGGTCAACGTGAGGCAGATCAATCCACGCCCATGCTTGGCCATGAAGTTGATCGAAGCGGGCGTTACGAACTCCGCCGCCATCAGCAGGTCGCCCTCATTTTCACGATCCTCTTCGTCGACCAGCACGACCATGTGCCCGGCCTGAATCTCCGCGATGATCTCCGGGATGCTGCTGATGCTCATGAAACTCTCCTCGGGGATCGAGTGACACCGCCGCCGTTAAAGCAGCTTCCGACCCAACTGCCCAGCACGGGACACGAGGCGTCGTGAAGGGATTGGTGCGCGACGCCAAACGTTGCCATGAGACCTGGGGAACACCGGCGCCGGTCGATCAGAGCTTTCCCGGAAAGGTATTTGCGAGGTCTGCGCTTGGGGTGCGCTGCCTTCGCTGGCTTCAAGTGGACCCCAACAGTGGGATTTTGCCCGATTCCGGCCGAAGGCGCGAACCGCCCCCGGCCGCCGGCGATTCGTCGGCCGTGTCCGATGCTTTGCGGCCGGGCTGCATAACTTTCAGGCAATGCATCGGCATGGATATTGCGCCGATCCTCTCAATACGGCCGAGTCCGCGCCTGGAATGTGAAGTTCTCCAGCGTGGATACGGCGAGAAAGCCTGGAAAATCAGGCGTCCTGATGTAAAGCGTCGCTGCGGCCACGCACCTTGTGAGAGCGCGGCGCAACGATCCGGTGCATGGTCCGTTGTAAATCCGGACGGATTGGCGGATTGGACGATCCGTTGCGCACCGGGGGGAGGATATTCTCAGTCCTGATAGGAGAGTATCCATGAAGCGCAAGTTGATCCTTTGGGCGGCCGCCTCGTGCGCCCTGTCTGGCTCCGTGTTCGCCCACGAATCGGAGCCGCCACTCGACCCGACCCCTCAGACCGCGGCAATGCGCTATTGCCTCACGGAAGGCGTGCGTGCGGCGTGGGGCGCGCAAGCCCGATTCCTGGGTGCGCCTGCCACGTTCAAGTACGTGCCAGAGGGCTTTCTGAAGAAGATGTTCTACGGTGAGGCCTCCGATATGCCCACTGACGCGATCTACGTGCTCGACGCCATGAACACGGACGAGCGTCGCGCCTACGAGGAAACCGCGTTCTATGGATGGAAGCAAGCCGACCGCTGGATGCGCGAAGGGCGCGAGCGGCAAGACTACGAGGTTCTATCCGCGGTGTTCTACCAGGGCTGCAAGGACGGGTTGACGACCGGCCCGCGCACGGAAGCTCAGTAGCCGCTGCTGCGCAGTTGTGTTGTACCTGGGGCGCGGACTGGATCCCCACGGAGCGGGCTGGCGGCGTACCCGGAGTGAGTCGCTCTTGAAGCGCTAGTTCGTGACGACAGTGGTGCTGCTCGACGCGAGATCGGTCGTACTCGTGCGATAGGCGAGCTCCATGACCGCACGAGCATGCTCGAACGTCACGATCAGGGGACCGCCGTCGGGTGGAAACGAAAGATCGACGTACTGCGCGAGGTAGTGACACACCTCGGCGCGAAATTCGAGCGGAATCGAGACGACATATAACGGGCGCGGGTCGAGCGCCGCCGTTGCCACACGAATCGAAGCCGGCACTGCTTCGGTGGCGACCTCGGCAATCCTTTCAAGCGCTATCCGCAGTGCGGTCGCGCTAACTGTCGGAATCATCTGGAACCCCCTCAATGCTG
>Ga0316628_100003790_pt1 | contig 11704 bp, 8 predicted proteins | sample OWC_Aug_M2_C1_D5_FD_207648 | JGI IMG/M metagenome (GOLD analysis project Ga0316628, IMG submission 207648) | Wetland soil microbial communities from Old Woman Creek delta, Ohio, United States - OWC_Aug_M2_C1_D5_C | ecosystem: Environmental > Terrestrial > Soil > Wetlands | place: USA: Ohio... | reverse complement strand
CGCTCGCTCAAGACGGCACGGTCTGGAGTTGGGGCGGCAATTACAGCGGACAACTGGGTGACGGCACAGTGGCCAACGCCACCCGGCCGGTGCAAGTGGGGAAATAATGCTATCAGCTATCAGCTATCAGCATTCAGCATTCAGCATTCAGCATTCAGCATTCAGCATTCAGCATTCAGCATTCAGCATTGTAGCTAAAAAATAATATCGGACAGCTCTTTTAGCGCACCCGCCGCATCAGCAGCACAGCGATGACAAAAAAGAGCAGCGTCGGCAGGATTGCGCTCACGGACGTTGGGAAACGATATAACAATCCGGCGAAGCCGAACAACTGGCCGAGCAGATAAAAGCCGATCCCCATCAATGTCCCGACGAAGATGCGCTGCCCTATTCCCACCGAGCGCAATGGACCGAAAATGAACGGTATGGATATGAACACCATCACCGCGGTGGTCACCGGCATAACGATCTTGTTCCATAACGCCAGTTGATAATGCTCGGCGCTCAGCCCGTTATCGCGCAGGTAGCGGATATAGTCGAGCAGCCCCTTAAAGGAAAGGCTGTCCGGCTTTACGGCCACCACGTCGATCATCTCGGGCGTCAACAGCGACCGCCATTCCATGTTCTGCAGGTGCTGAGTCTCGACTCCCGATGGTGCAATCTGGCTGAGAAACACTTGCTGCAACAGCCATTTCCCTCCGACAAATTGGCCGGTGCGGGCCTGAGTCACTTCCTGCAAACGCTGCTTATCATCAAACTCGTAAATAGTGACCCCGCCCACCAACCCGCTAGCCAGCACGTCGCGGATATGGATGAAATTTTGTCCGTCGCGCGCCCATAATCCGTTTTGACTGGTCATGGCGAACCGTTCGGCCAACGCGGCACTATGCATGGATTTAGCATACCGATCCGAAAGCGGCGCCACGAATTCCCCCAAGATCAGCGACACCATCATCCACAATACGCCAACCTTCATCACCGAGACGGTGATGCGTCCGACGGAGACACCGGCGGCGCGCATAACCAGCAGTTCATTATTGCTCGCCAACACACCGAGACCGATGACGCTCCCGAGCAAGGCGATCACGGGGAATAATTCATAGGCCGAGCGCGGCAAGGTAAGCAGCACATATTCGGCGGCAAGCTCCAAGGTATAATCGCCCTTGCCCACCGAATCTAATTCCGACACAAAAGAACCGAAGGAAAACAGCGCCAACAATACCAGCAAGACTATGAGAGTGCTGGCCGCCACCGTGATTCCGATATATCTGTCCAATAATTTCATGACGGAGTCGCCTCATTGGAGAATCTCACCATCAACCACCGGATTCCCGCCTGCCGCACCGTCAGAACAGCAATCACCATCAGCAACATGCCGTGCACCCACCATAAACCTAAGGCGCCGCTAATCACACCGTGCTCCACCCAGGAGCGCGCCACGGCCAGAAAATTCATGTATACGGCATAGACGACAACCGCAATGAACAATTTAGCGAAGCGGCCTTGCCGCGGGCCGGTACGGCTGAGAGGCACCGCCAAGGCCGCCAATAAGATCGTGGCCAAGGGCATAGCGATACGCCACTGCAATTCCGCCTTTTCATAGCGGCCGGCACTGCCCCATAGGGCGGGAGTGGGACTGGCCATCACCTTACGCGCAGTAGGTTCTACTTCCTGCTCTTCGAGCAATATGCCGTGCCGGGCAAAATGAATAATTTTGAACTGAGAATCACCCGGCTGACCTTCATAACGGTATCCATCCTCCAAGACCAAGTAACGGTCGCCGGTTTGTCGATCGACTTCCTGGCGGCCCCGCGCGGCCGTTACAACATTCAAGATGCCGTTGCGCAGGGTTTTCACAAACACATTGTGCATTGTCCGTTGATCTTCTCCCATGTCCTCCACATAAAAAATCATCTGCCCCTCATGCAACTCACGAAAGCGGCCGGCCGCGATGCTGTGGACATCCAGGCCGGCCTTAACCCGATCCTGGATTCGATAACTCAGTTCCTCGGCCAACGGCCCGCCGTAAAGAGAAAGCGCAGCGACCACGCCGGCAAACCCGAAAGCCAGCCACAGAATGCTGCGGCGCAGCCTGCCCATGCCTATCCCGCATGCCGCGAGGGCTACTATCTCGTTATCTTTGTAAAAGCGCCCTAACGCAATCAACACTGCGATAAAAAATGCTAAGGGCAATAGCATCATCAGATTGCTTACCGATTTCAGCGCGAGCAGTTGTGGAATGACCGCACTCGGCAGACCGCCCGATTCGGAGTCGCCGAAAAAGCGAATAAGCCGGTTGCTGATGTAGATGACATACAGCACCCCGCTGACGGCGAACAACGCCAATAAGATTTCCCGCAACAGGTACCGGCTTATAATCACTTATCATCCCTTGCGCGACAGAAAAATGCCAATTTCAGATGGAAAACAGTCATCAATCCGGTAAACTGTAAAAAAGTGCATTTACCCACGTTCCCGCCCGCGGGATAACCAATCTCCAGCGATGGCAAGAATTGCGGCCGTACGGGTTTATATCATAGAAAAATATAGAATTGTTGAAGAAACATTGTTGCTGCTAATTCATCACGGTCTTCCTTAGGAGCCATTATGGAGTTTATTGTCAAAAGCGGAAATCCCGAAAAACAACGTACAGCCTGTATTGTCCTTGGCGTCTTCGAACCGAGACGCCTGTCGCCGGCCGCGGAACGGCTGGATGAAGTGACCGGAGGCTACCTTTCAAACCTTATTCGCCGCGGGGATCTCGAAGGCAAGCTCGGCCAAACTCTGCTGCTGCACAACGTGCCCAACACCTTATGCGATCGGATACTGATGATCGGCTGCGGGCGGGAGCGGGAATTGGGGGACAGTCAGTACCGCAAGATCGTCACTAAGGCGGCCAACACAGTCAATGATATCGGCGCCATGGAAGCCGTGTGCTATTTGACCGAACTCACTATCAAAGGCCGCGACATCGCTTGGAAAATACGCCAGACAGTGGAGGCCGTAGCCGACGCGCTCTATCGCTTCGATCAACTGAAAAGCAAGAAGGATACCGCGCGCCGCCCGCTGCGCAAGCTGGTCCTGAATGTGCCGCGCCGCCGTGAATTGACCGCCGGAGAAGAAGCGATCCATATCGGCAACGCGGTAGCCAACGGCGTCAAACTGGCCCGCGATCTCGGCAACCTGCCCAGCAATATCTGCACCCCCAGTTATCTGGCGGATCAAGCCCACGAATTGGCGAAACGATTCAAGGCCATCAAAACGGAGGTGCTGGACAAAGCCGATATGGAAGAACTCGGCATGGGATCGCTACTTGCCGTGGCGCGCGGCAGCCGCGAACCTCCGAAACTGATCATCAGCCATTACCGCGGCGGGAAAAAAGACGACAAGCCGGTGGTATTGGTGGGCAAGGGTATCACCTTCGATTCCGGCGGTATTTCCATCAAGCCCGCCGCCAATATGGATGAAATGAAATACGACATGTGCGGCGCCGCCAGCGTATTGGGTACCCTGGCCGCCGTAGCGGAAATGGGGCTGCCCATCAATGTGACGGGGATTATCCCCTCCACGGAGAACCTGCCGGGGGGGAACGCCGTCAAGCCCGGCGATATCGTCAAGAGTCTATCGGGGCAGACCATCGAAATTCTGAATACCGACGCGGAAGGGCGCCTAATTCTGTGCGATGCGCTGACGTACAGTGAACGCTTTAATCCCGCTGTGGTCATCGACATCGCCACCCTCACCGGCGCTTGCGTCATCGCCCTTGGCAAACACGCCTCGGGGCTGTTGAGCAATCACAGCCCTCTGGCCCATGACCTGCTCAGCGCCGCCAAAACCAGCGGTGATCGCGCCTGGGAATTGCCGCTGTGGGAAGACTACCAGGACCAGCTCAAAAGCAGCTTCGCCGATATGTCCAATGTGGGCGGGCGCGAGGCGGGCACTATCACTGCGGCGTGTTTTTTAGCGCGCTTCACCAAGAAATTACATTGGGCGCATTTGGATATTGCCGGTACCGCCTGGCTGACCGGCGACAAGAAAGGCGCCACCGGCCGTCCCGTGCCCTTGCTTACCCAATACCTCATCGATCGCGTAACGGAACAACACGATAACGCGTCGGAAAGGAAATCGTGACCCGCGTCGACTTCTATGTTTTGCCTGACGGCGCTCCGACCGGCCGCGAGCGGTTTGTCTGCCGCTTGGCAAGCATTGCCTACCGTCGCGGCCAACGGGTCTATGTGTATGCACAATCCAAAGACCAAGCCCTGACGCTCGATAATCTACTGTGGACTTTCCAAGCTGGGAGTTTTGTCCCCCACGGCCTTCATTCATCCGACATCGCCGGGGACACCCCGGTCCTGATCGGCCATGAAGGGGTTCCCGACGACTGGCATGACGTGTTAATCAATCTCGCTGAAACAGTGCCCAATTTTTTCAGCCGCTTCGAGAGGGTGGCCGAACTCGTAAACCAAGACCAGGCCGTCAAGGACGCGGGCCGCGAGAGATTTCGCTTTTACCGCGATCGGGGGTATGCTTTAGAAACCCACACCTTGACTGCTCAGACGGATGATGCGTGACGAACCTCATAATCCGGCGCCCAACCCGGAGTTGCTGACCGCCCCGATACCGGACGACGGCATCCCGGTGTTGCGCGATATCGTCCGGCCGGGTGCGGGTTCGGACATCCCGACCCTTGATCCCAGCTATGCGGTAACCATCCCCGCTAGCGCGTCGACCGGCGATACTCTCTCGGCCGAACGCCTCGCGGAGATCACCGACACCCTGCAGCTCACCCTCAACCGGGAACTGGATTACGCCATAGACGGCGCCGTCTACGAACGCTTGCAGACAGCCATGGAGGAAGTGGCGGCCAGCGTCAAGAGACAGATCCATGCGCAACTGGAGCAAAAACTGCCGGAACTCATCGAGCAGACGCTGGGCAAAGAAAACTAAATCTTCAGGCGCGTCATAAAAAACTATAAGCTTGCTTCTTTTGTATTAGACCCCAATGGAAAAGACCTACGACCCCCGCGCCATCGAACAGCGCTGGTATCAAATCTGGGAACAACGCGGCTACTTCGCACCGCAAGGCGCGGGCCCCGCCTATTGCATCATGATCCCGCCGCCCAATGTCACGGGCAGTTTGCACATGGGGCACGCCTTCCAGGACACCATCATGGATGCCCTGATCCGCTATCACCGCATGAACGGCGAAAACACCTTGTGGCAGGCCGGAACCGACCATGCCGGCATCGCCACCCAGATGGTGGTGGAGCGGCAGTTGGCCGCCCAAGGCAAAAGCCGCCACGATCTCGGCCGCGAAAAGTTCATCGAGGCGGTGTGGAAATGGAAGGGCGAATCGGGCGGCACCATCACCCGCCAGTTGCGAAGGCTCGGCGCCTCGCTGGACTGGTCGCGGGAGCGGTTCACCATGGACGAAGGCTTGTCCGACGCGGTGCGCGAAGTATTCGTGCGCCTCTACGAAGAAGGGCTGATCTATCGTGGCAAGCGCCTGGTGAACTGGGACCCGGTGTTGCACACCGCAGTATCGGATCTCGAGGTGATCTCCGAGGAAGAAAACGGCCAGCTCTGGCACATCCGCTATCCGCTCGCCGACGGTTCCGGTTATCTGGTGGTGGCCACCACACGCCCCGAGACCATGCTGGGCGATGCCGCGGTGGCGGTGCATCCCGACGATGATCGCTATAAACACCTCATCGGACAGTTAGCGGATCTGCCGCTCACCGGCCGCCGCATCCCCATCATCGCCGATGATTATGTGGACCCCGCCTTCGGCACCGGATGCGTGAAGATCACCCCCGCCCACGATTTTAACGACTATGGGGTGTGGCAACGCCATCGCGATACCACCGCATTGCAAGAGTTGCCGCACAACGGCTTAATCAATATCTTCACGAAAGACGCGCGCATCAAATCCGGTGAGGTAGATGATTTTACTTTCGGCCACAAAGCCCCGGATTCACACGGCATGATTGCCGCTGATGGCGAATTCACCGAAATAATTGTCCACTTAATCCCAGAGCTATATCGAGGGCTGGATCGTTTCGTCGCTCGCAAGCGAATCGTCGCTGATCTTGAAGCCGCCGGACTCATGGAGAAGATAGAGCCGCACAAACTCAAGGTGCCGCGCGGTGACCGCAGCGGCGCGGTAATCGAGCCGCTCCTCACCGATCAGTGGTACGTGAAGGTCGGACCCTTGGCGAAACCGGCGATCGCAGCCGTGGAAACGGGCGCAATCAAATTCGTCCCCGACAACTGGAAGAATACCTATTTCGAGTGGATGCGCAACATCGAAGACTGGTGCATCTCGCGGCAAATCTGGTGGGGGCACCGTATCCCGGCCTGGTACGACGACAAAGGTGATGTCTATGTCGGACGCTCCGAAGCGGAGATACGCGAGAAACATCGTTTAGATTCCATCGTCAATCTCAAACAAGACGACGATGTATTGGACACCTGGTTCAGCTCCGCGTTGTGGCCGTTCTCGACCTTGGGTTGGCCGCAACAAACGTCGGAACTGAAAACCTTCTACCCTACCAGCGTGCTGGTCACCGGCTTCGACATCATCTTCTTCTGGGTGGCGCGCATGATCATGATGGGACTGAAGTTCACCGGCGAGGTGCCGTTCCGCGAGGTCTATATCCACGGCCTGGTGCGCGATGCCCACGGTCAGAAGATGTCCAAATCCAAGGGCAACATCCTCGACCCCATCGACCTTATCGATGGCATCGACCTCGAATCTCTGGTCAAAAAACGCACCACCGGCTTGATGCAACCCGAGATGGCGAAGGGCATCGAAAAGGCTACGCGCAAGGAATTCCCAGAAGGCATCCCCGCCCACGGCACCGACGCGCTACGCTTCACCTTCGCTTCCTTGGCCTCCACCGGCCGCGACATCCGCTTCGACCTCGGGCGCATCGACGGCTACCGCAATTTCTGCAACAAGATATGGAATGCCTCGCGCTACGTGTTGATGAACACCGAGGGACAAGATTGCGGACTGACGGGCGAGGTGGAACTCAGCCTCGCCGACCGCTGGATTTTATCCCGCTTGCAGATCGTGATACGAGAAGCCCACGAACACTGCGAGGCCTATCGCCTCGACCTCATGGCTCAGGCCATTTATGAATTCATCTGGAACGAGTTCTGTGACTGGTATCTGGAATTGTCCAAGCCGGTGCTGGTCTCCGAACAAAGCTCCGAGGCGCTGCGCCGCGGCACACGCCGCACTCTGGTGCTGGTATTGGAGAACGCCTTGCGCTTGCTCCATCCCTTGATGCCTTTCATTACCGAGGAAATCTGGCACCGGGTCGCACCGCTGGCCGGCAAGAGCGGCGACACCCTGATGCTGCAACCCTACCCTAGCGCCGACGATACGATAATCGATCAAATAGCCATGACAGAAATGAGCTGGCTGATGGAATTCATCTTGGGAGTGCGCAAAATCCGCGGCGAAATGAATATTGCACCACGTAAACTCTTGCCCGTTCTTCTTCAGAACTACTCAGCGCAGGATCAAATCCGTGTTGAGAGAACCCGAACCTATACCAGCTTCTTAAGCGCTCTGGAATCCATTACATTTCTGGCGCCTGCCACAACGGCGCCCGAGTCCGCCACGGCGCTGGTGGGCGAGATGAAGGTATTGATCCCCATGGCCGGTCTTATCGACAAAGAAGCGGAACTGAACCGCCTCAACAAGGAAATCGAAAAACTGCGGGCGGAGGTGTCGCGCGGCGAGCAAAAACTGCAAAACCCGAGTTTCGTAGAAAAAGCTCCTGCTCAAGTTGTAAGCAAGGAACGGCAGCGTCTCGATGAAATGCATTCCGCCTTGGCTAAATTGCAGGAACAACATTCGCGCATTGCCACAATATAAGTTCGGACTCGTTACTCCGTCCGGCGGCTGGCGTATCTTCATCGGAAGTCGATCTGATTGGAAGCGCTCGATCCTGATGTGGCACTGCATCCGGTGAATAAAAAATATTTCAAAACAAATCGTTAGAACGAACCTTCTCTGATCTACCGTCATTTCTCCTCAAAATATATTGAGGAGTTCTTCTCCATGATCGCTCTTAGTTTAAAGAAAAATATGCGTGATTCATGAACCTTTCCACTGGTATCCTGGCAAAATTTGAGTAAGCTATTGCCGAACCGACCGGCACGACAAGCGACGTACGGATCTTTACCACCACTACAAGGGAGTGACAATTCAATGAACAAACAAAATTCGCTCATCAATATCGCTACATTCCTCATCATCACTCTGCTCGCCTTCAATGTCTATGGCCAGGATACCGAAGAGCCAGCCGCGACCGCACCTGCTGCTGCACCCGCAAGCGCTGCGAGCGAGCATGTCGCCCGCGCGGTATTCACGTCCGGTGTGCAGAATCGCGAACCGACGGACACCATTACCAGTCTGAGCAACGATAAAAATCAAATCTATTTCTTCACTGAGCTAAGTGGACTCGGTGGGCAAACTGTTGTGCATCGCTGGGAATATCAAGGAAAAACGATGAGCGAAGTAAAATTCAATGTCGGCGGCCCCCGTTGGCGGGTATGGTCCAATAAAACTTTATTGCCTCAGTGGACTGGCGAATGGCGGGTTTCAATTATTGATGGCGAAGGGAATAAAGTCGGCGAAGCAAGTTTCAATTATACAGGGTCTACTGAAGAACCCAAAAATTAGATTTATCTAAAAAAGACTCACGAGATGTGATATGACGCTTAAGTAGCCATACAACAACTACCAATGGCGAGCGGTCAATCTGCTCCCACAGCGCGGGGCATTGTTCCCACTATTTCGCTGTGTAGGCGATAGGCCGGTATCCCTAGAGAAAGTTCGACAATTAGCCCTTTCATCACCTGTTCCACGTCTACCAAGAACGGATAGCGCTCGCCACGATGCGAGCACGGCGGCCCGGCCAGTTGCAAATTCATGGGTAATACATAACCAAGAATTTTCGCTAGTGCGCGTGTGGTCAACATATACCAATAACCAATAGCGCGCTCATAACTCACTGTGACAGCCGCCCTCAACAATACCTGAAGAATCTCCGCAGTGCGCTGCTGCTTTACCATCTCCGATTGAGCTCTTTCCTCCTGGCTCACCGATTTTCTATTAGTCGGCAGACTACTACTACACGGCATAACGCGACCCTGCAAACGCCTCCTGTAGTGTCCGACCATACATAGGCGTGAAATCTCCGCACTGCGCCTTTGATCGCGTCGCAATGAAGACTCTATGGAAACTCGCCTTTCGAACGGCAGATTTTTCGCTGATGGAAGCACCAAGCGCATTGCTGCCACCCATTGACCGGTGTCTTTCTCCTGCACCAAGAAATGGGCAGCATCGTCATCCCATTCGTCTTTTTCTTCTCCATCTGGAAATTGATCGGGATCTTCATACCCTGTTTCCAAACAAAACACTTGATAACGAAGCTGATAGTGAATATGGCGACTCCATTGGTCATCAGCCAAAACTACTTCGAAAGTCTTGCTTACCATGACAAGTTCCTTATCCTCAGTCGATCTACTTTTCCTGAAAACCCTCGACTATCAACTGTCATACATTCATTTTGAATATACTTACGCTGCAGCGAATCCTTCATCATAGTTACATCCAGTTATGTTCCTAATACGTGTTAGAAAGACACCCGTATGGTCGCGGTTAACGGGAAGACATCAATAATTACTGGGGGAGGACAAGGAGCTCTCTCTTTAGAAAAGAGAGTAGAAATGGCATCGCGACTACTCATTGCTATTGTCATTGTTCCGACACTACCATTGTTTTTTTCCCTTCTGCTGTTTTCTCGATAAATAGACATCATCCAAACAACGTTACTGCGCCGAAGGACAAGCAAGCCCCATACCAGTTTATCTAATTTTATATTTTTCAAAGTATTAAAAAAGAGACATGGCGACTATAGAGCGAAGATATGTCTCCATCAGGAGACATCCATTAGATGAATTCTCATAAACATATAATAAAAAATAATAATTTTTGTCTCCCAAAGGAGACGAATTTATCCTTCATAAGAGCAAGTGGTATCAATTCCGGCTATAAACTCGACTTAAAATATAAAAATTGCGGATTCAGGAATGTCATGCCAATTTGGATATAATAAACGCAGTATTTGTTCAATTCTTACTTTCAACAGCAACGGACATGCTCCCTACAAGCAATTGCTTACCATCAAAGTCTTAGTATTTTCATCTCCTGGAATGGATCTTTATTAAAAATGGTTCAGACATTACGTAGCCGTCTTAAATCTGTCTATTTTTATGGCCCCAAGTCGTTTCTCACCCTTATATTAATTGGCTTCGGCTTTGTTGCATTACCTTTGATCTTCGCTTTGATATATAGCGCATTTCATGTAGAACGTCTCGCGGATAAAAGTCAACTCACCGTTTATAAAGCAGTTCAAGTCACCCAAAATACCCGCATGTTACTCGAGGAACTGACTTCTATGGAGCGTTCCGCACGCCAGTACCATGTACTCAAAGACATCGCATTTTTGCGGTCTTATGAAGAGAAACATCAAGCCTTTCAACAGACACTCGGCGCACTTCAGGAATCACTGCCCGACAGCGATATCCGATCCCAGCTCCGATCTCTGGTCAACCGAGAGAATGTTCAATATCACACCATCAATTCTGAAACTCCAGATTCAACAGATGCCGAAGCAGCCTTAGCTGAATTTGTTTCTCTCGTCGATCTTGCCCAAAATATTTCGGCTGAAACCAACAAAGTCATTGACCATGAGGTTGATGAAATGCATCAAACCAGCGAACGAACCCTACAAACGCTGTTGTGGCTCTCCTTCGCCATGATTCCCACTGCCATTATTTTTTCCGCGCTATTTACCATCTTGCTTAATCGCCCAATCAAGCAGATTGATCACGCTATCCGTCTTCTAGGCGATGGTGAATTCAAGTCTCCTATTTCAGTAACCGGCCCACATGATCTCGAATATCTGGGACAACGCCTTAACTGGTTGCGGAAGAGGTTGCTGGATGTGGAGAGCCAAAAAAATAAATTCATTCGCCATGTCTCCCATGAACTGAAGACCCCACTGACTGCACTCAGGGAAGGAGCTGAATTGCTCGCGGACGAGGTCGTTGGCGAACTACAAGATGAACAGAGGGAAGTTGTACACATCCTGCGACAAAATGGTTTACGATTGCAAACCCTGATTGAAGACCTGCTGAATTTCAATACCGCTGCCTCTCAACCGCCTCTCAGCGCCGTAAAGCCTGTACAAGTGGACAATATTATCCATCGTGTCATCAAGGATCATAAATTGACTCTCGTTGCCAAGAATATTCATCTTGATACTGAATTGTCTCCCTGTGTCGTCGAGGGAGATGATGAAAAATTGCGCGTTATTGTTGATAATCTGCTCTCCAACGCCATCAAATATTCGCCTTCTGGGGGTAAAATAACCATTACTTTACGAGAGAATCAGTCTCAAGCAATCCTGGATGTGTATGATTCCGGGCCCGGTATCCAACCGGATGAGTGCAATAAAATATTCGAGACATTTTATCAAGGCGCTCCTCCCGCTGAAGGCCACATTAAAGGCTCCGGATTAGGACTATCAATTGCTCGTGAACATGTCCTGGCACATCAAGGATTGATCAAACCGCTCTTTGACTCACTAGGCGCACACTTACAAGTAGTACTCCCGCA
>Ga0316628_100003789_pt1 | contig 11708 bp, 8 predicted proteins | sample OWC_Aug_M2_C1_D5_FD_207648 | JGI IMG/M metagenome (GOLD analysis project Ga0316628, IMG submission 207648) | Wetland soil microbial communities from Old Woman Creek delta, Ohio, United States - OWC_Aug_M2_C1_D5_C | ecosystem: Environmental > Terrestrial > Soil > Wetlands | place: USA: Ohio... | reverse complement strand
GCGGTCACCGGCGGCACGACGGTGCTGTCGGACTGGTTGATCGTCAAGGTCACCGTCAAGCCGGGCGAGACCTTCCTCGATCGCATGATCTCGATGGTCGAGGGTGCGAAGCGCAAGAAGACGCCGAACGAGATCGCGCTCGACATCCTGCTCGCCGGGCTGACGATCGTGTTCCTGCTCGTGACGATCACGCTGTACCCGTTCAGCGTGTTCGCGGCGCGCGACATGGCCGCGAATGGCGGCGTCGCGCACACGGTGACGCTGACCGTGCTCGTCGCGCTGCTCGTGTGTCTGATCCCGACCACGATCGGCGGCCTGCTCTCGGCGATCGGCATCGCGGGCATGGACCGCATGATCCAGGCGAACGTCATCGCGACCAGCGGCCGCGCAGTCGAGGCCGCCGGCGACGTCGACGTCCTGCTGCTCGACAAGACCGGCACGATCACCCACGGCAACCGCCAGGCGACCGCGTTCTATCCCGCCAGTGGGATCACGGAGAATGCGCTCGCCGAGGCCGCGGTGATGGCGTCGCTCTCCGACGACACGCCGGAGGGCAAGAGCATCGTCGCGCTCGGCGTCGGCAAGCTCGGGCGGTCGATCACAGTGCCCGATGGCTCGCGCGCCGTGCCATTCACGGCGCAGACCCGCATGTCGGGCGTCGACTTCGACGGCCGCTCGATCCGCAAGGGTGCGGCCGACGCGATCGGCAAGCACATCGCGAACCTCGGCGATCCGCATCGTCCGGGCCCCGGACTGCCGGCCGACGTGCGCGCGCAGGTCGAGAACGTCGCGAAGAAGGGCGCGACGCCGCTCGTGGTCGCCGACGGCGGCACCGTGCTCGGCGTCGTCCAGCTCGCCGACGTCGTCAAGGACAAGATCCGCGAGCGGTTCGGCGAGATGCGCAAGATGGGCATCAAGACCGTGATGATCACCGGCGACAACCCGGTGACCGCGGCCGCCATCGCCGCCGAGGCCGGCGTCGATGACTTCCTCGCCGAGGCGACGCCCGAGAACAAGCTCGCGATGATCCGCGACTACCAGGACAAGGGTCACCTGGTCGCGATGACCGGCGACGGCACCAACGATGCACCGGCGCTCGCGCAGGCCGACGTCGCGGTCGCGATGAACTCGGGCACGCAGGCCGCGAAAGAGGCCGGCAACATGGTCGACCTCGACTCGAACCCGACCAAGCTGCTCGAGGTCGTCACCGTTGGCAAGCAGATGCTGATGACGCGTGGCTCGCTGACCACGTTCTCGATCGCGAATGACGTCTCGAAGTACTTCGCGATCATCCCCGCCGCGTTCGTCGGGACCTATCCGCAGCTCAAGGCGCTCGACATCATGCACCTGCACTCGCCGACCACGGCGGTGCTCTCGGCGGTCATCTTCAACGCGCTGATCATCATCGCGCTGATCCCGATCGCGCTGCGCGGACTCAAGGTGCGCGCGGCATCCGCGGCGGTCACGCTGCGCCGGAACATCTTGATCTTCGGCGTCGGCGGCCTGCTCCTGCCGTTCCCGTTCATCAAGCTCATCGACCTGCTGCTCACCGCCATGGGGGTGTCATGAAGGAAGCCCTGCGTCCTGCGTTCGTCTCGCTGCTCGTGTTCACGGTGCTGCTCGGGGTCGTCTACCCGCTGTTCATGGACGGGATCGCCGCCGTGCTGTTCCCGCACCAGGCGACGGGCTCGCTCATCCGCGACAAGGATGGCCACGTGGCCGGCTCCGAGCTGATCGGCCAGCCTTTCGACAACCCGGCCTACTTCTGGAGCCGGCCCACGGCCGAAGCGAACTACGATGCGTCGAATTCGGTCGCGACGAACGCCGGGCAGTCGGCGTTCATCGACGACAAGGGCCACCTCGGTCCGAACCCGACGCTGACGAAGAACGCGAAGGACCGGATCGACGCGCTCCTGGCCGCGGACCCGGACAACAAGGCTCCCGTGCCGGTGGACCTCGTGACGGCATCGGCCTCCGGCCTCGATCCCGACATCTCGCCCGAGGCCGCGTACTACCAGGTGGGGCGGGTCGCCCGCCTGCGGGGCCAGCCGGAGGCCGCGGTGCGCGCGCTTGTCGACGACCACGTCGAGGGCCGGACGTTCGGCGTGCTGGGCGAGCCGCGCGTGAATGTCCTACTCTTGAACCGGGCCCTCGACGCGAAGTTCGGGTCCGCGAAGCCGAATGGATGACGAGCGCGACGACCGTCCCGATCCCGACGCCTTGCTCGCACAGCTCAAGGCGGAGGAGACCCGCGCGACTCGTGCGAGGCTGAAGATCTTCTTCGGCGCGGCGCCCGGCGTCGGCAAGACCTACGCGATGCTGCAGGAGGCGCGGCGCGCCCACGCCGACGGCGACGAGTTCGTGGTCGGCGTCGTCGAGACCCACGGCCGGCGCGAGACCGAGGAGCTGCTCGCCGGCTTGCCAGTGCTCCCGCGCAAGTCGGTGCAGCACCGCGGCGTGGCGCTCGCGGAATTCGATCTCGACGCCGCGCTCGTCCGCAAGCCCCGGTTGATCCTCGTCGACGAGCTCGCCCACACCAACGCGCCGGGCAGCAAGCACGTCAAGCGCTGGCAGGATGTCCTCGACCTGCTGGACGCCGGCATCGACGTCCACACGACGATCAATGTTCAGCACGTCGAGAGTCTCGGCGACGTGATCCAGCAGATCACCGGCGTGCGCGTCCGCGAGACCGTGCCCGACGCGCTGATCGAGCGGGCCGACGAGATCGAGCTCGTCGACATCTCGCCCGACGAGCTGCTCGAGCGGCTCGCCGAGGGCAAGGTCTACGTGCCCGAGCAGGCGCAGCGCGCCGTCCAGAACGTCTTCCACAAGGGCAACCTCCATGCGCTCCGCGAGCTCGCGCTGCGCCGCACCGCCGAGCGCGTCGACGCCGAGGTCCGCGCATATCGCAAGGAGAAGGGCATCTCCGACACCTGGGCGACCGCCGAGCGGATTCTCGTTTGCGTCGGTCCGAGCCCGGGCTCGGAGCGGCTGATCCGCGCGACCAAGCGCATCGCGGAGGGCCTGCACGCCGAGTGGGCCGCGGCGCACGTCGAGGTACTGGGCGCGCCACCGCTGTCGGAGAAGGACCGCGACCGCGTCGAGGCGCACCTCCGGCTCGTCGAGGCGCTCGGCGGCGATGTCGTGCGGCTCGCGGGGCGCTCGGTCGCAGGCGCGCTGCTCGACTACGCGCGCGAGACCAACGTCACGCGGATCGTCGCCGGCAAGCCGACGCACCCGCGCTGGCGCGACCTCGTCAGCGGCAGCCTGCTCGACTCGCTGATCCGCGGGTCCGGCTCGATCGAGGTCCACGTGATCGCGCCGGTCGAGAAGGGCAAGCCGCCTCCGGCCTCGCCGATCCCGCGCGAGCGCCCCACGGCCGCGGCGTACGGCTGGGCGGTACTCGCGATCGCGGTCGCCACCGCGGCCTGCGTGATGCTCGCCGACTACGCGACCATCGCCGAGATCACGATGGTCTACCTGATCGCGATCACGCTCGCGTCGCTCGGCGGGCGCGGGCCCTCGCTGCTCGCGGCGTCCCTGGCGGTCGCGGCGTTTGACTTCTGCTTCGTTCCGCCGAAGTACACGTTCGCGGTCTCCGATCTGCGTTACCTGATGACGTTCGGCGTGATGTTCGCCGCAGGCATCGTGATCAGCACGCTGACGACCCGGCTGCGCGGCCAGGAGCGCGATGCGCTGATCCGCGAGCGCCATACCGCGGCGCTGCTCGGGTTCACGCGCGATATCGCCTCGGCGACGTCGCCCGCGGACGTCGCGGCGGTCACCGTCGAGCACCTCGAGGCGTCGTTCCCGGTGTCGGCCGCGGTGCTCGTGCCCGATCCCGAGGAGCCGGGTGCGCTCGGCGCGGTTGCCGGCCTGACGCCGCTGGCGGCGCAGGAGCTCGGCGTCGTGCGCTGGGCGTTCGAGCACAAGCAGACGGCGGGGAAGGGCACCGACACGCTTCCGGGCGCGCGCATCCTCGCGGTGCCGCTGGTCTCCGGTGACGATGCTGTCGGTGTGATCGCGGTGCAGGCGAAGCAGGACCCGCGGCGGCGCGGTGGCATCGCGGTCGCGCTGATCGAGGCGATCGCTCGCCAGGCCGGCCTCGCACTCGGCCGCGTCAAGTTCGCGGAGCAGGCGCGCGACGCGGCGCTGCGCATTCGCACCGAGGAGATGCGCACGGCGCTCCTGTCGGCGGTCTCGCACGACCTGCGCACGCCGCTCGCGGTGATCACCGGCGCCGCGACCACGCTGCGCGACGACGGCGATCGCCTGCCCGCCGCGGTGCGCCACGACCTGTCCAGCCAGATCGTCGACGACGCGCGCCGGCTCGAGCGCGTGCTCGGCAACCTGCTCCAGCTGACGCGCGTCGAGAGCGGCCTGGTGCCGGCGCGCGAGCTGATCCCGGTCGAGGAGCTGGTCGGAGGTGCACTCACGCGCATGGAAGGTGTGCTCGGCACGTGGAAGGTCGATCTCGACGTGCCGTCGGATCTCGCGGTCCCGGTCGATCCGGTGCTGTTCGAGCAGGTGCTGATCAACCTGATCGACAACGCGATCAAGCACGGCGCGCCGCCGCTCGAGCTCCATGCCGCGCGCGAGGGCGACAAGGTCATCATCGATGTCGTCGACCACGGCCGAGGCGTGCCCGCGGAGCTCGGCGCGACGCTGTTCGACAAGTTCGTCCGCGCGTCGAATGCGCCGGGCGCAGGGCTCGGGCTCGCGGTCGTGCGTGCGATCGTGGAAGCACATGGCGGGCACGTCAGCGTGGACAACGTTCCGGGGGCCGGTGCGCGCTTCCGGGTCGAGCTGCCGGCGGAGCATCCGGCGGCGAAGCGCCCGAAGCTCGACGAGCTCGCGATCTTGCCCGTGCGGGAGGCCGCGTCATGAGCACCATCCTCGTTGTCGATGACGATCTCCAGCTGCGCCGGTTCTTGCGCACGACGCTCGCCGGTCACGGGCACTCCGTCGTCGAGGCAGGCTCGGTCGCCGAGGCCGTCGACGCGGTCGGGCGCGTCCAGCCGGCGGTGATCCTGCTCGACCTCGGTCTCCCCGACGGCGACGGCCTGGCGGTGCTGCGCCGGATCCCGCCCGAGGATCGCCCTCCGATCATCGTGCTGTCGGCGCGCGGTCAGGAAGGGGACAAGGTCACCGCGCTCGACGCCGGTGCCGACGATTACCTGACCAAGCCGTTCGGCGCCAGCGAGCTGCTCGCGCGCATCCGCGTCGCCCTGCGCCGCACGGCAGGCACGCCTGCACCGGACGTGATCGAGGTCGGCCCGATCAAGATCGATCAGCCGCGCCACCAGGTCACGGTCTCGGGCAGCGAGGTCCACCTGACGCCGATCGAGTTCCGGCTGCTCCTCGAGCTCGCGCGCCAGCCCGGCCGCGTGCTGACGCACCGCCAGCTGCTCCGCGAGATCTGGGGTCCGAACGCCGTGGAGGAGGTCCACTACCTCCGCGTCCACATGGGGGCACTGCGCCGCAAGATCGAGGCGGATCCGGCGCGCCCGCAGTGGCTGCTCACCGAGGCCGGTGTCGGCTATCGGCTGCGCGAGCCCACGCCCGAGGCTCCGGCGGGCTAGCTCGCCGGCGACGTACGACGACGAGCACGCACGCGAACGTCAGGAATGCGAGCGCCGCGATCATCGCGCGTGCCGCGCGAGCCACACGACGCTTGCGATGCTGCAGGCCGCGCCGACCATGCCCGCGAGCGTCAGCGGCGCCGCGAACAGCTCGATCAGACTGACGATCGCGAGCACCGCGAACGCGAGGTGCGTGTCGGAGTCGCCGACGTCGACCGCAGGGTCGATCGGCATGTCTCGATACGGATGCACGGCTACTCCGCCGGGCGCCAGCGAGCGCGCAGCACGTGGAACACGAGCCCGACGATCGCGACGACGACCATCATCAGACCGAGCGTCGCGTCGAACCCGAAGGCCGAGCGCTCGACGAGCGTGATCATGACCGGGATGATGCCGATGACCAGCAGGAGCCCGTAGAGGATGAGGTCCTCGGGGTCGACCTGTGGTCTGCGGGGCGGTCGCATAGGTGCATCACGATAGGGGTGCATGACACGGGCCAGTGGGCTGACTTCTTTGGTACCGGTTCTCGGCTCAAGCTGCCGTGAAGAACGGATCAAGAAACCATCAGGATTTGCTGTGGCGCACCCGGCGCGTCGCGGGCGCATGGCCACGCAACGGCCGCGCATTGGCTCGATCTCTACAGCCGCGCCACTCGGTCATCTTGACCCCAACTTGATGCAGGTCGGACGGGTTCTTGAGGCGGGCACAGCTATCTCCAGAGCGTGCTCGCAGACATCGCTCGGCATGCGGCGCTCGTCCTCCTCGGCGGATTCGTGATGGTGGCGGGATCGGTATCGGGAGGTCGCGGAGTAGCGCCCGGGCTGGTGATCGCGGCCCTCGGGACCGTGCCGCTCGTGAGGCTCGTGCGCCGTCGCCGGCGTTTGCCGCGCGCGCGGCTGGCCGTTCGTGGAGTGTGAGGACCATGCCTGCAACGAGCTCGCTGTCGAAGGTCGAGATTCGCGGATCCGCCGCGCTGCTCGTCGATGTCCACGCGGTCGAGGAGCGCATGCCGGGGGTCGCCACGGCGATGTGTGAAGCCTACGGGAAGCATACGGCGGCTTGCGGCGGCGTTGACAAGGTGATCGCTACTCTGGAGCTGTGCAGCGGGTGGTCGCTGCTGGAGCCTTCATGTTGGGTCCCATTTTCACGTCGTCGAGGTGGTTGCCCGAGCTCGATAACCCGACGGTGGCATACGTGCTGCTCGTGCTCGGTACGATCGGGCTCGTCGCGGAGCTGACCTCGACCTTGTTCCTCGGACGGATGGCGCTGTACTTCATCGCGCTCACCGGTGGTGTTCTTGGCGTCGTTCGCCGCCACCGCCACGCGTCGACGCGGCCTTGACGGAGCACCCGATCGGGCCGCGGCCAGCCGCCGGGCATGAGCACGAGTTCGCGGTAGCCTCTCCGGGTGAGCGAGGACGATCGCCCGGACCCCGATGCGCTGCTGCGAGCGCAGGCGCCGGGCCGCGCGCGCCTCAAGATCTTCTTCGGGGCCTCGCCGGGGGTCGGCAAGACATACGCGATGCTCGAATCCGCCGCTCGGCTGAAGGCCGAGGGCACCGATGTCGTGATCGGGATCGTCGAGACGCACGGGCGGGTCGACACGGCGGCGCTGCTCGACGGCCTCGAGGTGCTACCGCGCAAGAAGATCGCCTATCGCGGCATCGAGCTCGAGGAGCTCGATGTCGACGCGGCCGTCGCGCGCAAGCCGTCGGTGATCCTCGTGGACGAGCTCGCCCACACCAACGCGCCGGGTGTGCGACACCCCAAGCGCTGGCAGGACGTCATGGATCTGCTCGAGGCGGGGATCGACGTTCATACGACCGTCAACGTCCAGCATGTCGAGAGCCTGGTCGACGCGGTCTCGCAGATCACGGGGGTACGCCAGCGCGAGACGATTCCCGACGCGGTGCTCGAGCGCGCCGACGAGATCGAGCTGATCGACCTGCCGCCCGAGGAGCTACTCGACCGGCTCGCGGAGGGCAAGGTCTACGTGCCCGAGCAGGCGCGCCGCGCGATCGACAACTACTTCAAGCGCGGCAACCTGATGGCGCTGCGCGAGCTGGCACTGCGGCGCACGGCGGAGCGCGTCGATGCCGATGTCCAGGCGTACCGGCGCGAGCAACGGATCCGCACCCTGTGGCCGACACGCGAGCGGCTGCTCGTGTGCATCGGACCGAGCCCGGCGTCGGAGAAGCTCGTGCGCGCGGCGCGGCGGATCGCCGAGGGCATGCACGCACCGTGGTTCGCGGTGCACGTCGAGGTCACCGGCGCGCCGCCGCTGTCGACCGAGGATCGCGATCGCGTCGAGGCGCACGTCGCGCTGGCGGAGACACTCGGCGGAGAGGCCGTGCGGCTGACCGGAAACTCGGTCGCCGGAGCGGTGCTCGCGTTCGCGAGGGAGCGCAACGTCACACGGATCGTCGCGGGCAAGCCGACGCACTCGCGGTGGCGCGATCGCCTGCGCGGCAGCCTGCTCGACGAGCTGATCCGCGGCTCGGGCGACATCGAGATCCACGTGATCGCGCCGAGCGAGGACCTACCGGCGCGTCCGACACCCGAGGTCGCGCCGCGCGAATGGACCGGCTACTTGCGCGCGTTCGCCGCGGTGATGATCGCGACCGGTATCGGCGTGTTCGCCGGCCCACGCCTCGCTCTGCCCGATGACGTGATGCTGTACCTGTTCGCGATCATGCTCGCCGCGCTCGGCGGGCGCGGGCCCGGGCTCGTGGCGGCCGCGCTGTCGGTCGCCGCGTACGACTTCTTCTTCGTGCCGCCGCGGTACACCCTGCACGTCGCCGAGGTCCGCCACCTGATGACGTTCGCGGTGATGTTCGCGGTCGGCACCGCGCTCGGCACGCTGGTCGCCCGCCTGCGCCACGCCGAGGAGGCGAGCCTGCAGCGCGAGCGGCGGACCGCGGCGTTGCTCGCGTTCACCACCGAGGTAGCGGCCGCGCGCGACATCGCCGACGTCGCCGCCGCCGTCGTCTCGCACGTCGAGGACGCGATCGCCGCGCCGACGGTCGTGCTCGTGCCAGCGACCGACGGCACGCTCTCCGCCGCGGCGGGGCTCCAGCCGCTCGCCGAGAACGAGATGGCGGTCGCGCGGTGGGCGCACGAGCACCGGCGGCCCGCCGGGCGCGGCACCGAGACGCTGCCGTCGGCGCGCCTGCTCGCGATGCCGCTGTGGGTCGGCGAGGACTCCACCGGCGTCGCGGCGGTCCAGATCGAGCGCGCGCGCCGCCGCATCGATCTCGACGCGCGCCGTCTGCTCGAGGCGATCGCCCGCCAGGGCGGTGTCGCGATCGCCCGCCTGCGGCTCGCCGAGGAGGCACGCGCCGCCGCGCTGCGCATGCAGGCCGAGGAGCTGCGCAGCTCGCTGCTCTCGACCGTCTCCCACGACCTGCGCACGCCGCTCGCGATCATCACGGGCACCGCGTCCGGCCTGCGCGACACCGCGACGGGCGACGATCGCGAGGCTCTCGACACGATCGTCGACGAGGCGCGCCGGCTCACCAAGATCCTCGAGAACCTGCTCGCGATCACGCGCGTCGAGAGCGGCGCGGCGGTCAAGCGCGAGTGGATCCCGGTCGAGGAGATCGTCGGCGCTGCGCTCGCGCGGTGCGAGGGCGTGCTCGCCGGCCGCGACGTCGCGATCCACGTCGACGCCGACCTCGCCGTCGAGGTCGATCCGGTGCTGACGGAGCAGCTGCTGCTCAACCTGCTCGAGAACGCCGCGAAGCACACGCCGGCGGGGACCCCGATCGAGATCCGCGCCTCGCGGGACGGCGCGGGCGTCGCGGTCGAGGTCTCCGACCGCGGCCCCGGTCTTCCCCCGGGCCCGCCCGAGCAGGTGTTCGCGAAGTTCTTCCGTGGCCCCGACACCCGCACCGCCGGCGCCGGCCTCGGCCTCGCCGTGTGCCGCGGGATCGCGGTCGCCCACGGTGGGCGCATCGAGGCGTTGCGCCGCGACGGCGGAGGCGCGACGTTCCGGGTCTGGCTGCCCGGCGGCGAAGCGCCGGAGGCCCCGTCCGAGGCCGCATGACCGAACCATCCGATACCGTGCTCGTCGTCGAGGACGAGGCGCCGATGCGGCGGTTCGTGCGCTCCGCGCTGACCACCCACGGCTTCAAGGTCGTCGAAGCGGGCACGCTGCGCGATGCTGAAGGCCTGGCGACCGAGTCGCCGCCCGACCTCATCCTGCTCGACCTCGGCCTCCCCGACGGCGACGGCCTCGAGCTGCTCGCCCGCCTACGCGAGTGGTCGCGCGCCCCGGTGATCGTGCTGTCCGCGCGCGGCCGCGAGGAGGACAAGGTCGTCGCGCTCGACGCCGGCGCCGACGACTACCTGACCAAGCCGTTCGGCACGAGCGAGCTGCTCGCGCGCATCCGCGTCGCGCTCCGCCACGCACGCGCCCAGCAGCGTCCCGACGAGCCGGTCCTCGCGGTCGGCCCGATCAAGATCGACCACGCGCGCCACGAGGTGCACGTCGCCGGCACGCTCGTCCACCTGACGCCGATCGAGTTCCGCCTGCTCGCGCTCCTCGCGCGCCACGCCGGCAAGGTGCTCACGCACCGCCAGCTGCTCCACGAAGTCTGGGGCCCGCGCTCGACCCACCAGACGCACTACCTCCGCGTCCACATGGCGGCGCTGCGCCGCAAGATCGAAGCCGACCCGGCGCGCCCGAAGTACCTGATGACCGAAGCCGGCGTGGGCTACCGGTTACGTGACTGAGGAGTCAGAGACACGAAAACACGAAACCGGACGCGAAACGGCGCCTCGCCGCGCTTGCTTCGCAATCGCGACTCGGCCAGTCGGTCACCTTCGGGTACTTCCCGACAGTGGCCGAGGTGTAGCGGCGCTTCGCCGCTACGCCGAGGCGCGGTCTGAGGCGGCTGCGGGCAAGGGTCGTGCGGACCGCGGGGCGTGCGCACGAGGGCTTTCGCGTCCCTTTTTTGTGTTTTCGTGTTTTCGTGTCTCTGGGCCGTCAGAGCTCGATCTGCAGGCCGAGCTCGACCACGCGGTTCGGCGGCAGGTTGAAGAACGCCGTCGGCGGGCGCGAGTTGCGCGCGAGGAAGGTGAACAGCATCTTGCGCCAGCGCGCGATCTTTCCCGCGCCGGTGGTCAAGAGGGTCTGGCGGCCGAGGTAGTAGGTCGTGTCGGCCTGGTTGACCGAGAGGCCGTGCTTCTCGCAGCGGTTGAGGATCTTGGGGACGTTCGGCTGCTGCATGAAGCCGACCCGTGCGATCACGCGGTAGAAGCCGAGGTCGATCTCCTTGCCCTCGGCGTTCTTGTGGCGCAGCGGGCGGACCTGCAGCGACGTGTTGCCGACCGCGAACGGGACGTTCTCGGTCATCACGGAGAGCAGGACGACCTGCTTGTGCAGGACCTTGTTGTGCTTGACGTGGTGGAGCAGGACGTTCGGCATGCCGTCGGTGCCGGAGGACATGAAGACCGCGGTGCCGGCGACCCGGGGCAGGGGCGTCTCGCCGATGTCCTGGAGGAACATCTCGTCGGGGATCGTGCCGGTCTCCATCGTCTTGGAGAGCTCGAACCGGCCGCGCCACCAGGTGGTCATGATGATGAACACGCCGCACCCGACGGCGAGCGGGAACCAGCCGCCGGCCGCGATCTTCTCGGTGTTGGCGGCGAAGAACGCGAGGTCGATCGCGACCATCGGGATGAACAGCGCGAGCGCGGTGCCGAGCTTGTAGTTCCAGTTGCGGTGGCAGACGAGGAAGTAGAGGTAGGACGTGATCGCCATCGTGCCGGTGACCGCGATGCCGTAGGCCGCCGCGAGCGACGACGACGACTTGAACGCGAGGACCAGCGCGACGGACGCGACCATCAGCATCCAGTTGACCTCGGGGATGTAGATCTGGCCCTCGGCCTTGTGCGACGTGTGGACGACCGTCACGCGCGGCACGTAGCCGAGCTGCACGGCCTGGTTGGTCAGCGAGAACGCGCCCGAGATCAGGGCCTGGGAGGCGATGATCGCGGCGAACGTCGCCAGGATGATCATCGGGATCAGGAACGGGCCGCCCGACACCAGGTCGTAGAACGGGTTGTTCACCTTCGCGCCCTCCTCGAGGTAGAGCGCGCCCTGGCCGAAGTAGTTGAGGAGCAG
>Ga0316628_100003788_pt1 | contig 11708 bp, 13 predicted proteins | sample OWC_Aug_M2_C1_D5_FD_207648 | JGI IMG/M metagenome (GOLD analysis project Ga0316628, IMG submission 207648) | Wetland soil microbial communities from Old Woman Creek delta, Ohio, United States - OWC_Aug_M2_C1_D5_C | ecosystem: Environmental > Terrestrial > Soil > Wetlands | place: USA: Ohio... | reverse complement strand
AGTCTGGCAAGCATTTCGTGCGCCGGATCCGCAAGAATTGGTCAACTTCACTCAACAGGACGTCCCCGGAATGCCCTTCTTGCGTGCTGCGCTTTGGCGCTTCCTGGAGGAGTTTCCTTGGACGCGGAACGGGCTGTCACGTATGCAACGGCAGGTGTTACAGGCAGTTGACTCGGGCGCGCGGAGCAAAGGTGAGATCTACATATCTTCGCGCAGGTTGGAACAATGCCCGTGGGGCGATGCTTCCGTCTATCTTCGCGTGGACAGCCTGACCACCGGCCCGGCTCCCGCCTTGCGGAAAACCCCGGACGGCGATTTCACCATCACCGAACAGGGCAGAGATTTGTTGAGCGGGAAGGCGGATTGGGTGACGCTTTGCGGCAGCATCAATGTGTGGCTCGGCGGCGTTCATCTCAGCGGCGCTGACGCTGCCTGGTGCTGGGACGAAAAAACGCAGAAGCTGGTCCCTATCTCATAAGGCCGTTGCTGGGCAAAAACCCCGTACGTCTCCGCCTTTACTAATCCGCGAAGAAACCTGACAATAAAAGTTTCGTACCAAGGAGCACGAGACCGCATGCCAGTGACTGGTGAACTGATCCGGATGATGAATTACGTTGATGACATTGCCGCCACTCTCCGCCGCATCCAGGTGGGCGTTGCCGGTATGACCGAGGAAGAGAAGAAGCGCCTTGCGGATTACATGCGCAAGGCCGATCCCAACTACGTGAAGATGCTGGATAGCCTGGAGAAGAGCTAGTCCATGGCGGAAATCCAAACCGTTGCAGTGATCGGCGCCGGCATCATGGGCCGGGGCATTGCTCATGTCGCCGCGCTGGGCGGCTACCGGACCATTCTTGAAGACATTCTTCCCGCCAGCCTGCGCAAGGCGGAAAGCGAAATCCGCGGCAACCTGGACAAAGCTATCGAACTGGGCAAGGTCTCCAAGGGCGAGGCCGATGCAGCTCTCGCGCGCCTGGAGTACGCTTCCACGGTCGAGGAGGCGGCCCGCGAAGCCGATCTGGTCATTGAGGCCGTGCCTGAAGAGATGGAGTCGAAGATCGAGATTTTCACTCTGCTCGATAAGATCTGCAAGCCGCACACGCTTCTCGCTTCCAACACGTCTTCTTTCAGTGTGACCGAGATTGCTTCCGTCACCTACCGCGCGCGCAAAATCCTGGGCATGCATTTCTTCAATCCGGTGCACAAGATGAAGCTGCTGGAAGTGGTGCGCGCTCTGGAAACCGATGACGAGGCCATCGCGGCCTGCGCCGAAGTCGGCCGCCGCATGGGCAAGGAAGTGGTGGTGATCAAGGAAGCGCCCGGCTTCATCACCAGCCGCATCAATGCCATGATCGGCAATGAAGCGTTTTACATGCTGCAAGAGGGAATCGCCTCTGCCGCCGACATCGACAAAGCGCTCAAGCTCGGGCTGAATCACCCCATGGGCCCCTTCGAACTGGTGGACCTTGTGGGATTGGATACACGCCTGCACATCCTGGAATACCTGCACAAATCTCTGGGTGAAAAATTCCGCCCCGCGCCCCTGCTGGTGCAGTACGTGAAAGCCGGCAGGTTGGGACGCAAGACAGGGAAGGGCGTGTACGAATACCCAGAGAAGATTGGGTGATCGGGTGATCGGAACATCGGGCGATCGGAGAGAATCAGCCACCGCCCTGATCGGAAAGCTTCAGAGACGGTTGCGTGCAGAGTTGTGTCACTCTGCTCTGCTGTGAGTCATTCAAACAGAACACGTCCCCTTTTCCCCCAGATCACCCGATGACGGCGATCACCCGATCACCCGATTGCCAAACTCAGCAGACATTTGAGGAGGCGAGGAGACCCTTCCCGAAACCGGCCCCTTGCGAAAAGACAAAGCCCTCGGTGGTCCCCGATGGTCAGTTCGGGGACCGTCTCTGAGGAGGTGTCTGGACAGGAAAACCGAGGGGGGAGGGATACCTGGAAACCTTGCTACTTGGCCTGGCTTGCGCCGGATGCTTCATCCTTTACAGCATCTTTAAAATTGCGGATTCCGTCGCCCAGTCCCTTTCCCAATCCCGCCAGCTTGCTGGGGCCAAAAAATATCAGGGCGATGATAAGAATTAGCAGCAGGTGCATCGGCTGCATGATGCCTTCAAACATGGGTCCTCCCAAAACTCTCGACTTGACTGTAGTTTTGGCTAGGCGTTGCGTCGCCTAACCTGTTAAGAACTATGCGGCGGGCGGATTATGTATGGATTAGAGGAGAATTAGAAATCCTAATAGGAAGGTCCAACAACCAAGGTGCGGTACTACTTCTGAAAAGAGAGAGCGCCAATTCCGGGCGCGGCAAGGAATCCCCCCAATATTCGTAATTGCTTCTACAAAACAGGGATTCCTCGCCTGCGACTCGCGATTACAAGAATTGCCTAATTCCCCGCGGGCTTGGCGTTGGGGCTCATGCGCATGGGCAGGCGTCCATCGGCGCCGCTGGTCAGGTGCATGAACGCCTGATCGCCAATCAGCGAAGCGAACACCGCGTCCACGCGCGCTTCCATCATCTCTTTGCTGCGCACTGCCTGGTAGCGCTCATATTGGTAGAAGTGGCGCTTGAGCAGTTCGAGCGCTTTCTGTTTCTGTCCGGCTTGCGCGTAGATGGCGGCAAGGTTGTAGGAAGCAGGCAGCAGCTTTTCGTTCTCTCGAGCGATCTTCAACGCCTCGTCCGCGTGCCCGTTGCCGGCCATGAAAGCCGCGGCAAAAATCAGGTTGTAAGGATCGTTGGGTTCCAGCTTGAGCGCTTCTTTGGTGTAGTAGTCGGCCTTGGCCGTCTCGCCTTCGCTGTTCCAGTAGACCGCCAGATTGCGATACGCCAGCGCCAGCGGGAACTCGCGGACTGAATCTTCCATCAGGGCCAGGCCCTTCTTGAAGTCGCCTTCATGGATGGTCATCTTGCCCAGCCCGTGCAGCGCCACGGCGCGTGACATGGGATCGGCCGGCATGGCCAGGATCGCATCGAAAGTGGTTCGCGCCCTGTCCCAGTCGCCGATGTGGTGGCGATAGAGCTCGCCCAGGAAGCGCAATGGCGTAGGATCAGCGGGGTCAATCTGGTGCGCGGCTTTGTACAGGCGCTCCGCTGCCATGTACTTCGCGGCGTTTTCCGCCCGCAGTCCGGCGCGCAAGGTTTTTTCAATCTGCGCGGTCACGGCCGGGTCGAAGTTCGGCGCGTCCGGCACTTCAGCAACTTGCACGCCCAGCTTCTTCAGTTCCTTGGCCGCATCCTTGGCGCGCTTGGGGAAGAGGCACTTCTGCTCATACACCGCGCGAAGCTCGGCGATCGCGCCCGGGTTGTCGCCGGCTTTGGCCTTGGTCTTGGCGTCTTCCATCTTCTCTTTGAGCGAGGCTTCGCGCTTCTTCATCTCGCTCTCCAGCAGCTTTTCCAGGTCGCCGACTTTGAGCTTGCCGTCTTTGTTCTCCAGCCGGCCGACCACCGTGCCGTCTGAAGCTTGCGCAATGACCGCGATGGGCAGCTTGCCGTCCGGCACGTACTTGTGCCCGATGGCATTGCTCGCATCCACAACGCCCATGGTCACGCATTGCTGGGAATAGAGCTGCAGGGTGCGCGATTCGCGCAGGCTGGATTTTTCAAACTCCACGTTAGACGACGGAAACCAGTAGACGACCAGTCCATCTTTCACTTCATCGGCGGCCTTAATCAGCTTCCACGGCACCGTGTACACTTCCTGGCTGCTGCCGCCGGACATGCCGCCCATCCCGCCGCCGCCTCCTCCTCCACACGTGGCCCAGACTTGCGAGGCCAGAAAAACGGTGATCAGGCCCAGGGACAGAGAACGTTGCAGGATTGTGGGTTTCATAGGGCGGGATTATAGCAGTTGGGCGGGAGGCGGAAGGAGCCGCAGTTCTACAGGGTTTATTTCATCGCGGCACGCTGCGTGCTGGCCGTTTCCTGGTCGTAGAGCACATCCAGGGCCTTGACGACAGATCGAGTAGCGCTGCTCGAAGGTTTTCGCTGGAGGAAGAATTCAGCCTGCCGTTTAAATACGCCTAATGCCTGCTCTTGTGGCAGATAGAGACGTTCTTGTGGATCGGAGATGACCCACGCATCGTTGCGGCGGGAGAGGATCAGCTGCCGCTGCACTGTTTTTCCGGAAGCAACTTTTCCATCTGCCAGTGTGAGTATCTCGTTGAGCTTGAGGATGACTAATCCTTGTTCCTTGCTGATCTTTACCTTCCGGACCTCCATGCGTTCAATGATCGAAATGGGGTGGGAAAGATCGAAAAGCTGCCCGGCGATCAGTTTCTCCGCGCGGGCATCGCCGCTCTGTCGCAGCGCGATCGCAACATCCTTCTTTGTTGGTTTGGCGCGCTGGTGAATCACAGCGGTGAGCGAAGGCGAGTCCGGCTCCGTTGGTGCGCTGTGGGACTGGGCTGGCAGCGGTGACAACGCGCCGTCGGCTGGTGGTTTCCTCGTCGTCTTGCCGGACAGAGGGTACGCACGGCCCGGGGCCTGAGCTGCAACCGGCGAATCGTCGCGCTCCATCTGCGAGGTGGTCAGTGCGGCGAGCAGGGCCTGATCTGTGGCGGGACCGATGCGGTAGCGGAAGAAGCGCGGGCGTCCGCGCATTTTCCAGGAGTCCGTTGTCCATGGCTCGGTGACGATGCCGGAGCGAACGGAGCTGAAAAACGTTCTGTCCTCGGGCGAGACCACAATTCCTACGTGTCCTCGCCAGACGATTAAGTCTCCCGGCTGCGGACGGGAGACTTGCTCAAACGCGTGTACTCCCTGGTAAAGATCGCGTGACTCGGCATAAGCATAGTGGAGGCCGGTGCGGTTATAGATCTTATGGACTAGATGGGAACAATCCGGCTTGCGTCCGGGACCGCGGCCCTGTTGCAGCGCAAAATCCACCAGGGCTTGTCCCTGCTCAAAAGACAACAGCGCCGTGGCGCCCTCTTCGCCCGTACTCTGCGCGGAAAGCACCGTCCCTCCGCCGATCACCCACGGCAGCGATGCACATAGTGCGAGTTTCACCAGGTTGCGCATAAGTGACCGGTCTTGCTGGTTATATTCTCTGATGATTTTTCCTTCGCGGGTGCTTGCTCGCCATTTCTTAAAGTATCCGGGGTACATGAACGCACGTGCCCGCCGCCGCAGCAAAGATCGGTAGAAATCGCGCTGGCTTTCGCCTTCAAACAAGCCGCCGCTGAGCCCTCACGACCCGCGACTCGGCAAGCAGCATCTCAAGCCTGTTTGCGCCCCAACCGGCCCGCGCTTAACATACAAGCACCTAGGGGAGGACGCCATGCCCAGGGCACACTCCGGGGAACTGCAAATCGATTACACCGATCTTGGCCGGGGAGAGCCGGCCCTGCTCCTTTTTTCCGGCTGGTGCGCCACGCGCGAAGCTTACGGCCAAATGAATGAGCTTTGCTCACGCCGGCGTCGCGTGATGGCCTTGGACTGGCGTGGCCACGGCCACTCAGAACCCTCGCCTCATGACTTCGGCGCGAAAGAATTGGTGGATGATGCCCTGGCGGTGATGGAAGCCAGCGGCGCGGAGTTTGTTGTTCCGGTAGCGCTGGCGCATTCGGGATGGGTCGGCATCGAACTTCGGCGACGTCTGGGATCCCGCATTCCTGGCCTGGTGTTGATTGATTGGATCGTTCTTGACCCGCCGCAGCCTTTCCTTGCCGCCCTGCATGCCATGCAAGACCCCAAGCGCTGGCGGCAGACACGCGACCAGCTTTTCTCTACATGGCTGCACGGCGTGGACAACCCGGCCGTCTCAGAGTTCGTGCTCAATGGCATGGGCGCCTTTGAAGCGGCGATGTGGGCGCGGGCCGGCAGGGAGATTGCGGCTGCTTATGAAAAGTTTGGCAACCCGTTGAGTGCGCTCAAAGCGCTTGCGCCGCCTGTACCCACGTTTCATCTTTATGCGCAGCCTCCGGACCCGGCTTATTATGAAGCGCAGCAGAGTTTTTCTGCTGCGCACCCATGGTTCACGGTCCGCCGTATCAGCGCGCACAGTCACTTTCCCATGCTGGAGGAACCGGAAGAGATGGCGCAAGCAGTGGAGAGTTTTGTAGAGCGACTGCCGGAGGCGGATTTGGTTGCCGGATAAGGCCGCGGAAGAGGGGGAAGTCTTACCTTGTCGCCGGCCGCTCGGTGCTCTTGAGCAGCTCATTGACAATCGTGACCAGCTCTTCCGGGTTGACCGGTTTTTCTAGATAAAGATCGGCCAGCGGTTCGGCCGCCTGGAAAGCTTCCGCCACAAATCCGGATACAACTACCACCGGCATGCTGCTGTTGTTCTTAGCGGCCTGCACCACAGCCCGGCCGTTGGCGTCGCCCAGTCGCCAGTCCGTGACTACGGCGTCATAGGTGTTGTTCTGCAGCTTCTCCATCGCGTCCCGGGCGGAGGTGGAAGCGGTAACAGTGTGGCCGGCCTGTTCCAGGATGGCGCACTTCAAGGTGACCACGTGCGGTTCGTCGTCGACGCAAAGGATCCTGGCCATGTGGCGTCCTTACGGTGACGCGCGGAAGATTGCGCGCCCAAGAAGATATACCCAAGCTGCCTTATTCTGCGGTACGGGTCATGTCCAAGTCAAATAAGGGCCTATTCGCGCTTTCCCTGGAGAACCGACCGCTGGAACCCTGGGCCTTCTTACTAGCATAACAAAGGACCTGTCCTTTAGGACAGGCCCTTCGCCATTGAACTTCAGGACAATCCCAGCCCTCTAGAACCTCCACACCAGGCCTACGGAAGGCTGTGCCGTGTGCGTGAAGGCGTCGGCGGCCAGTCCGGGAATTTGAAAATCGGGAATCTTGTACAACAACCCGCGATACTCGGCGCGCAGAGCCACGTAAGGTGTGAGATCGAAGTCCACGCCTCCGCCATACACGAAGGCCGCCCTGGTCTGGTTGTTGCCTGACCCGGTTCCGATCCCGATGAAGTTGTTGCTCAGGCTGTTGGTCGGCCGAAAAGAGAGGGCGCCAATGCCGGCCAGACCATAGGGCCGGACCTTGCTTCGCGAAGGCGCAGTGATTACGGCCTCGCCAGTGATTTGTTGCATGTTGGCCTGAATGTCGGTCTCGCCGAACACCGGGTCAAAGAATTTCTGCGTATTGCGCGTATAGCCGTAGTCGCCCTGAATTGCGAACATCGGGCTCAGGTGATAGCGGTACCCGGCCAGAAACCCGCCGCTTTTGGTGGCTTCACTGGGTATGTCAAGGTTGTCAGAATTCCTGGTGATATTGGCCACGCCTTGAAAGTTGACTTCCGAGCGGAAGTCCTGCGCGAAGGCCGAACCGATGAAAAAGACGCAAAGACCCACTACGGGCAAGAAGAGCTTCTTACTCATGAGGTACTTCTCCGGATTATGGATTTGTGAGCTGCTTCTCTAGGACGCCAATAAGAACACCTTGGCTGTACGCGGGTTGCGGGGCTTGAACATTCTTAACAAAGGCGCAGGCGCCTTTCGCAGGCAAAGGCGCAATAAGAAAGGCCGAACCAATGCAACAGGTTCGGCCTTGAGATGATCAGCTCACAACTACCGTGTCTTCTGTTCAACCGGTCCGGCGTCGCCAATCTTCTCCGCCACGGACTTGGCCTGGGTGAAGAGCAGCAGATAGTCCGGGCCGCCGGCCTTGGAGTCCGTGCCGGACATGTTGAATCCGCCGAAGGGATGCGCGCCCACCATGGCGCCCGTGCACTTGCGGTTGAAGTACAGGTTACCAACGTGGAACTCATGGCGCGCTCGCTCCAGCTTTTCCCGCGACGTTGAGTACACCGCGCCGGTCAGGCCGAATTCGGTGTTGTTGGCAATGGCCAGCGCGTCATCGTAATTGCGGGCTTTGATCACCGCCAGCACCGGACCGAAAATCTCTTCCTGGGCGATGCGCGCCTTGGGGGCAATGTCCGCAATCACCGTGGGCTGGATGTAGTAGCCGTCGCCCAGTTCTTTGGCCGCGCCGCCGCCATTGATCACCCGTCCTTCCTTCTTCCCGATTTCGATGTATTCCAGAATGCTCTTATAAGCGCCGGCACTCACCACCGGGCCCATGGGCCTGTTTTCCACGGGGTTACCCACCGTGATCTGGTTCACGCGGTTTTTCAAGCGTTCCAGGAATACGTCATAGATTGTTTCGTCAACGATGACGCGGGAGCAGGCCGAACACTTCTGACCCTGGAAGCCGAAGGCCGAAAGCGCAACGCCTTCCACGGCCGCATCGATATTGGCGTCCGCGTCCACCACGATGGAATCTTTGCCGCCCATTTCCAGGACTGTCCGCTTGATCCACTTCTGCCCCGGCCGCGGTGTGGCCGCGCGCTGGTTGATGTCCAGGCCAACTTCCTTGGATCCGGTGAAAGCGATGAAGCGCGTCTGCGTGTGCTCCACCAGTCCGGCGCCGAAGCTGGAGCCCGATCCCGGACAGAAGTTCACGACCCCATCCGGCATGCCCGCTTCCTGCAATACTTCAAAGAACTTGGCGGCAATGGCCGGCGAATCATGCGAAGGCTTCAGCACCACGGTGTTGCCGGTGACGATGGCCGCCATGGTCATGCCCGCCATGATCGCGCAGGGGAAATTCCAGGGCGGAATGACCGCGCCCACGCCCAGCGGGATGTACATCAGCCGGTCATCTTCGCCGGACAACTGCACCGGCGTTTCCGCTTTGGCCAGGCGCAACGCCTCGCGCGCATAGAACTCGGCAAAATCGATGGTCTCAGCGATGTCGGCGTCGGCTTCAGCCCAGTTCTTGCCCACTTCATAGACCATCCACGCGGCGAATTCGAACTTGCGTTCGCGCAGAATGCCGGCCACGGTGTGAATCAACGACGCGCGCTCTTCGACCGTAGTGCGCTTCCAGCTCTCAAACGCCGCCGCTGCCGCCTGGATCGCCGGCTCCACGTGCTCGCGTCCCGCGCTCTGGAACACGCCCACCATCTGCTTGGGGCTGGCCGGATTTACTGACGTGATCTTCTGCTGGGTCTTGATCAGCCGGTCGCCAATGACCATGTCATATTCGCGGCCCAGCTCAGCGCCGACTTTGGTCAGCGCCTCGCGCATGCGCCGCGCGTTTTCCGTGTTGGTGAAATCCGTGAGAGGCTCGTTCTTGAAAGGACTGTACGGCACCCGCAACGCGGGTTTGGAGGTCTCAAGCACTGTGGCCATGATGATTTCCTTCTGCGCTCAGACAGGAGCGGATGATGTCAGCGAACTCTCTATTTTACATGTTGGTGAGGGGCCCACGTGATCGAAAGGGAGAAACAGTCAACTCACCACGGAGGCACAGAGACACGGAGAAAACAAGGTCAACTTCAAAGCGGTTATGGTCGAGTCCGCTCTGCTTTTGTGTCCTTTGTGGTTGAAGGCGGTTGCCGTGCGCTAGAATCGCCACTATGTCCGAGCTCAACGCCACCATCGCCCGCGAACTCAGCAGGTTCTATCAGGAGAAGGCAGACGCTATCCATGGTTGGATCGACCCTCTCACGAACGAGCACATCTGGACGCGGCCGTATCCCTATGGCAACAGCATCGGCCACCTGCTGTTGCACCTTACCGGCAATCTGAAGTACTACATCGGCGCCGAGATCGCCGGCACCAGGTACGTGCGCAACAGGCAGATCGAGTTCAGCGATCCAACGCATCATCCTAAAGAGCTGTTGCTGAAGAATCTTGATGCAGCCATCACTCTGGTGCGCGCCACGCTGGAAAAGCAGACGGACCAGGATTGGTCTTTGCCTTACAGCGCCAAAGGACTGGAGCAGGCAGGCACGCGTTTTTTTCTTTTCTTGACCTGTGCGGCGCACCTGGGGCATCACACCGGCCAGATCATCTATTTGTGCAAGGAGTTGGAGCGGCAAGCGTCCTTATCTGCCTGATCATGCCCAGGGGTGTATCGGGCGGATGGCCTGGAGCGTATCTACCGGGGAGCAACTTGCATCCAATTCCGTACAATATTCAGGATCTGTTCTCTCCGGGCAAGAAGGAGCGATTTTGTTGCGACCATGGTTTCATGCCATCTTTCTGCTGGCGCTGGCAGTCCCGCAGTTCAACGGGCAGACCGCGGCAAAGCAGTCCACCATCACCATCCATGTGCACAAGTCCGGCGTGCTTTCCGGGTTCGGCCACAATCACATCGTGGTGGCCCCCGTCCGCCAGGCGACGCTGGACACCAGGACCATGACCGCCGAGATCGTCGTGCTCAGCAAGGAGTTGAAAGTCACCGACACAGACGTGTCAGAAAAAGACCGGGCGCAGATTCAGGCCGATATGCTTGGCCCCAAGGTGCTCAATGCGGAAAAGTTCCCTCAGATCCTCTTCAAGTCTTTTCGCATTGAGCCGGCTGGGGCAGGGCGTTTTCACGTCACGGGCACACTGGATCTCCATGGTGTGCGCAAAGAGATCACGCTCGAGATGACAGGCGGCGCCGATCATTATCAGGGCAAGACGAAACTTAAGCAGACCGATTTCGGTATTGAACCTGTCTCCGTCGCCGGCGGAGCAGTAAAGGTCAAGGATGAGTTGGACCTGGACTTGGACATATACGCTGAGAGTGTGAAGAATGCCGGCCGGCGCTAAGATGTCCCCTCTGTTTGCTCAAGACATTCGCGAGCATTACGACGATTTTGCCTGGATCTACCGGCTCTATTGGGGCGAGCACATTCATCATGGCCTGTTCCTTCGCGGTGACGAAACGCCGCAGCAGGCGCAGGAACTGCTCTTGCGCCATTGCGCGGACACGGCCCAAATCCGGCCAGGAATGAAAGTCGCCGACGTCGGCTGCGGCCATGGCGGCACCGCCCGCTTTCTTGCCCGCGAGTACGGCTGCGAAGTGCTGGGGCTGACCATCAGCGAAGTGCAATTCAAGGCGGCGGTGAAAGGCGCGCACTCGCTGGTCGATCCTGCCGCGGTGCGCTTTGAACTGGCCGATGCCGAGAACTATGCGTTTCCCGCAGCGCATTTCGATGTGGTGTGGAACATGGAATCGTCCGAACACTTCTTTGACAAGCCAGATTATTTCCACAAAGCCGCAGCGGCACTCAAGCCCGGAGGACGGCTGTTGGTTGCCGCCTGGACGGGATCAATGCAGGAGGATTTGATTCGCGCCATCGCTGAAGTCTTTCTTTGTCCAGAGCTTCTGACCACTGAAGAGTACACCGCTCAAATCCGGGCAGCTGGATTGCACGTACTTCATGCGGAAGAGATCGGCCCCAAGGTCGCGCGCACCTGGGACCTTTGCGCAGAGCATGTGTGCCTGGCTGCTCCCTTGCTTTCGGTGCTGCCGCAGAAGTTTCGCAGCTTCGCGCAGGGAGTTGAGCTGATGCGTGAAGGCTTCCGCAGAGGTGCGCTGAACTATTCAATTCTTGTCGCCGGAAAGTGAAACGTGCTTATGGCCTCTTTGACCCGCTTAATTGGCGTATTGCTCATAACAGCAATTGCGCTGATCCTGATGCTGGCCGCGAAGCCGGGTGCTGCGCCTGCTCTCGCTCGAAAGGCCGTCATCGTGGAGCTTTTTACCTCGGAAGGCTGCTCCAGTTGTCCTCCGGCCGATGAACTGCTCGGGCGTCTGCGGCAGGAAAGGCCGGATGGAGTGGAGGTGGTTACGCTCGGCTTCCACGTGGATTACTGGAATTACCTCGGCTGGCAGGACCGATTCTCCGCGGCGGCTTACAGCAAACGGCAGGAGACGTATGCGCAACTCTTCC
>Ga0316628_100003787_pt1 | contig 11710 bp, 11 predicted proteins | sample OWC_Aug_M2_C1_D5_FD_207648 | JGI IMG/M metagenome (GOLD analysis project Ga0316628, IMG submission 207648) | Wetland soil microbial communities from Old Woman Creek delta, Ohio, United States - OWC_Aug_M2_C1_D5_C | ecosystem: Environmental > Terrestrial > Soil > Wetlands | place: USA: Ohio... | reverse complement strand
TGTCAGGAGGTAGTACGTCGGGTTGTCGACCCCGCGGAAACAGACCGTGGGGCCCCGCTCGTTCCCTTCGCACGTGTGGTTGTAGACCACGTCGAGGATGACCTCGATCCCGGCCTTGTGGAGCTCGCGGACGAGGGTCTTGAACTCGGCGACCTGGCAGCCGGGGGAGCGGTTCGTGCCGTACGACGACTCCGGCGCGAAGAACCCGACCGTGTTGTATCCCCAGTAGTTCGCGAGTCCCTTGGCGCGGAGGGAGTCCTCCACGCAATGCTCGTGGACCGGGAGCAGCTCCACCGCGTTGACCCCGAGCGACCGCAGGTGGGGGATCTTCTCGATGAAGCCGAGGTAGGTGCCCGGGCTCTTCGCCTTCGACGACGGGTGCGCCGTGAAGCCCTTGACGTGGACCTCGTAGATGAAGAGCTTCTCGAGGTCGTAGTCCAGGGGGCTGTCGCCCTGCCAGTCGAACGCGTCGTCCACGACGATCGACTTGGGGACGATGCGGCTGTCGTCGCGGTCGTCCCGCGACAGGTCGGCCGCCGGGTCGTTCGGGTCGTACCCGAGAAGGAGGTTGTCCCTGTTGACGAATTTCCCGGTGAACGCCCTGGCGTAGGGGTCGGCCAGGAGCTTGTTCTCGTTGAACCGCAGCCCCCGCGCCGGGGCGTGCTCCCCGCGGACCTTGTACCCGTAAAGCTGGCCGGCCTTGACGCCCTGCACGTGCGCGTACCAGACGTACCGGGACTGGTTCTCCAGGCGGATGACGTCCGTGGGGTCGCCGTCGGGCCGGTCGAACAGGAGGAGATACACCTCGCGGGCGTTCCGGGAGTACAGGGCGAAATTGACGCCGTAGGGCCCAAGCGTCGCGCCGAGCGGGTAGTAGCGGCCTTCGGTCACCTTCCGCTTCGTCCTCGTCTCGAGCACCGTTCCCATGGCGGCCTCCGCGCGATGTCTGCACCGTCCACGATAATCCGGGAATGGCCGGATTCCAAGCGCTGGCCCCGACGATTCACCCGACGGGCGTACCCGGTTTGTCCTCGGCCAGGCGGCCCCGCCTTGGGGAGCGATAGGGTCCGCGCCCTATCTCTGAATTTCAACGGCAGGTCATCCGAAAAAGATACTGGAAGCCGTAACCGCGGGCAAAGGCCGGAGGAACGCCTCGGCGCGCCGCGTGACGGCGTGAGTCCAGCCGCCCACCCCGGGGTCCCGCGAGTGAGCCGGGCGCTCGGAGCTTCGTAAAAAGGAGGCCCGTTACATGAGATACTGCGTACGGGACGCCGCGCTGGTCCTCGTTTCCCTCCTCCTTCTCGGGGGGTGCGCCGCCAACGTCGGCGTGCCGCAGACCCGCGACGCGTTCGTGGACAGGGTCAGGCCGGGGGGGCCGTACCGGATCGCCGAGCATGTCACGGTCAACCGCCCCTATGAGGCGGTAGTCGCGGACTTGAAGGAATGTTCGGGAAAATGCTTCGACGGACGCGTGATGCGGCCGCCCAACTTCCGGTACAAGGAGCTCGGCGGATGGACGACGTACCATCCGAAGGTCGAAGGGTCCTGGCGGGGCGTGACGACGCTTTCGGTCCAGGAGGAATACGGCCACCCGCGGGCGAACAGCGGCACGCCGCCCGGCGGGCTTTTCGTGCTGGTCGCCGAGATCCGCGCGGCAGGGGAGGGCAGGACCCGGGTCGACATCTACCACGTGTCGCGACGGCATATCGCCGACCCGCTGAAACGGTGGATCGAGAGCGGCGACCGCCGGTGCCCGCCGCTCGATTCCGCGTTGTGACCGTGCGATCCCGGCAAGGATCGCGCGGGCACGCTGTCCGCAAGACGCCATGAATGACGGGACGCAGCGCGGGAGCGAGGCCCGGGTCCCGGCCGGCGCCGCCTGGCTCGCCGTCTTCCCGCATCGCTCGTTGTTCCCGGGGGCAGCGCCGCCCCGGTGAACGCGCCGCGGGTCCGCTCAGGCCGCGCGCCCGACCTTCGGAATCCCCGGGAACCCTTCCATCCGCCACGCGGAGACGATCTGCCGCAGCCACTCCCTGTACGAGGAGAACAGCGGCGTCCAGCCGAAATCGGCCCTGAAGCGGGCGTTCGTGGTCCGCGTGGACCTGGTGAAGAATTCCACCGCCTGGGGCCCGGCGACGAGGCGGGCGAGCCAGGCCGGCGACATCCGCGGGTGCGGGGCCCCGAGGAGCGCGGCGAGCGCCGTCACCAGGTTCTTGACCATGACGGGCTGGTCGTCCACCACGTGCCAGAGGCCGCCGCGGCCGGCTTCGGCGGCGGCGACGAACGCCCCGGCCGCGTCGTCCGCGTGGACGCACGCCCAGACGGCGTCGCCTTGCCCGATGATCGGCAGCCGGCGCCTGGCGACGCCCTCTCCCAGCATCCGGGTATGCATCGCATCGGGAGCGAAGAAATAGCCGCACCGGAGCACGGCCGCGCGGATCGCGCCGGTTTGCGCCTTCTCCCGTGCGATGCACTCGGCGTCGTAGGCGGATTGCGTGACCGGATCCGGGTTCGGGGGCGACGTCTCGTCGAACGGCGCGTCGTCGGGCGGCCGGGCCACCCAGACGATGCTCTGCAGGATCAGTTGCCGCGCGCCGATCCGGGCGGCGGCATCGCTCAGCGCGCGCGTTCCCGCGCGGCGGATATTGTCGTTCATCGCCCAGTCGGCGCGGGACGGCCTCTCTTTCGTCGGGATCGCCGTGGCCGCGTGAATCACGACCTCCGCGCCTTCCGCGGCGCGCGCGAGGGAGTCCGCGTCGAACAGGTCGGCGCGCCGCGGCGCCCCCCCGAGCGATCGCACCGTCTTCTCCCCCTGGTCGCTCCGGACCAGCCCCAGCACCTCGTGCCCGCGCCCGCGCAGCTGCCCGACGATTCGCCGCCCGAGAACTCCCGTCGCTCCCGCCACGAAGACCTTCATGTCGCGCCCCCCCCGGTCCGCCCGCCGCGCGCACGCCCCTTCCCCGGCGACTCGCGTCCCTCGCGTCTTAGATGGCGCGGGCCGGGAGTGGGTTGCCCCGGGGCCGGGGCCCCGCCGCCCGCCGCTTCCAGCAGGTCCCGATCGCCGGTATAATCCCGTCGGGTGGGAGGCGCGTTCCGGTCCCGGCGCGCCGGCCGCCGGCCCCGGCGAAGAGCGCCGGGCATCGGGGAGGGAGCCATGTCGCGCAAGATCCCGTATTTCGTGCTGGCCACGACGATCGTCGTGACCCTGGGGTGCGCCACCTCCGGGTCCGGTGGCCTGTTCGACGACATTCTCGGCACCGTCGGGGGATTCAAGAGCCCCGCCGCGGGCGGGCTCACCGACGGACAGGTCGTGTCGGGGCTCAAGGAGGCCCTCTCCGTGGGGACGGCGAACGCCGTCACCGCCACGTCGAAGCTCGACGGCTACTTCGCCAACGCGGCGATCAAGATCCTGGTGCCGGAGAAGGCGCGCAAGGCCGCCGCCGTGCTGGAGAAGGTGGGATTCAAGCAGGAAGTGGACGACTTCGTCCTCAGCATGAACCGCGCGGCGGAGAAGGCGGCGCCGCAGGCGAGGGCGCGATTCGTCGCCGCCATCAAGGAGATGACGTTCGACGACGCCCGGAAGATCTTGAGCGGGGGCGACACGGCGGCGACGGCCTACTTCGAGGGGAAGACGCGGCAGAAGCTCTCCGACGACTTCCGGCCGGTCGTGTCGAAGAGCATGGACGAAGTCGGCGTGACGCGCTCCTACAAGCGGATGATGGCGCAGTACACCGCGCTCCCGTTTGCGCGGGCCGAGTCGCTCGACCTCGACCGCTATGTGACCGACAAGGCGCTTGACGGGCTCTTTTACATGCTGGGGCAGGAGGAAAAAAAGATCCGGACCGACCCCGCCGCCCGGGTCACGGAGATCCTCAAGACTGTCTTCGGTTCGGCGGCAAAGGGCCGGTAGCGCCGCACGTCAGCCGGCGTGACGCTCCCCGACAGGGATCGGGTCTTCGGGATTCTTCGGCAGGGCGCGACGTGACGTCCCGCGTCCCGCCCGGCGACCTCCCGCGACGGGAGGAGACCGCCGGCCGCCCCGGCTTGTACTATGATGGAAGGGAGCCGGCGGGCGGGAACGCATCCCCCGGCGTCGTGACGGAGGTGCGGCGGCAATGAACTTCGCGGGCCGGGTCGTCGTCCTGCTGGTGGCCATCGGGTCGATCTGGATCCTGTCCCGGATCGTCGCGCGCGCCGGGGATCCCAACGTCCGCCGCCTCTCTCCCGCCCGCGCCGACGGCCTCCTCGGCCGCCGGATCGCCCTGGGCGGAGTCGCGGGCCTCGTGCTTTTCGAGGTCGGCTACGCCCTCTGGCGCCACTTTTTCGGGGCGCCCCCGTATCCGACCGACTCGCCGCAGGGACGCGCCCTGGCCCTGCTCCCGTATCTCGGGAACCTTCGCGTGGGCGGGACCGGGTTCGCCTGCGGCGCCCTGGCGTCGCTCCTGTCGCGCCGGTGGGGCGCCCCCGGCAACCGGCCGTCCGCCTGACCGGCCCCGCCGCCTGGGGCGGTCACGCCTCCCCGATCGCGAACGACCGCATCGAGACGGACCGGTTCTGGAAGATCTCGCAGGGGAACCGCAGAGGCTCCCCCTCTCCCCGCAACGCCGCGGCGTAGAGCATCGGGAAGTAATGGTCCGGGGTCGGCACGGCGTAGCGGGCCGCCCCGCCGAGCCGCTCGTACCCGACCAGCGTCTCAAGGTCCCCCGCAGACAGCGCGTCCTTCACGGCCGCGTCGAAAGCGACCCCACGGGGGTCGGGCGGGGCGTCCATGTCCTCGAAGTCGGCGAGCCGCAGATTGTGGACGATGTTGCCGCTGCCCATGACGAGGACTCCGTCCTCGCGCAGGGGGGCAAGGAGCCGCCCCAGGGCCGCGTGCCGTTCGGCGGGGGCCGTCATGTCGATGCTCACGAGGTAGACGGGCACGTCGGCGGCGGGGTACATGTGGCGCAGCACGCTCCAGCCCGCGTGGTCGTGCCCCCAGTCGGCGTTGCAGTCGGCCGACGGCGCCGCCGCCGCAAGCAGCGCGACGGTCCGGCGCGCGAGGGCCGGATGGCCCGGAGGCCCGTAGGGGACCCGGTAGAGTTCCTCCGGGAAGCCGAAGAAATCGTAGATCTGCCGGGGTCTCGCCTGGCAGGAGACGAACGTCCCCCGCGTCAGCCAATGGGCCGACACGACGCAGACAGCCTCGGGCCGCGGCAGGCGCCGCTCCAGGTCGCGCAGGCTCCGCGTGTACGGGTTGTCCAGCACGATGTTCATCGGGGAGCCGTGGCCCACGAATACGACGGGCATTCTCTTCATGGAGGGACCTCCGGGTGCGGCCGCGACCGGCCGCGTTCGCGTCCGGGCGGCGGCACGTGTATGAGGCGGAGCGGCGCCGCGACGTTTCGCGAAATTGCGCCCCCGGCGCGGACACGGCGCGCGGCGCGAGCCGGCGGCGGAGGGACGCCGGGCGGGGCGGCGCCGGACCGATTGACGCGCGGGGGGCGTTCTGGTTAAGTCCTATGGAAGGCCGCATCGCGGCGTGTTCGGCCCGTCGGAGGGACCGGATGCACAACGTCGTCAGTTTCGCTGGCGTCTTCCTGCTGATGGGCGTCGCGTGGCTCTTCTCCGCGAACCGCAAGGTCGTCAACTGGCGGGTCGTCTGCTGGGGGACGGCCCTCCAGCTCCTCCTCGCGCTCTTCGTCTTCGTCATCCCCGCCGGGACGCGGGTCTTCCTCGCCGTCAACGACGCGGTCGTGAGCATCCTCGACTGCGCACAGGCGGGGACGCGCTTCGTCTTCGGCCGGCTCGCCCTGCCCCCCGGCGCGCGGAACGAGGCCGGGGAAGAGTCGCTCGGATTCATCCTCGCGTTCCAGGCCCTGCCCACGATCGTCTTCTTCGCGAGCCTGATGGGCGCCCTCTACTACCTCGGCGTCATGCCCCGTCTCATCCGGTTCTTCGCGAAGATCTTCAGCGGCCTCATGCGGATCAGCGGCGCGGAGTCGCTGTCGGTGTCCTCGAACATCTTCGTGGGCGTCGAGGCCAACATGACGGTCCTCCCGCACCTCGCCCGCATGACCCGGTCGGAACTGTGCACGATCCTCGCCGCCGGGATGGCGACGACGGCGTCCAACGTGCTGGCGCTCTACGTCTTTCTCCTCCGGAAGCAGTTTCCGGCCATCGCGGGCCACCTCGTCTCCGCGTCCATCCTGTCGGCGATCGCGGCGATCGTCATGTCGAAGATCATCTTCCCCGAGACCGGGACGCCGGAGACGCTCGGGGCGGACATCGCGCCCCATTACCAGAAGGAGGCGTCGGCCTTCGAGGCGCTCATCAACGGGGCCAACGAGGGGGTGAAGATGATCGTGGGGATCGTCGCGCTGCTCCTCGCGTTCCTGGGGATCGTGGCGCTCGCGGACGCGGTCCTGGGCGCCGCCGGGGGAACCGTCAACGGGTGGGCGGGCCTTTCGGTCGACTGGTCGCTCGCGGGCCTGCTCGGGTACGCCAGCTACCCGTTCGCCCTGCTGATCGGCGTCCCCCCGGAGGACGCCGTTGCGGTGGGGCGGCTCATCGGGGAGAGGGCCGTCCTCACGGAGGTGAAGGCGTACCAGGACCTCTCCGTCCTGCTCGCCTCCGGGGCGCTCAAGGACCCCCGGTCGGCCGTGCTGGCTGCCTACGCCCTCTGCGGGTTCGCGCACGTGGCGTCGCTCGCCATCTTCGTCGGGGGAACCGCCGCCCTCGTCCCGTCCCGGACGCGGGACCTCTCCGCCGTCGGCGTGCGCGCCCTGGCCGCCGCGACCCTCGCCTGTCTCATGACGGCCGCCGTGGCGGGGACGTTCTACACGGGCGGCTCGGTCCTGTTCGGGGGGTGAACGCCGCGGGGAGGCCCGCGGGGGAGGATTTTTTTTGCGGCTCGTTATATAGTCCGCTATATAGCGTTTCCAAAAAAGGACGGGGGGAGGCGTGATGAAAAGGCTCGCAACGGCGGTGGGCCTCCTGGGCTTGCTGCTGACGTGCCGGGAGACGGGCGCGCGGACGCTCGAGGAGATTCTCAAGGAAAAGGGCGTGATCACGGAGGCCGATTTCAAAGAGGCGACGGCTGCAAGACCGATGGCGTACCAGCTTGGCAAGGGATTCACGTTCACGTCCCCCGACAACCGGTTCCAGCTCTCCCTCGGCGGGAGAGGCCAGTTCCAGTACCAGTATCTGGACAAGGACGACGTGAACGGTCCCGCCCAGGATACGAGCGGCGGGAGGATCCGGCGCTTCAAGGTGTTCATGGGCGGATATGCGTTCACCCGGGACCTGACATACCGGCTCCAGGTGGACCTCGCGAAATCCGGGACGGCGCAGATGATGGAAGAGGCTTCGGTCGCCTATCGCTTCGTGGACGAGGCGCGTCTCCAGGCCGGCCAGTTCAAGATCCCCTTCGCGCGGCAGGAGCTCACCTCCGACGGGGCCCTGCAGTTTGTCGACCGCGCGAACGCGGTGGACGTTTTCAAGCCGAGCTACGACATCGGCGCGATGGCGTTCGGGAAAGCGGCGGGCGGCAAGCTCGCCTATAACGCGGGGCTCTTCAACGGCACCGGGCAGGGCGGAACGCGCACGACCAACAGCGGCGCGTGGGCGGCGCGGATCGTCGCCAACCCCTTCGGCGAGATGGCATACAGCGAAGCGGACCTGGCGGACACGCCCAGCCCTCTTCTGTCGCTCGGCGCCGGTTACTTCGCGAACACCCTGAAGCGGAACGGAAACGCCACGTTCCTCGACACGACCTCCTCGACGCCGCCGTACGCCGGGAGCAACGGATGGCTCGGCAAGGCCGCGGCGAACACGGCGGTCTTCGACAACACGGAACGGGTGGACGTCGACAGCTACGGGTTCGACGCGGCATTCAAGTGGCGCGGCCTGTCGGTCCAGGGCGAATACTTCGGCGGGAAGGCCGAGGGGCAGTCCAACGGGAGGAGCGTCCACGCCCGCGGGTACTACGCCCAGGCGGGATACTTCCTTTTGCCGAAACGGCTCGAGGTGGCGGGCCGGTACTCCGGCGTCGACCCGAACCGGGACCGGCCGCGCGACCTCCAGATCGAGGTCGCCGGGGCGGTCTCGTACTACTTCGAGGGGCACAACCTCAAGGTGCAGGGGGATTACACGAACATCCACATCCAGCGCGCGGCGGGCCTGCAGGCGACAGACGACAAGCAGCTGCGGGTCCAGGCCCAGGTCGCTTTCTGACGGGATCGAAGGAAAGGGAGCCCGGGTCATGAGAAGAGGCGCTCGCGTTCTTGAAAGAACGCTCTGTGTCGTCCTCCTGGTCCTCGCCGCGATGCCGGCCGCCGCGGAGGAGCGGCTCCGGATGTCGACGACGACGTCGACGGAGAACTCGGGACTCCTCGCGGTGCTGCTTCCCCCGTTCGAAAAGAGGTACGGCTGCAAGGTCGACGTGGTCGCGGTGGGGACCGGGAAGGCCCTGAAGCTCGGGGAGGCGGGCGACGTGGACGTCGTGTTTGTCCACGCGCGGGCCCTCGAGGACAAGTTCGTCGCGGCGGGTTACGGGATCGACCGCCGGGACGTGATGTACAACGACTTCGTCGTCCTGGGGCCCCCGGACGACCCCGCGGGCGCCGGGAAGACCGGAAGCGCGCCGGACGCCTTCCGCGCGATCGCCGCCAGGGAAATCCCGTTCGTCTCACGGGGCGACGAATCGGGGACCCACCAGAAGGAGAAGGAAATCTGGGCCGCCGCCGGGATCGCGCCAAAGGGCGGCTGGTACATCGAGGCGGGCCAGGGGATGGGCGAGGTCATCACCATGGCCACCCAGAAGCGGGGATACACCCTCTCCGACCGCGGCACGTATATCGCGTTCCGCAAGAAGACCGACCTCGTCGTGGTCCGGCAGGGGGACAAGAACCTCCGGAACCCGTACGGGATCATCGCCGTCAACCCGAAGAGGCATCCCCATGTCAAGTACGCCCTCGCGACGAAGCTGATCGAGTTCGTCACGGGGCCGGAAGGGCGGGCCCTGATTGCGGGGTACAAGGTCGGCGGCGAGCCGCTCTTCTTCGTCTCCGGGAAGGGGGACGGACATTAAGACGGTCAGCGGGCGTCCGACAGGGGGGAAGCGCTCGATGGACGCCCGGGCCGGACGCGGGATCTCGATCGCGGCGACGCTTGCCTTGCGTCGCGCGGACCGGGAGTTCCTGGGCGGGGACCGGATCGGGCTGCTGGAGGCGATCGACCGGTGCGGGTCGATCACCCGCGCTGCACGGGAAGTAGGCGTGAGCTACAAGACGGCTTGGGACGCCGTCGACGCCATGAACAATGCGGCGGAAAGGCCCCTCGTCAGCCGCCTGGCCGGGGGCTCCGGCGGCGGCGGCACGACGCTCACGGACGCGGGGAGGGATGCGGTCCGGATGTATCGCGTCCTTCAGGGCGAACATCAAAGGTTCCTGGAACGTCTCGAAGGCCAGTTGGGAGATGTCGGCCGCTTTTACTCTCTGCTTCGGAGGGTGGCGATGCGGGTCAGTGCCCGGAACATGTTCCTGGGGAAGGTCGCGGAGGTCCGGAAGGGGGTCGTTTCCATCGAAGTCACGCTTGCGCTCAAGGGCGGCGAGACCCTCTGCGCGGTGATCACGAACGAGAGCGCCCGGGGCTTGGGGCTCAAGCCCGGGGTGGAGGCGTACGCGTTCTTCAAAGCGAGCGCGGTGATTCTCGGCAAAGCTCTCCACGATGCCAAGGTGAGCGCCCGGAACCTGTTTTGCGGCCGGGTGAACCGGATCGTGACCGGGCCCGTGAACGCCGAGGTGACCGTGGGTCTGCCGGGAGGAACCGTCCTGACGGCGATCATCACCCGGGAGAGCGCCGAGAAGCGCCTTGGCCTGGCGGTGGGCGACCACGTCTGCGCCCTCGTCAAGGCGTCGAGCGTGATCGTCGGCGTCGACGGCTGACGCGGCGCCACGGGACGGCCGCGTGGAGTTCCTCGTCGCCTCCTTCGCCTCGGCCCTGCGGCTGATCGCGTCGCTCGCGCCCGACCTCGTCGACGCCGTCGGGACGTCGCTCTCGGTCTCCGCGGGGGCGACCGTCTTCGCCACCGTCTTCGGGATCCCCCTCGGGCTCGTCGTGGGGCTGTGCGACTTCCCGCTGAAACGGGCCGCCGTCACGATCCTGAACAGCCTCATCGCGGTCCCGACCGTGGTCGTAGGCCTCCTCGTCTACGGTTTCCTCAGCCGGCAGGGGCCGCTGGGGTCGCTCGGGCTCCTCTTCACGCCGTCGGCGATCGTCATCGGCGGCACCCTGCTCGCGTCGCCGATCGTGGCGAACTACGCGATGGCGTCCGCCCGGGGGGCCGACCCGCGAATCCTCCCGACCGCCGTGACCTTGGGCGCCGGGCCGCTGCGGGCGGCGGGGGCGCTGGTCGCCGAGATCCGCTTCGGCATCCTCGCGGCGGTGATCGCCGGGTTCGGGCGGGTCGTCTCCGAAGTCGGCGTGGCGATGATGCTCGGGGGGAACATCCGGGGGTACACCCGGACGATGACGACGGCGATCGCGCTGGAGACGAGCAAGGGAGAATTCGCGTTCGGCATGGCGCTCGGGATCGTGCTGATGCTGGTGGCGCTGGGCGTCAACGTGTTCCTGAGCGTTCTGCAGCGGAAGTAGTCATCGGGGGACCACCATGTACCGGTTGCGCGGGATCCGGATGCGGTACGGGACCAGGACGGTCCTTGCGATCGACGACCTCTCGATCGCCGCGGGGCGGCTCTACACGCTCGCCGGGCCGAACGGCGCGGGGAAAAGCACGCTCCTGGCCATCCTCGCGTTTCTCTCGCCGCCGACCGAGGGAGAGGTCTACTACGCCGGAGCGCGGGTCGACTGGGCGCGCGGCTCCGTGAGGGACCGGCGGCTCAAGGTGACGTTGCTGCACCAGTCCCCCTACCTGTTCGGCGGAACGGTCCGCGCCAACGTCGCGTTCGGACTGAAGGCGCGGGGGATCGCGGGGGACGCGCAGCGGCGGAGCGTCGCCCGGGCGCTCGAGGCGGTCGGCCTCGGGGAGTTCGGCGATCGGAAGGCCCGGGAGCTCTCCGGCGGCGAGGCGCAGCGGGTGGCGATGGCGCGGGCCCTGGCGCTCGAGCCCGAGGTCCTCCTGCTCGACGAGCCGCTCGCGAACATCGACCGGGAGACCGCCGCCCTGCTGGAATCCGTCATCGCGTCGCTGCCGGCGCGGGGGACCACCGTCGTCATGACGACGCACGACCCGGACCACCCGGCCAGGCTCAACGGCGCGTCGATCGTCCTGGAGGGGGGAAGGGTCGTCCGTCCGTCCCCCTGATCCGCCACGCTCCGCGCGAACCCCGTCCCCGCAGGCGCGGCCGGCGGCCGACCGGTTGTGATACCCTGTACCGATTCATCACCTGATTTCGTGCGGGAGCGTTGCCGTTGACGATGTCCATTCCCGCGGGGGCTGCGCAGCGTCCCTCGGGCGGTCCCGATGGGAATTTCCTCCTCGAGACCGCGGATCTGAGCAAGGATTTCGGGGGGCTCAAGGCGCTCTCCGGAGTCTCGTTCGGCGTCCGGCCGGGCGAGATCGTCGGGATCATCGGTCCCAACGGCGCGGGGAAGACGACGCTGTTCGACCTGTTGAGCGGCTTCCTTCCCCCCACCGCCGGCCGGATTGTCTTCCGCGGCGCGCCGACTGCGGGGCTGACGCCCGACCGTCTCTGCCGCCTGGGGATGG
>Ga0316628_100003786_pt1 | contig 11710 bp, 22 predicted proteins | sample OWC_Aug_M2_C1_D5_FD_207648 | JGI IMG/M metagenome (GOLD analysis project Ga0316628, IMG submission 207648) | Wetland soil microbial communities from Old Woman Creek delta, Ohio, United States - OWC_Aug_M2_C1_D5_C | ecosystem: Environmental > Terrestrial > Soil > Wetlands | place: USA: Ohio... | reverse complement strand
GAGGCGATCGGGAAGGTCGTCGCGCGGGAGGTCGCCGAGGGCGCCGTGGCGCGGGCCCTCGAGGCGGCCGTGGCGCGGCTCAACATCGACGCCCTGACCGCGAGGCTCGCGACGGAGCTCGAGCGGGCGGTCGTCGGGGGGATGGTCCACGTCATCCGAGATTCGATGGCGGAGCTCGTCGTGCGCATCCGGAAGGTCCCGGACTACAAGCCCGAGGAGCAGGCGCGCGTCCGCGCGGAGGTGCTCGCCGCCATGACGAAGTGAACATGGTCCACCATGTAGGGACCATGGTCGATGCATGATGCGACCCATGGGTTCGACGAATGACGCGACCCATGGGTCGCTTCCTTTGTTTATAGATGTTCCGGCCGACCACGTAAAATAAGGACTTACGACGTTTTTTTAGATTAAAGCGACATTGAAAAACATTCACTGACTTCGATTTGACCTCGGTTTTTCGCACAAAAAGGGCGGTTGACTTCAATGACTTCAATCTTCGATTTGATTAAAAAAGATTGAAGGCAGCACAAGTGCCCAAGGGGGCGGAGGTTAGGGAAATTGACTTCAATGACTTCAATCTTGGGGGGTTTCGTTCCGCATGCGCATGCGCGCGCGCGCATGCATGATGATTCAAAAAGTGAATGCATATTGAAGACATTGAAGTCAGGCAATCACAACCCCCGTCCTCGGGCGGACTTCGGGCTGACTTCGATGTTGACTTCGATTGTGTGGACTTTTACTAATTCACTATACTTTGCCCCTGGCTTGCAGGAAACGCCAGTCCGTGACTTCGATTGACTTCAATGACGCGAACGAACGTTTGAAAAGTGTATGATTTTCATACACTCCCGCTCATCGCGGCACTCGACGCCGAGGTTTCGGCCTTGCGCATCGAGGCGGTCCGTGGTAGAATCGAGGCTATGCAGTATGTTGACGAATCGGCACGGCGAAAGTACCTGGAGGCCCTCGCGCGGACGGGACTCCTCGGGCGGTCGGCGGACGGCACGGGCTACCGGCCCGGGGCGTTCCGCGAGCTTCGCAAGGTGGACGCCGATTTTGAGGAGCAGGTGCAGGAATCCCTCCAGCTCTACGGCGAATGCCTCGAGGCCGAGCTCCACCGCCGCGGCGTGGAGGGGTGGGACGAGCCGGTGTACCAGAAGGGCGACCACGTCGGGGACGTCCGGCGATTCTCCGACGCGTGCCTCCTGGCGAAGACGAAGAAGTGCGTGAGGGGCTACGGTGATCGAACCGAGCTCGACGTGAAGGTGCAGGGAGGCGTCCTAGTCGTCGGTGCCCCGGCGGGCGACGCGGCGGCGTGGGCGGCGAAGTTTGCGCCGACGGACGATAGCGCGAAATGAGAGGGGCGAGGTCGGGGTCATCGTCGATGACCTCGGCGGCGTCGCGCGGGGCTTCGTGCTCCCGGCCGACGGTCGGGGGTGGAGCTCGAGGGCGCCGATCATCTTGGGGACGGTGGACGAATGGATCCGGAGCGGTGTCGATTTAGCCGAATGGTGTTCGTCGCGGAGCGCGAGCCGAGGATCGACCTCCGGGGGCTCGCGGACCGATTGACGGAGTGGTCGGCGGACCCCCTCGCCGCGGTGCTCGCGCGCGAGATGCCGGACGGCCCGACCCGCCGGAACCTCGACCGGCTCCTCCCCGGGAGGAAGCGCGTCGTGAACCTCCTGTGGCCGGACGCGGAGCCGGGCGCGTGGCACGCGGAGCCGGCCGCCGTGGCCGCCGCGGCCCTTGGCGCGTGGGCGAGGGCGCGCGGGCGGTGCCTCGTCCTGTTGGGGCTCCAGGTCGCGCAGGCGTTCGGCGGCGGGGAGCTCTTCGACCTCCGCCTCGGGGAGGTCCCGATGCTCGTGCTCCCGCACCCCTCGGGCCGCTCGCACGCCTTGAACGACGTGTGGTCGAGAGCGAGGGTCCGCCGGGCGATGACCATGTTCGTCGCGAATTTTGCCGCTTGACGGATTCGCCGGCGGTGGTATAATGGGGCGCGGAGGTGAGGACGATGTTGATTCACGAATTGAAGCGCGCGTATCTGCGGGCGACGAACCATGATTCGGCGGTCGAGATGTTGTGCGTGATGATCGGGGCGCACGCGGCGCGGCAGGCGGAGAAAGGCGAGAGGTCGTTGATGTTCTTCGACGACGCGCTCGCCGATGAACGCGTGCGCGACGCCGTCCAGAAGCACCTCGAGATCGAGGGCTTCAAGGTCGGGTTCGGGCTCAAGTCCGGGGTCGTCGTCTCGGGATGGGAGGTGTAGCGTGTCGGCGTCCGAGATCGTGCTCGCATACTATTGTCCCTGCTGCCGGCGCACGATGCGCACGACGGTCGACCCGCGCCGCGCCCCGGATGACGTCGAGGCGTCCCTCCGCAAGGCGGCGTCCGACCACGCGGTCGCGTGCGTCGAGACCCTCGTCCGCGCGCTCCGCACCGCGGAGCTCCGCGCGAGGTCATTCCTCCTGTGCAGCGGGGAGGCGAGGAGGGCGTTCGATCGGAATCCGCCCATCCTCGCGAACGGCCGGCCCTCGACCCTCGGCGAGTGGCGCCGGAACGTGCTCGCCAACTTCGGGGAGGGCAACCCCGCGGCGCGGTACCTGTCGGACCAGATCGCCCTCCTCGGGGAGGATACGCCGGTGTTCGCGAACGAGGACGAGGGGATCCGGCTCCTCACGATGATGGGGCGCGCATCGACGGCCGCGGGGCCGTGGAGGACGGACGATCCCCCCAAGGACGGCCGGCCCTTCCTCGCCGAGATCGACGACGGGACGCTCGCCGTCCTGCGATGGGAGGACGACGGAGAGGGGCGCTTCAGGCTCGCGCTCGCGCGCGAGATACTCAGCGTGTGGCGAGAGATCAAGAGATGGGCGGAGGTTGAATTATGAGCGGACAACTCGAGATCCCGTTCCCGATCGGCGCGAAGGTGTGGTGGTCGGGTCCGAAGTATGAGGAGACGTACGAGACGTGCCCCGACTGCGCCGGCACGAGGACGATCCGTATGGCCCTCGGGTGCGGTGACGTCGTCGAGCTCGCGTGCGCCACGTGCACGTGCGGCTTCGACCCGCCGCGCGGCGTCGTGAAGAAGACGATATGTGGCTACGGGCCGCGCGAGGTCGATCTCGGGAACGTCGAGATCTACCGCGACGAGGTCCGGTACACCGCGGCCGGCTACACGATCGACGCGCGCGAGCTCTTCACCGACCGCGCGATGTGCGAGGTCCGGTGCGAGGAGCTCCGGGCGGCGAAGCAGAAGGACGAGGACCGCATGTTCCTCGCGCGTCACAAGAGCAAGCGGCACGACATGGCGAGCTCGGTTCGATATTGGCGCGACCAGGTTAGGCGGCTCGAGGAGGAGCTCGCGAGGGCGAGGGCGCATGTCAAGACCATCGAGGTGAAGCGATGCGGTTGACCGTGCTCCGGAAGTCCGGGCCCCCGGACAATGACGTGTGGGAATGCCTCGATGAGGCCGGGAAGCGGCATCGCGTCGACTTGACGATCGACGCCGACGGCGGCGCCGAGGCGATGCGCGCGCACCTCGGGGCCCTGCCGGCGATCGTCGAGGTCGACTACCTATTTCCGTACATCGAAATCGCGTCGCACGCGAGGAGGCTGGCATGAACGACGATGCCCTCGTCTCCGCGGCGGCCGACGTGGTGATGTTGCAGCGGGCGATGGAGGCGGGCGAGGACGTCGACGGTGAGGACTTCAACGCCGCGATTGACGATCTCGAGGTCGCCGTGAAGAATGCCAGAGGGGACACGACGGTACGTGGCAACGTCTTCAATGCCGTCGTAATGAACCTCGCGCGCTGCGACGTGTGCGGCGCCGACGTCGGGGATCCGTGTCGGACACCCAGATGGAAGACGAGGCGCCCCCACCGTGGAAGGAGGCCGGCATGATCCCATTGCTATGGGTCGACGTCGAGACGACGGGGCTCGACCCCCGCCGGCATTGCCTCCTCGAGCTCGCGATGGTGGCGACCGACGCGAGCCTCGAGGTCGAGGCCCGGGTCGCCGCGGTGTTCCCGGTGGCGCCCCGAGTGATGCCCCCCGAGGTCCGCGCGATGCACGAGGCGAACGGGCTCCTCGCGGAGTGCCGCGAGCTTCGCCGGACGATGACGACCATCATGGCGATCGAACAAATCGACTATCTCAACGACTTCGCCGAGGAGTTCTCCGGCCGGCCCATCGCGGGGTCGAACCCCTCGTTCGACCGCGCGTTCCTCCGGCGGTACCTTCCCAACGTCGAGCGGCACTTTCATTACCGATCGTTCGACGTGAACACCCTCGCCTACTTCTTCGGCGTCGAGAAGCCCCGCCCCGCGACCGCGCACCGCGCGATGGACGACGTCATGTCCGACGTCGAGTTCGCAAAATCCCTCTTGACGAAATTCTGGCCCGTGGTAAAATAGCGAGCGCAAAGGAGGTAATGAACCATGACGACCACGATTTACATGACGACCCCGGACCGGAAGGTCCAGTGGTGCATCGATTGCGAGGCGGACCTCTCCGACGACGAGGTCCGCGAGGACTTCCGGACCCGGCTCGCCGAGCTCTTCGCCGAGGTGATGCCGGAGCGCCCCGACGTCGCGTTCGACGACGACGAGGACGACGATGATTAAGACGATCCGAATCGACGGCAACTCCGCGAGGTGCGTCGAGCACGACATCACGGCGCGGGGGATCGACGTCCCGGACGCCCTCCGCGACCTCGCGCGCATCCTCGAGCTCGTCGGGCCCCGCCGGCTCGAGGAGATCCCCCCGGCGCCCGGGGAGTGGGACGTCTCGTTCGTCAACCGCATCATCGCGGTCGGGAAGAGGATCCTCTGCCGGACGGGCCCCGTTACCGTCGGGGAGGCCCTCGATGCGATCGAGGCCCCGACGTGGAGGCCGTTCGCGACCGCCCCGACCGACGGGCGGCGCGTGCTCCTCCGGTGGAGGCCGGCGGGGGTGGGGGACCGCGTGGCCGTCATCGCCTACTTCGGCGGCGAAAAGTGGAAGCTGTCGTGGAACGGAGAGGTCCTCAAGAACGTGGACTTCACCGAATGGGCGGAGATTCCGTTATGGTGATGGGATACTTGGGCATTATGATCGGGGTCCTCGGGCTCGCGATCCTCGCTTGTGAGGTGATGATCGCGCATCGGAGGGCGCGCCACTTCGCGCGGCTCGCCGATCGGCGCGGCGAGGAGCTTGACGAGCGCGCCGAGCTCCTCATGGCGTGGCTGGCGGTGCGCCGGGACGGGACGCGGGTGTGGTGCGTGGGCGCCGGCCCGGTGGACGTCTCGGCCCCGACGCTCCCCGAGGCGCTCGAGGAGGCGGCGCGATTGCTTCGCGTCGGCGCCGCCCTGAAGCTCCCCCCGGACGCCGACGAGTGGGACAAGATGCTGCGCCGGCGCGCGGAGGCGCTCTGCCGGAGGCCGGAGTGTTGAACCGCGCCGACCACATCGTCGGGCCCTTCGCCTCCGAGGACGAGGCGCACGCCGTCTCCGACGTCGTCGTGACGACCTTCGTCTCGGAGGCGGAGCGCGTCGGCTCGGGCTCGCGGTGGTGGGTCGTGATCGCGTGGGGCGGGGGGAAGAAGGATGCGGAGTGGGTCTCGAAGTTCGGGGCCTACGTCGCGGGGTACCTCGAAGCATGGAGGAAGGCAAGATGTTAGCGAGTGACTACAATTGTTTCCCGGAGCCGGACCCCGTCGAAAAACAGGAGGCGGTGCACGCCGACGACTGCACCGCGGAGGAGGCCGCCTCCGCGACCGCGAAGATCCGCCGGGGGCTCGACGAACGCGACCGCCGGGCGTACTACGCGGAGATCACGGACCGCCTCCAGAATCAAATCAACTCGGCCAAGACCCGGCTCGAGACCGCACAGATGGCATGTGATTATCGAGTGAGTGAGTATCGGCGAGCCGTGGAGCTCGAGCTCGGGATCAGGCGCCTCGACCGCCGGGTGCGCCTCCTCCAGCTCCAGCTCGAGGCGCAGCGGGAGATCGAGGCGACGAGCAAGACGCTCGAGGAGGCCGGCGATGCGTAGGATCTTCGACTTCGTGGCGACCGTGGTCCGCGGAACCCTCCGCGGGCTCCCGTGGTGCAGGGTGCGGCAGGTGGCCGGGGCGCGGCAGATGCACCTCGCCGCCCTGACGTTCTTCGGGCGGGGGGACTTCGACGGCGGGATGGCGATGCTGCGACGGTACGCCGAGGCGGCCGACGACCCGTCCCTCGCCGCGGCGTGCCGCGCGTTCGCGAAGCAGCGGGCGAGGGGGCGGCCGTGAACGCGGGCGCCGAGCTCTTTCGACGGGAGACGGCGTGGGAGATCGTCTTCCTGATGAACGAGGTCCCCTCCGCCACGATCGAGATCCCGACCCCCGGCGCCCTCGAGGACCCCGAGCTCCGCGCCGGCTACGCCGCGGCCCTCCGGCAGTTCTGCGGGTGGCTCGGGGCGGAGGTGACGTCGATCACCTACCCGGAATTCGTCTCGCTTCTCTCCCCCGAGGTGCCGATCGCCCCTCCGCGATTCCCGAAAATTTCCATCCGATTTTCCATTCACACCATGAGGAAGTGACGGTATAATCGAGGACGTGGACGGATAACTCAGAACGGAGGACCAATGAAGAAGACGATGATCGCGATCCTGATGTTGGCGGTGGCGTGCCTCGGGGCGGATTCGGACCTCGGGCAGGTCGGCAATGAGCTGATGAAACCCCTCGTGCGGGTGTCGGATGCCGGCGGGACGGGGTCGGGTACGGTGGTGTATTCGTCCGATCGAGGGACGCCGGGGCAGTTCCGGACGTTCGTCCTTACGAACTACCACGTCATCGCGGACTCGGTGAAGGTCGTCAAGGTGTGGGACTCCCTCACGCAATCCTACCGGAGCGAGGAGCAGAACGAGCAGGTTACGGTCGAGCTCTTCTCATACCTCCGGGGAGGGAAGACGGTCGTCTCGCAACCCGTCAAGGCTCTTGTGTACTGTCACAGGGACGCGGAGGACCTCGCGCTCCTCGAGCTCGACTACCCGTTGCAGATCGAGGCCGTGGCGCCCCTCCTCCCGCGCGGCACGCAGCTCGTCCTCCTCCAGCCGGTGTACGCGGTGGGGTGCTCCCTCGGGGCGGATCCGCTCGTCACGCGCGGCGAGGTGACGGACCTCGAGGAGATGATCGACCGCCGGCCGTACGTGATGGCGAGCGCGAACATCATCTTCGGCAACAGCGGCGGGGCGATCTTCACCGAGGCCGCCGGCAAGCGGTACCTGACCGGCATCCCATCGCGCGTCGTGGTGACGATGGGCGGGCAGGCCGTGACGCACATGGGATACTTCATCGGCCCGGAGCGGTTGTGGAAGTTCTTCGACGACCAGAGGGTCGCGTTCGTCCTCGACGCGTCGGCGACGCCGGCGCAGGCCGACGAGGTGCGCAAGGCGGCGGCCGATTCCGTCGGGCCGGAGGAATAGTGCAAACCCCCTTCGGCGACGTTCTATCGTTCTCCGAGGTCCACCCCCGGCCCTTCGTGACGTGCTCGTGGTGCGGGGCGGACATCCGGGCGATCATCGCCGTGACCGACCGGGAGATGGCGATCACGGTCGAACCTTGTCCGTTGTGCACCTCTCCGCCGTGGATCGTCGACCGCGTCGTCGTGCTCCGGGGGAGGCTCGACCCCCGCCGGCTCGTCGGCGTTCGGGCGGGGTGGCGCTACGGCCCGCCCCCGACGACCGGGGAGGAATTCCTCGCGGACCTCGGGGAGCACCGCATGGTCCTGAAGTACGAGGACATGTCCAGCCTCGAGGAGCCCGGCTTCTATTTTGCGAGCGGGGTGCGCGGGATCTTGAGCCCGGACTACGACGCCATCAAGAGGTGGAGGCCCCTACCATGAGCGGAAAGAGATCGAAGCTGTTGCGCAAGGCGACCCTCGTCGTCCCCGGCATTCGGAGGAAGCGCGTCCGCGAGGCGGTGAAGCGCGCGTGGAACGACATGCCCCGTCCGGAGCGGGGGCGCGTCGAGGTGCGTCACACCATCGAGGCGGGGGACGTCAAGTGCTATCGCACGACCCCGGTGCAGCGGGCGGTGATGGCGGGGGTCGAGAGCCTCCTCCGCCGGCTCCCGAGGCGCCAGCTCGAGGCGATGTACCGCGCGGCGAAGAAATGACGACGGTCGTGTGCTTCCACTGCGGCCGGCCCTCCGACCACGCCCCCGAGGAGGCCCGCAGGGAGACGCATTGCCCACACTGCCGGGGCGGCATCGTCGTGCCGGCGAAGATCGCGCTCGAGGAGCGCGAGGAGCTCTGCCTCCGTTGCCGGGCGATGGCGAGATACGTCGTCTCCCGCGACCCGCGGTGGATCGCGTGCCCGCGGTGCGGGGCCCGGCTCCGCGTCCCCGGTGGCGGGCCCGATGGTATGATCGACGAATGAAGGCGACCCTCTCCTTTGACCTTCCCGAGGAGGCGACGGAGCACCGCAACGCGGTCCGGGGCGGCGATTACCTGTGCGCGATCGAGGAGATCGTCATGGAGCTCCGCAACCGCGCGAAGCATGGGAAGCCCGAAGCGACCGGCGCGGCGGAGCTCGCCGCGATCCGAGGCATGATCACCGAGGTCCTCGACGACCGGGGAATCGACCCGAATGCGTGATGTGGAGTGGCGCGAGACCCCCGAGGGGCCGCGGGCGTACTACGTCGACCCCCGAACCCGGAGGGCGACGCGCGTCGCGTGGGCGCCCCTCCCCGGCTCGCAGGAGGCGTTCCTCGAGTGCCCCGTCTTTGAAGTCCTGTACGAGGGCAACCGCGGCGGCGGGAAGACGCAATGCCTCCTGATGGACTTCGCGCAATTCGTCGGCCGCGGGTGGGGGATGGACTGGTGCGGGGTCCTCTTCCGGCAATCCTACCCCGACCTCCAGGACGCCGTCCGGAAGACCCAGGAGTGGTTCCCGCAGATATTCCCGGCCGCGAAGTTCAACGCCAACGATTGCGCGTGGAATTGGCCCGGGGGCGAGACCCTGAAGTTCCGCTACATGGACGACGCCGCGGACTACCGCCACTACCACGGGCACGCGTACCCGTGGATCGGTTGGGAGGAGCTCACGACGTGGCCGGACGACGCGTGCTACCGGGTCATGATCTCGTGCTCGAGGTCGACCCGGCCCGGGATGCCGCGCCACTACCGCGCGACCACGAATTCGTACGGCGTCGGGCACTCCTGGGTCAAGGCGCGATGGAGGCTCCCGATCCTGAAGGGTCGGTTGTTCGGGCCCATCATCCAGGAGGTCCTCCTCCCCGGCGCCGCGCCGATGGAGCGCGTCGCGATCCATTCGGACCTCGCCGAGAACATCGTCCTCCTCCACGCCGAGCCCGACTACCGGAGCAAGATCGTCGCGGCGGCGTCGTCGGACGCGCAGCGGAGGGCGTGGCTCGAGGACTCGTGGGACATCGTCGCCGGCGGGATCTTCGACGAGGCGTGGTCCGCGGCGTGCGTCGTGCCGGACGTCGACCCGAGGAAGATCCCCGCGGAGTGGCGCATCGATCGGTCGTACGACCACGGGCAGAGCCGACCGTTCTCGGTCGGGTGGTGGGCGGAATCGAACGGCGAGCCGATCGAGGTCGGGGGCCGGACGATCGGGGCGGTGCGGGGGGACGTCATCCGGATCGACGAATGGTACGGGTGGCGGGGGCGGCCGAACGAGGGATTCCGAATGACGGCGGTCGAGGTGGCGCGGGAGATTCTCCGCCGAGAGGAGGCGATGGGGATCCGGGGGCGCGTGCGCCCCGGCCCCGCGGACTCCGCGATCTTCGACGAGGTGGAGCCCGAGAGGTCCGTCGCCGGCGACATGGCCCGCGTCGGGGTGACGTGGACCCGCGCGGACAAGCGGCCCGGCTCGCGCGTGCAGGGGTGGCAGCGGATGATCGCGATGATGAAGGCGGCCGCGGCGAGCCCCCGCGAGGAGCCAGGGCTCTTCGTGTGCGATCGGTGCGAGCAGTTCCGGCGGACCGTCCCGTGCCTCCCCCGCGACCGTCGGAACCAGGACGACGTCGACTCCGAAGCCGAGGACCACGCCGCGGACGAGACGAGGTATCGGTTGTGGTCGAAGGTGGCCGGCGGGGGGTGCCGAGACTTGTAGGGTATAATTGAGGGTGCTATGCTGAAAAAGGATGACCCGTCGACCCCCTCCGCCGCCTATTCCAAGATGTCGGCGTCGTGGGAGAAGATCCGGACCGTCCTCGCCGGCACTGCGGCGATGCGCGCGGCCGGCGAGCGATACCTCCCGCGGCACTCCGCGGAGAACCGTCGCAACTGGTTCGTTCGGGCCCGGACCGCGGTCCTCCACAACAAGGCGAAGGAGATCCTCGACGCGTGGGTCGGGCGCCCCTTCTCCGACCCCGTGCACGTCGCGGAGGACGTCCCCGACGAGGTCGCCGAGCTCCTGAAGGACGTCGACCTCGAGGGAAACGACGTTACCGTCTTCTGCCGCGAATGGTTCCGCGAGGGACTCGCGAAGGCATTCGCGCACGTGCTCGTCGATTCCCCGGTCGTCGGCGCCGAGGGGCGCACCCTCGAGGACGATCGCCGGGAGCGCGTGCGCCCCTTCTGGAGTTTCATCCGGCCGGAGAACCTGATCGCCGCGGAGACGACCGTCGTCGGGGGGCGCGAGATCCTGACGCACGTCCGGATCCTCGAGAAGTCCATTCGGAGGGACGGATACGAGGAGAGGGAGGTCGTCAAGATCCGGGAGTTCAACCGGGACCCCGGCGGGTCCGTGTCCGTGAAGACGTGGGTCAACCCCGACGAGAAGCACAAGGACGATTGGATCCCCGACGGGCCCCCGCGCCTCCTCGGGATCGACGAGATCCCCGTCGTGACGTTCTACGCGGCGCGGTCGGGGCTCCTCGAGGGCATCCCTCCCATCGAGGACATCGTCGACCTCAACATTGCGCACTGGCAGAAGAAGTCCGACAACGACAACGCCCTCCGGGTCGCCTCGTTCCCCATCCTATCGGCCACGGGGATCGCCGACGAGGAGGCGAAGATGATCACCGTCTCGCCGATGAAGCTCCTCTACTCGACGAACCCGCAGGCGAGGTTCCTCTACGTCGAGCACGGCGGGCAGGCGATCGCCGCCGGCCGCCAGGACGTCCTCGACCTCGAGGCGCAGATGGCGGAGCACGGCGCCGAGTTCCTCACGCGGAAGCCCGGCACCCAGACCGCGACCGCGAGGGCCCTCGACTCCGCCGAATCGACCGCGAGCCTGACCGATTCCATCATCCGCTTCAACGATTCCGTCCGGCAGGTGATGTACCTCACCGGAAAATGGATGGGGCTCGAGGAGGGGACGGAGGGAACGATCTCCGTCGCCGAGGACATGGGCCCCGAGACGACCGACGCCGCGGACCAGAACACCCTCGGCGGCGCGCGAACCCGCGGGGACATCTCGCGGCGCAGGTACCTGTCCGAGCTCCAGCGGCGCGGCATCCTCGGGGACGACTTCGACTACGAACAGAACGAGAAGGAGCTCGCCGGCGAGGAGACGGACATGTTTACCCCGCCGCCCCGGAAGGGCGGATTGCCCCCTCGAGAGGAAGACGAGGAGGAAGAGGAGCCCAAGGAAGAGGAGGCGTGATGGACGCCGCCTTCTCGTGGCTCGGGGAGTTCGTCCGGTGGCTCGCGGCGTGGGTCCCGCGCATCGGGATATGCCGCGCGACGCACGGCGGCGTGAAGTTCGTCCGCGGCCGG
>Ga0316628_100003785_pt1 | contig 11711 bp, 7 predicted proteins | sample OWC_Aug_M2_C1_D5_FD_207648 | JGI IMG/M metagenome (GOLD analysis project Ga0316628, IMG submission 207648) | Wetland soil microbial communities from Old Woman Creek delta, Ohio, United States - OWC_Aug_M2_C1_D5_C | ecosystem: Environmental > Terrestrial > Soil > Wetlands | place: USA: Ohio... | reverse complement strand
TCGGCCTTCTTGATCCTGCTGAAGTCCTTGCATTGCTGAAATCCAGAAAGCCAGGCATCGAAGTTGTCCTTACCGGCAGGAATGCCCCTCGCGAATTCATGAGATACGCCGACTACGTTTCATACGTAGATGACAGGAAACATCCTTACAGGAAAGGAGAAAGGGCTCGCGAAGGAGTTGAGTGGTAACCCCTCATACGGTTTTGTCCCTGAGGAAGAGCATGTACCTGATCTCCTCAGGAGTGAACATCGTGTTGTTCTTCAGCCCCGTTAAATCTCTGTCCCTTAAGAGCTTGAGGGTCATTGGCTGACCGCGGCTTATCATCATGATTCTCTTGAACGCATCCTTCTCGATATCATTCTTGCCAAGCAGCCGCCGCGAGCTTATCTCGTCAAGTCCACGAATCCTCAGTTCGCGCACTAGCTTCGCTTCGACCTGCTTCTTGTGGTAGAACCAGCTGTACGCGGGCGTGTCCTCCCTGGCAGCGATGACAGTCTTCGTGTCACCTGGTATCTCGACCAATGATGCGAAGAACTCGACCACGTCGTCCCCTACCGAGAAGTAGTCATCGAAGACAAGCAGTGCGTTCTTCTGTTTGACGACATCCGCCAGTTCCTTGACGTCTCCATTCAGCTTCTTCCCAAATGAGATGACGCGCTCCTTCAGAGTCAGGGGCGTGATATCAGGGGAGAGATTGGTCCAGAGCACGTCCGTGTCGTCCTGTTCGTCAACGAATCTCTTGGCGAGAGAGCTCGTCCCATATCCTCTGTTGCCCATGACAACCAGCACCTTGCTTTCAGATTCCATGAAAGCCTCCATGGAATCCAGCTCGGAGTCTCTCCCATAGAACTCCCTCACGGAAGGTGCGTCCTTGAGATCTCTAAAGGGGGCCCTACGTGTCTCGTCTATCGCCACGACGCCGTCCCTCATCTGAGACACAACCGTAATGGCCCTCTTCCTACCGACTAGGTCTTCAATCTCCTTCCCCCTCATTTCGACCGTATTGCCACCGGTCATCACGGGGAACGGGGAGTCAAGAGCGTTCCTCCAAAGATCTTCCGCCTTCCGCAGACCCTCGGTCGTGACCGTGTAGACATTCATTCTTCGCTCGTGTCCCCGCACGCGCGCTGTGAGCTCCGCGACCAAACCGTCCTTGATTAACCCCTTCACGGCCCTTGGGACATGAGTCCTCGAGATGCCGACCGCTGATGCGATTCCGGTCTGAGCGGTTTCGGGAGGATATTCCTCTGGAGGCAGGTCGGACGCGAACCTAGAAAGGTGAAGCAAGACCCTGTCGTTCACGCTAAGCTGGCCAGGTTCAGGCATCAAATCTGAAGATGCCCCTTAGCTTATATAACCGTGCTGGTTTTCGGCCGGGACATCCTGCCCCCGATTCACATCGACTGGTAGTTGGTAATGACCTCAACACGTTTAAATACGGTCCAATACGTAGAATCGAAACAACCACAGAGAATATTCTCTCACCCCCCGGAGGACAGGGAAGATGAATTTCGATATTAGGAAGCGAAAGGAGTGGCGTCACGACGGTGGTGTTTCCGAGATTATCGGCAACATCCTGATTCTGATGATAACCGTCATACTGTTCAGCAGCATCATCGCCTTCGTTCAGAACATGCCCGTTCCACAACAGACAACAAAGGCTGATTTCTCGGCGTCTATATCTTTCTCGAGCAACTACAGGCATGCAAACCTGACTCTCGTCCATGCGGGTGGAAAGGTCCTCAATACCCAGGACATCAGGATATTCATCGAGCAAGACGGCACCAATCACGACTTCAATTTGACTGACGATTCAAACTTCACAAGCACAACATGGAGCACTGGAAGGCCATGGACGATGCAGTTAAACGGCTTGAGATCCACGAGCGTCATCGTGGCCACTGTCGTTGACCTCCGGAACAGCCAGATGGTTTGGACAAGTCAGGTCACCGGCGGCGCTATGGGCTCCCCTCCGAACATTCAGCAAAGATATGTGGACTCGGCTCCAACCACTCCGACCCCTGACGCTGTGAAAGAGAACGACACGTTCTCACTCTTCGTCAAGGTGGACGACCCTGACGGCGATCTGATAAGCGTCTGGATTGATGCGTCCGGCGTGAACATCTCGGGCTCGAACGGAAACCCACGTTTCCCTACGCCATGGTCCGTCGGGTGGTATAGATGGGACTTCAACAGGATAGACAACATCAATGGATCAGCGCAGTTGGTTGACGGAAACGTGATCATCATACATGCAAGAGACTCGGCTGGACACGAGACACTGTCTTCGTACATACTTGACGTCACCATCCTTCCATCGGACTTGATCGAGAGACCTGTTCCAGTCTACTCTGAGCTCGGCACGAGCGGTTTGCCTGCATACCTGTCGTTCATCAGTGGCGCCCTCGGACACGGATTCGGGTTCTACAAGGAGTTGTTCGACCAATACGGTGTTAGGCGGGGCAAGGCAGACACGGACAACCCCTCGGTCTACTTCACGAAGGACGAAAATGTGTTCATCCGGTTCGCCAGCCTCACAATGAGCAATGTCTTCACCGATAACAGGCTCGTAATCACTGACACGAGAACAGGTCTCAAGTTCACGCCTGACTATGCGAGCGCCACACCGAACAGCACGGTGTCCGCGCCCTTCTATCCGTACCCGACAGGCGGCGGAGCTTACGTGTTCGAATGTGCGTTCAGCACAAAGAACCTGCCCCAGAGCACCTACACGATATCGATGTTCCTGAAGAACCAGCCCGGCATTGGACAGACCCAGCAGAGCTTCGCTGCGGATCAGCTGATAAGCGTCAACCTGACCGGAGCTCCTGATCAGTTCATGCCGGAACTCGAGCTCTACAAGGACGGGACATACGGCGAATATTGGGGTTATGGCAGGGACAAGGCATTCGACATTTCGTCTGCTGGATCGAACACGGTATACGTCAGAATCGGCGTCCAGGACGCAGTACTTGACGATGCTACAGTCGCTGAGGTCAGGATAACCGACCTAGGTGGCGGCTCCGAGCTTTACGGCGTACCTCCTGCGGGCGGCATGATAACGGATATCGTTATGAGCGACGCCACTCACTACACCATGAACCTAGCCCTGAGACTGAACAATGGTGACATGTGGCTGCCTGGCACGAACGCTTACACTCTGTACATCTCAAAACTGAATGACACGAATGAAGGCATCTATTCGCTTTCCAAGCAACTGTGGATCAAAGGATCTCAGGGCAAGGCGGATTTCTTTGCAGGCACTTCTGGAATGGCGTCGGGCAACACCAACTTCAACATAAGGGAGTACCAGTACTACATTCAGAACAACAACTTCTTCTCTTCCAGGGTGATGTGGCAATCCGAGAGCACACCCGGATCGTCCACTGACTACACTGTAACTGCGCTCGGAATTGGGGACATCGATGACGACGGTGACAAGGACCTTCTGATGGGCCAATCCACTTCGAACGTGCTCTACCTGTTCGAGAACACGCTCAACCAGTTCGGAAACTGGCAATCAGCGGCCTCGATTTCGCGACCGGACGGAAACGTCTACCCAATCACCGGCATCACGTTCGGAGACTTCTCGGGCGACGGTCACCCCGACTTCGCATACAGCAACTCGAACTCGCAGATAGTCCTCTATAATGTGACGTATGGGTCCACAGGTTGGATATTCAACCCAGGGGCTCCCCCCGTTGGTTGGACCGGCACTATCCAGAAGATCGATCTCAAGGATATGACAGACGATGGAAGAGCGGATCTCATCGTGCTAGCTGGTGGCGTTATCAAGATTTACGATATCAAGTACACGACGGACGAGGTGCTAAAGAAGGAGCAGTCGAGGACTCTGTATGCACAGTCATCCCCGGGAAAGGTTGGCACAAAGGACTTCGACATCGAGGACATGGATCGTGATGGAAGACTCGACATACTCACTACAGGCACCTCAACGGCATTCGGCGATAATATCGGGGTCAACGCGAACTTGTTCAGGGCAGCTGGGTACAGCTGGACGGAGCTCAATGAAGAAGTCGCACCTCTCATACTGAATGGTACGCATACTGGCACAGTCGATAACGCACAAGTGCAGGGAGAACTGCCCACTCCAGCAGTAATACAGTTCGAGGAAACGACAACTGGCGACTCCAGCCGCGTCTCCGCCATCATGCAATTCCTGAAGCTACCGGAGAATGTCGCTGACCAAGTGCTCAGGGTAGTCGCCATGATTGATCCCGGACCAGAGACATCCGAATCCTTCTATGTCTGGGTATCCCCCGACAACATCGCATACAGCTACGTCGGCGAAATATCGGGTACAAGCTTTGCGACATATGACTTCAAGTTGCCGTCGACCGTGATTGGCACCTCCATGTACGTCAAGTTCACGGACTCGCTTGCGAACCTAGACACCGTTCAGGACATAATCTACGTCGACTATTGTGCGGTCTATACAACCACTCCTGGATACACGGAATATCATGTCATTGGGAATGATCCCACCTGGACATCTGTGAGGGGTGCTGAGATAAACAATCCGCAAGAGATCGGTGGCTGGCTCGAGGTTGTGGCTACTAAGGACGGAGATGGCGGCATAAAGGTCTATAGATATGAATCCGGGACGGACTATTCCATCACTACCTGGAATCCGCTGACAGATAGCAGCAACGCATCAACATTCGTCGACGATTGCGCGGGCAAGGTGAACGATGCGACGAAGTATCCATTCAGCACACTCGCCCCGACGTTGTTCGACGCCGTAGATGTCAACGGGGATGGTTTCACCGATCTGCTGACTTGCAACTACACCTCAGTAGGCACTATCCTGGTGTCGAAGATCGGCTTTTACATGAACCTGTTCTCGGGCGAAGATCCAGTGTGGAGATACTACCTGGTGAAGACGTGGGCGATAGAGAAGCCCACTGGAACGGCCAAGAACCCCTATATCGACATCGCATTGGCTTCGAGTCTTGCCTCGACGTAGACTTCGGATCTCAAACCTCTTCCCATCGATTCTATTGAATTGCGTTATCAGAATCAGCTGCTAAGATCTTCGAGGAGTTCGCAGACCTCTCCAGCTCTCTCCGTCTCTACGACTGCCAAGAGGTTCTTTGAATTCGTCGAAGCCTTCAGAATGCCTTTGGCGATAGTTTCGGTGCGTTTCGCCTCAATCGTCCCGAACCCCTCAAGCCGGTTCACCACCCTGTCCCATGCCTTGACGAACTCCTCTGGCGTGTCAGCCTTGAAGTTCCTTAACTTGAGGAGCCAAGTCCTAGTGGAATGTCTGAACAAAGTGGTTCCCGGGACGGCCGCGCAATAGAGTTCAGTGTACGCTTCCTCGTCGAGATCAACTGGAACCAGGGGCACCTTCTCGTGATCGGCGAGCTCGATGGCGGCTACATAGCAGGGTGGGGGCGCAGCCACTTCCCCGAACTTGCTGAGACCTTTTGCATACAGCTCCTCGTACCTAGATAGCTCGGGTTCATAGTCATCTGGCATGTTCCTGAGCCCATCAATCTCCTCTTTAGACAGAGAAATCGCCACGGTATCAGGGCGGACTGATTCGAAAGCTTCCTGCACCTTCCGGGTTTCTGAGACAAGACCCTTGATTACCGGGAGAACATGGATGACACAATCACTAGTCCGAAAGACCTTCGTCTTCATTTCTGCTTCCTCCTCTCTCGCTGGAGGATGAGCTCAAGCACATCGTCCGCATCGTCGGCTCTTCGTAGCTCTTCCTTTGTGATCAGCGGCGTGCCCTCAATCTCCTTCAGCGAAGTCTTCTGCTGGATGAAGATGACGGATTTCTTTTCCGTCACTCTAGATATGTTGCCAACTATCCGAGCCTTCCTCTCGGTCATTGCTGGGTTCTCACCTATTCCTGTGAGAAGTAGCAGCTCCTCGTCGCTTGCAAGCGCGTCGAATGGACACCTGATTGTAGGCACGACCGAATAGCCCAGTTCTCTCAGCATCTCGAAGACGTCTCTGTTCAGACCTTCGAACCTGTCGAATGTCCGAAGCGTCTTCGCGATGTCCAAGTTGTATGAGAACGGGTTCAAAGGAACGACTATCGGTTCGTTTAGGAACTCCTCTATCTTCGCGGCGATATCGATCATCGCCCCCATCCCGCTCTCGTACATCTGGATGGCCTTCCTCGAGACGCCTGCAGCCTCGGCAAGAGTACCCAGCGATATGTTTCGCTGCTCCCTTATCTGCCTGATCAAGTCACCATCGAGGCGGACGTAGAGTCCGCCTGGTGCAGCGTAGACGAACGGGGGCACGCCCTCGAGGACGTGCTCTTCGAAGGTCACCTCAGAGATTATTGGCACTCCGAACCTGGAGTACAGGATTCCGCCGTCCAGCTTTCCAGCGCTTGAGTGGAGTCCGATCACCATCGGACTCCCGCCCAACGCGTTAGCAAGCGTCCTCAGTTGATCTGCGTCCTCGCTCGACAGCGAGTCGATGTTGGTCAGGGCTTTGATGATAAGGAGTTGCTTGTCCCTCCGTGCAATGATGTCGAAGCTTATGCTTCGGATGTTGTGAGGATCAGAGAGGAAGAACCCCGACTTTGCAAGGGTTTCCCTGATGTTCTTGACCAGCTCTTCCCTGTTAGCTACCATGTGCCTGTCCTTTGCCTCGAATCAATATGCTTTCCCTGACTTGAAAGATTGCTCCGATGCGCGCGTCATCTGTACATGCTGTTTGGAGAGAGCTTCTCATACTTCCTGAGATCGCTCTCGCTCATGGGCTCAACGTTCTCCATCGCCTTCTCGAAGTACTTCATGCCGACTTTACGTTCCTGAATCTTGCTCTCCTCAACATCGCCGCCCTTCAAGACATAATCCCTAATCGACAGCATCACGGCCTCATTGCAAACTGCGGCGATCTCAGCACCAGTGTAGTTCGCCATCTTCGTGGCGAGCTTGTCGAGGTCCACATCCTTCTCCAGTGGCTTGCCCTTGGTGTGAATCCTCAGGATCTCCTTGCGCGCTTCGAGGTCTGGTGGGCCGATGAATACGAGCCTGTCGAACCGCCCCGGCCTAAGCAGTGCAGGATCGATGATGTCCGGCCGGTTGGTCGCGGCTATCACCACGACATTGTGAAGAGCTTCCAACCCATCCATCTCGGTCAAGATCTGGCTGATTACCCGCTCCGTCACTCCTGAGTCCGAAGAAGTCCCTCTCACGGGTGCGATTGCGTCAATCTCATCTAGGAATATCACACACGGCGCGGCCTGCCTAGCCTTCCTGAATGTCTCCCTCACGGCCTTCTCGCTCTCCCCAACCCACTTGGATAAGAACTCTGGCCCTTTGACACTTATGAAGTTCGCCTGGCTCTCGGTGGCTACTGCCTTCGCAAGAAGCGTCTTCCCAGTTCCGGGTGGTCCGTACAGAAGGATGCCCTTAGGGGGCACGGCGTTCATGTGTTTGTATAGGGCGGCGTACCTAAGTGGCCATTCGACCGTTTCCATGAGCTCCTGCTTCGGCCCCTCAAGGCCGCCGACATCTTCCCACTTGATGTTCGGAGTCTCGAGTATGACTTCTCTGAGTGTGGAAGGTTGCATCTCCCGGTACGCGTCCATGAAATCCGTCATCGTCACTTGGAGGCTGTTCAGCACGTCGATTGGGATCGTCTGAGCCTCGAGGTCGATATTCGGCAGGATCTTCCTCAACGCCCTCATCGCGGCCTCTCTCGTAAGCGCCGCGAGATCGGCTCCCACATATCCGTGGGTCATACTAGCCAGCTGTACGAGGTCAACGTCGTCGGCTAGCGGCATGCCTCGCGTGTGAATCTGAAGTATCTCAAGCCTGCCCTCTTTGTCCGGAATCCCAATCTCTATCTCCCGGTCGAACCTGCCCGGTCTCCTGATGGCCGGGTCGAGCGCGTTTGGTCTGTTCGTGGCGCCAATGACGACGACCTTCCCTCTTGTCTGGAGGCCGTCCATGAGAGCTAGGATCTGTGCGACCACTCTTCTCTCTGTCTCCGCCGTCACCTCGTCTCTCTTCGGGGCGATCGAGTCTATTTCGTCGATGAATATGATGCTAGGAGCGTTCTCAGCGGCCTCCTTGAAGATGTCCCTTAGCCGCTCCTCACTCTCACCGTAGAACTTGCTCATGATCTCGGGGCCGCCGATGGAAGTGAAGTTCGCGCTCGTTTCAGAAGCGACTGCTTTGGCAAGAAGCGTCTTGCCAGTGCCGGGAGGTCCGTGGAGCAGGACCCCTTTCGGAGCCTCAACCCCAAGCTTCTCGAACAGCTCGGGATGCCTGAGAGGCAGCTCGATCATCTCTCTCACTTTGTCCACTTCGTCCCTAAGGCCACCGATGTCCTCGTAGGCGACCTTGGGTCCCTTCGCGACCTCTTCCTTTGCCGGCTTCTCGCTCAGCTTGATATGAGTGAAGTTCTGGATCGTGGCCGCTTCGCCCGATGGTTGGTAGCCCTGGACAACGAGGTCGAACTTCCGGCCCATGATGTTGACCTCAATGAGGTCTCCCTTCACGATTGGCCTTCCCTCGAGGGACTGCGCGAGATAGTCCTCGCCTCCGAGAATCTTGAGCGGCTGGGTCGGGGCGAGCGTGACCTTTGTCGCTGGTTTTGGCACGATCTTCCTAAGGCTGACCTTCTCGTCAAGACCCACTCCTGCATTCTTCCTCGTCGAGCCGTCGATCCTTATGGTTCCTCTGTTCTCATCTTCTGGGTAGCCGTTTTGGACAGTGACCGCCGTGTTCCTGGAGCCCTCAATCATGACGATTTCGCCTTGGCTCAGCTCCAAGATTCTCATTATGGTCGGGTCTATCCTGGCAATCCCCTTTCCATCGTCCCCTGATTTCGCCTGGACGACCCTCAGAATCTTCTCTTTCTTTGTTGACATGGATTACTCCTCGATTGTGACATGACCTTACTGTGATTTTGAAAATGAATGAAGGGGTAAAGGTTTTGAAACGTGAATCCCGAGCCCTCTGATTACTTCACCTGGACCTTCTTGGTCTTCTTCTCAGGCGGTGCGGCTTTCGGGAGCTTCACCGTAAGGACTCCGTCCTTCAGCTCGGCCTCGGCCTTGTCAGTCAAGACGGCATCTGGCAACGGCAGGGATCTGAAGAAACTAGCATAGCGCCTCTCCCTCTTCAGATATCCTTTGTCCTTATTCTCTTCCTTCTGCTCGATATTCGTCTCTCCAGAGATCTCGATCCCGTTCTCGGTGATCTCGATTGTGAGATCCTCCCTCTTTATGCCCGGCAACTCGGCCTTCACAACATACTCCTTGCCGTTGTCGGCGAGGTCGACCAGTGGCTGCCTGATCAAATCTGTCGCGAACGCCCTCGGGACCAAGAAAGTATTCTCCCAATCGGACCTGAAGTCCTCGAAGAGCCTGTCCATGTCCGCCATCAGCGACATGGGGCTGGACCAGGTCGGTCCCCAGTAGTCCTTGGGCACGAGCCCTTCTTTTCTATCTCTCCTTCGGATCATGCTGTCAACCTCCAACTTTTCGAAGAGGTTCTTTGAACCTCGGGATAGGAAGTTATGTTAGCACTTCTATATATAATGTGTGGTGGAGGAATTTGGCGTTGCTCTCTCTTGCCAGTATGGCCGGACGGGCTCTCTGAAATCGATCTGACCGAAGACGCATAGTAATAACTATCAACGGCAATATGCGGCGCGCATGAGCGGACAACTCAAGGACTGGGGAATCCTCGTCGAAGATCAGGCAGAGGCCAGCCAGATACACAACAAGGGATTCTACGGCGTTCCACAGACAGGAGGCAGCCTCAAGCTAGACTTGATTGAGGCGATTTACCTCGTCGAGTGTGAGCGGCTCGAAGTGTTATCGGACGGGGACAATAAGACTGCTAGCGATCTTCTGAGGCTTGCTCACAGGACCTCTGAGGGTTTCGAAGTGCTCTACCTCGTGTATCGTGAGCTCAGGCAGAGGGGTTATGTCGTTAAGCTGGGTCAACACCCGCTCGATTTCCGCGTTTTCCCCCGAGGGGGTTCTCCGAACAAGACTCCAAGCAAGTGGTGGGTCGCTGCCATTTCCGAACGGTCGACGTTCGACCTGGGCAAGTTGATGGACGATCTCGATAGGACCACCGAGGTCAGGAAGAAACTACTGCTGGCAATCGTGGACGAGGAGAGCGACGTCACGTATTACGAGGTGAGGCGCGTTCACCCAAAGGGCAAACTCGGCGCCGTAGATCTGACTGCCAAGGCTAACGGGATAATGATGGCAGACCGAGTCATCGTCCCGGACAAGGATGAGGCAACGGCTCTCCACGGGGGCCACTACTTCGGAAAGCCGATAGGATCCACTCTCCAGTTGTCGCTCATAGAGGCCGCGTTCCTGCTCGAAATCGGCGGATTGAAGCTCAAGGATGCGAAGACGAATCGAGAGGTTACGCTCTTTGCGCTGAAGAAGCGCGCGAGGGCCGTTCAACCAGACTTCAACCTCAGGTTCGACGCCTTCAAGGACATGAAAGCGAAAGGCCTCGTCGTCAAGACCGGTTTCAAATACGGTTCTCATTTCCGAGCCTACGAGGGCGACCCGGGCAAACAGCACGCACGGTACCTCGTTCACGCGGTTCCGAAAGGGTACACTGCGATGTGGCCGGAGGTCAGCCGCGCGGTAAGGCTCGCCCACGGAGTCAAGAAGGAGATCCTGCTCGGGCGCGTCGCGGAGAAAGAGGTCGAGTACGTGAACCTAAGCCGGTACAGGCCTTGACTAGAGAAGAGATCGCCCAGCAGGTTTGTAGAGCTCGTGTCTCCACTGGACCACTTTGAACATCACACAGTAGTGGTCGATCGTGTCTTTGAACTCTCTTGGAGGCACTATGCCGAGACAACGTACACCAAAGTGCTCGCAGTCGTAGCAGGATACCATTGGCTCATTCTAGCGATAGATGAGTATTAATGGTTGGCGCCGGGCATCCGCCTAGAGGACCTTCTGCGACAGCTCCAACAGTCTATTCGCGTAACCCCACTCGTTGTCGTACCACGAGAGGATCTTGCCGAAGTTGCCCTTGCCACCTATCACCATTGTCGACAGCGAGTCCACGATCGCCGAGTGCGGGTTACCTATTACATCGCTTGAGACGATGGGGTCGGTGCAGTACTCCAGAATGCCCTTCATCGGTCCGGCGGCCGCATCCTTGAGTGCCTTGTTCAGCTCTTCGACGGAGACCTCGTTCTTCGTCACAACGCTGATATCGGTGACCGATCCGAAAGGGGTCGGCACCCTGAGGGAGAGACCGTTCATCTTGCCCTTGAGGGCGGGTATGACCTCCCCGATGGCTTTCGCCGCGCCAGTCGAGGTGGGAATTATGGAAACACCTGCCGCCCTGGCCCTTCTGATGTCCTTATGAGGAGCATCCACGAGCCTCTGGTCACCCGTATAAGCATGCACCGTCGTCATCATGCCCTTCTCGATGCCGAACTTGTCGTTGATGACCTTGGCCGGCGGCGCTAGGCTACCGGTTGTGCACGAGCCCATGGATATCACGTTGTGCTTGCTCCTGTCATATGAATCGAAGTTCACGCCGAGCACGACCGTGATATCGGGCTCCTTGCCAGGCGCTGAGATTATGACCTTCCTGGCGCCAGCGGCTATGTGCTTGGCGGCCTTGTCTTTCTCCGTGAAGAATCCGGTCGACTCTATCACGACCTCGGCTCCGAACTTCTTCCACGGAATCTCCGCCGGGTCCTTCACTTGAGTGACC
>Ga0316628_100003784_pt1 | contig 11711 bp, 5 predicted proteins | sample OWC_Aug_M2_C1_D5_FD_207648 | JGI IMG/M metagenome (GOLD analysis project Ga0316628, IMG submission 207648) | Wetland soil microbial communities from Old Woman Creek delta, Ohio, United States - OWC_Aug_M2_C1_D5_C | ecosystem: Environmental > Terrestrial > Soil > Wetlands | place: USA: Ohio... | reverse complement strand
GGAGCGCACAGCGCCGCCGCTGTATCCCTGGGGGCCGGGCAGCACTGCGAGTGTTCTGAAGCGCTCGCCGTCGTCGCCGGCCAGGAGTCGGCCCACGGGGATTCCTGCCCGGCCTGCAATGGAGAACGCGCGCGCCCGGAACGGCTGCGCGAATTCGTATTGCACATAGCGCGCAGCGGCCGGAATGGTGACGGAGGTGTTGAGGTCGTCGTCAAGCAGCGCCGTTGCATCGACGACGCCCGCGCTTGTCGTCGCCTTGGGATGCAGATCCGGCATGCTGATTTCGTCTGCCGGTGTGGGATACGCGATGACCTTACTGTCGCCGTAAAAAGTGGGATCCGGAGGGGGGCCCGAAGCGCCCGGCCGCGCTCCTCCCCTCGACATGTTGCGAATGGGCCCATTGCCGGACGGCGGCTGAGGCAGCTTCCCGCTGAATCTGCCGGGGCCCTGTACAGCAGTCTCGCTCCAAACGAGTTTTTTCATCGCCTGCTCGGGCTTGACCCACGGCCCGCCGGTCTCGCTCCAGCCTGCGGAGCTGAAGATCGCCATTTCGAGTCCAAGGCGGTCGGCTTCGCCGGCCGCATGGCGGACCGCGTCGAGCCATTCCGGAGTTCCGAATACGATCTTCCTTTCGACAGTCTGGCCCGAGCCCATGCTGACGTCGGCGAGTTGGAACCCGCCTATGCCCGCACGCTTCATCCACTCCAGGTCCTTGGTGATGCCTTCCCTGGTGATGTTGCCGCCGGTCCAATGCCACCAGGTTCGCGGCCTGGCCGAGTCCGGGGGGGTTTTGAACCCTTGTTCCAGCGGATCGGTGGGTCCCTGGGCGACCGACCAACCTGCCAAGGCCAACAAAGCTGCAAATAAAAGTGGAGCTGGACCTGAGGCTTTCATTGGATCACCTGCCTGTTAACTGCCGGTTAAGACCCAGACAGCAATTTCGACAGGCGATTTTACAGCGCAGGAACACGTGGTGCTATCTTTAACCGCCAAGACACCAAGTCGCCAGGCTCAACGAACAGAACGAGGCTGATGACTTGGTGTCTTGGTGGTGGTGAGTCGGTCTTACGCGCTCGCCGCCCGGGCAAAGCGCGGGATCGTGTTTTGAACCAGGTCGGCGATCTCTTCGTCGAGCACGCCCTTCTTGCGATCCGCGAAATCGATGAAACTCTGATAGACCTGATCGAGCTCATCGGTCGCCAGCGCGTATCCCAGATGCTCGCACCGGTCCCTGAGCGCGTGCCGCCCACTGTGCTTCCCGAGCACGAGCCGGCTGGCGGGAACTCCAACGGACCTTGGGTCCATGATTTCGTAGGTGGTCCGCTCCTTGAGGAAGCCATCCTGATGGATTCCAGCCTCGTGTGCGAACGCGTTGCGTCCTACGATCGCCTTGTTGGGCTGCGGTCCGAAGGTAATCAGTCCGGCGAGCAGCTGGCTGGCCGGAAAGAGCTGCTCCGTAACGACCGAAGTTGCGAAAGGCAGGCGGTCCTGCCTGACGTTGATAGCCATGACGACTTCCTCGAGGGAACAGTTACCGGCTCGTTCGCCGATCCCGTTCACCGTACACTCGATCTGGCGTGCCCCCGCCCGAACCGCGGCGAGAGAGTTGGCTGTCGCCAGGCCGAGATCATCGTGGCAGTGCACGCTGACCACGACCGAGGCTCCCAGAGCGCGGACCATTCCTGCAATCAGCGCCGCGAACTCGTCGGGAGTCGAGTAGCCCACCGTGTCGGGCAGATTGATCGTGCGGGCTCCTTCGCCGGCAACGGCTCGGCAGATCTGCTCCAGGTAATCGGGATCGGTGCGCGTCGCGTCTTCGGCCGAGAACTCGACGTCGTCGACATATCTGCGCGCCAGCCTGACGGCGGAGACCGCCTCATCGAATACCTGCCTGCGCGACTTCTTGAGCTTGAAGTTCAGGTGAACATCGCTCGTGGCGATAAAGGTGTGCAGGCGCGGCCTCCTCGCATGTTCCAGTGCCTCCGCCGCCCGTTCAATGTCCTTTACGCACGCGCGCGCAAGCGCAGCGACCCTCATGCCGGGGAACTGACGGCTGATTGCGTCGACAGCCTCGAAGTCGCCCTGCGAGGCGATGGGGAATCCTGCCTCGACAAGGTCCACCCCGAGTTCCTCCAGCTTTCCGGCCATCCGGATCTTCTCGGGAACCGTCATGCTGCATCCGGGAGATTGTTCGCCGTCTCTGAGTGTCGTGTCGAAAATGTAGATGTGGTCTTTCATAAGCATTTTGGCCCGAACAGGGCCACTCCTCCGGTTAGTGTTGACTGAAAAGCGAGACTGGCATTATCCGGAAGAGCTCCAATGATTTCCAATTGATAATATTCGGATATCATATAAAATTCGGTTATAAGATAATGTCAGGATAATGAACAAGTCGAAGCTCATCAATATCATTGATATTTATCCGATTCAGGTCTTTCTCTGCGTGGCGACGGAGCGAAGCTTCTCGCGTGCGGCTGAGAAACTTTTCCGAACCCAACCTGCGGTGTCGATGACGATCAAGAGGCTTGAAAGCGATCTTGGGGAGAGGCTTATCGACCGTTCGGGCAGGGAGCTGGTGCTTACCGACGCGGGGCGAATCCTGCTTGAGCATGCCCGCCGTCTCGTCAATCTCCAGGCAGACCTGGAGAACTCTCTCGCCGAGCTCCGGGACAACACCGCCGGGCGCCTGATCATCGGTGCAAACGAATCCACCACCCTGTACCTTCTGCGCCATCTGCAGAAGTATCGCCGTCTGTACCCGAGAGTGCGAGTTCAGGTCCGGCGCTGTCTTTCGAGCAAGATTCCGAGCCAGCTGATCGAGGGCGACCTTGAACTCGGTGTCATCAGTTGGGATCCCGAAGACGGCCGTCTGGCGGCCCGGGTCATCTACATCGATCACCTGGCGTTCGTGGTTTCACCCCAGCACCGGCTGGCAAACCAGGAGACGGTGTCGATCAAGGAACTGGGGCTGGAGACTTTTATCGCGCACAACGTCAGATCGCCGTACCGGGAGATCGTGCTGAAGGAATTCCAGCACTTGAAGGTGGATCTGAACATGGATCTGGAAATGCCCACGGTCGAGTCGATCCGCAAGCTCGTGCAGCGGAACGAAGGGGTGGCTTTCCTGCCCAGGATGTGCGTCGAGCAGGAACTGGAGCAGGGAACGCTCCGGGAGGTGCGGGTGAACGAGATCAGCGTCGAGCGAAAGATCCGCCTGACGTACCCTGCGCGCCGCGTTCTCAGCCATGCTGCACGCGCGTTTCTGGAGCTCGTCAAGGAAATCGGCTGAAAGAACCACGCCCAGGGCACCGAGACTCCGGGATTCTTGTAGCGGCTGTTGCTGCGATTGCCGGATTGTCAGGCGTCGTGCGGGGAGTTGAATTTGGCGAGGAGGTTCTGTTCTCCTTCGGCGATCTGCGCCAGGTTCTGAGCCATCTGTCGGACGTCTTCCAGCCGGGCGGTCATCTCCTGCGTCGCCGCGCTGACCTCTTCGGCGGCCGCGGCGTTCTTTTCGCTCACCGAGGCGACCACTTCCATCAAATGGCCCACTTCGTGGGAAAACGTCTGCATCTGAGAGGCCGATTTCGCCACGTCTCCGAGGCGGCCCTTGTTTTGTTCGACGGACGTGCGGATCTCGTCAAGCGCTGAGCCGGCCTGTCCCGCGAGGTCGGAGCCTGATCGGACGCTCTGCAGGCTTGCCACCATGGCCTGTTCCAGCTGTTGGATGCTGGACTGTACGGTCTTCACGACGTCGACGATATCGGCCGAGGCTTTTGCTGTGCGGTCTGCGAGACTTCGGATCTCGTTTGCGACGATGGAGAATCCGGCCCCGTATGTGCCGGCGTGAGCGGCTTCGACCGCCGCGTTGATACCCAGGAGCTTGATCTGGTAGGCAATCGAGCCGATCGCCTTCATGATTCCGCCGATCTTCGCCGAATTGCGTCCCAGATTGTCGACGTTTCCGCTGGTCTCCGCGACCGAAGCCTGGATTTGCTGCATGCTGCCCAGGGTCTTCTCGATGGCCTGGGCGCCGGCGAGGGCCGCTCCTGCAGTGCTTTCCGCCGCCGTTGCCCCCGCGCCGGCCTGGCGGTCGACCTCCGCGATATGGTTCAGGAGAGAGTCCAGTGACGAACGGGTGCGATTGATCTGCTCTGTCTGAGAGACTGTCCCGCTGGAGACCTCACACATCGAGGAGTTCACCTGCTGGGTTGCGGTGTTGATCTGGCCGACGGCTTCGGCCATGGCACGGCCCAGATTCAGGAGTTTTTCGGATTGCTCGATGCTCGCGTGGATCATGCTTCTCAGGCCGCCCGGCTCCGAATTGTAGGTGACCACCGGAATCCCGGCCTGAGCCGCGCGGTTCACCGCGGGAACAAGCTTGGGGTCGAAGATGCCGATGGCGAGGCCGTCGTACCGCTGGGCAACTACGGACTCGACCACCGGCCCGTACACGTCGGCACTGATTTTTCCAAGCCGGCGGTTTTCCTCGGGCACGATGAGTTCCACCAGGGCGTTGAGAGGCAGGATTTTTTCGGCTGCGTCGAGAATGCCTCTCCTGATCAAGTCGAAGAACGAGTTGTCGGCCCGTCCCACTATGGCTAGGCGTAGTGGTCGCGCAGCGCGCGCCCTCGCAGGCGTAGCGTAGCGGTCGGCGTTGGCCAGCAGCGCACCCTGACCGGCTTTCCAGAACCGGTCGCAGGTTTCCGGAGTAACGATGTCGAGCTGGGTCAGCATGCGCGGTGAGGGCGGCTGCCATCCCGCGGCAAGGTGGTTGAATAGATGGATGACCGGATCGTGCCCCTGCCCGTACGGATCCTGTCCCAGGGTCGCGGTGATGACTCCTTTCTGAAGGTACTGCATGGTCTCGTCCAGCATGTCGTGCGAGATTATTCGGACGCGACCCGCCTTGCCCTCCGCTTCGACGGAGCGGGCCGCGGCGGCGGGAACGCCCCCGCGCGTGAGGTAGATGCCGGCAAGCTGGGGGATCGTATCGAGCAGGATCTTGGTTTCGTGCTGCACCGCCTCCAGCAACGTGTCCGCACTGCCCGTGCACTGAATGATCCGGCTGAGTTCGACCCCGGGGAACGATTCCCTGAGACGGGCCTGGAAGCCTGCTACGCGCATCTCGAGCGCCATCGAGCCGGGGCTGGTGATCACGGCGACCACGCCGCGGCCGTTGAGGATCTTTCCCATCATCTCGGCGCACGTAGTGCCCTCGAGGTAGGAATCGGGGCCCACATAGCACAGCCGGCGGCACGGCAATTCGGTCAGGGTGTTGAAGTCGGCCGCCGTCTGGTGCAAGACGCTGATGATGGTGTTGAGGGCCTCGGCGATCTCCCCGGCCTCCCGAAATCGGGCGGGATCCAGCGGAAGGGATCGTATGGCGAGCTGAGTGGACAGTTTTCCGTGTGAAAGGTCCAAAATCGCCTGCCTGAGTCCGGCGCAGTCCAATTCGGCCAATTGTCGCGCTGCCTGAGCCAACTTTTTGTGGGCTTCCGTTGCGTCCTGGCCGTTCCTTCGGCGGAATCGTTTCAGGAGAGGCGCGAGTCGTTGCGTCGTCGCTGCGAAGATCATTACGGAAAGCAGCGCCTGGGCGTGTGCGACGATGTCAGGGGAACTGATCGGGATCATCTTTCGTTTCCTTCGGTGCGCCTGAACGAGCCACTCGTCGGCCTGAGGCCCGGCGCGGTCCGACCAGCCGGACCCAGGCCGTCCATCCGGCTTATCGTCCGATCCGCGGGGAATGTTCAATTCTGATTACCATCCGCAAGAGAACCGGTCAGGGCAGAGACGCGCAGCCCACAGAGGCATTTTGGCTGTTTTCTCTCCGTCCGGGATGCCTCAGCGGTGAGCTGTTGCGGCAGTAGAAGTTTTTTTCCTTGACGGACGGAAATATGGAGACTAGGCTGACCATCGTATAGTGAACCAGTGAGTTTCACATGGTGAAATCACTTCCAGCTCAGGCCGCGAGCACCAGGCCGACACAAGATCAGAACAACTTGAGCACGCGTCGCACGACCTGTCCCCGGCGGCGCGAGCGATCGGACCGCGCCGGGTCGACAGTCTGCCGCACCTGAGGCTACAGGACCGTCGGGGACGAGCGGATCCGTTTGAGACAGTAAGACCGGTAGCGCGAATTGCGGAGGCGATTTGGCGCCTTCGTACATTGTCATTGCAGCAAATATGGGAGAGCGTATGAGCAATAAGAGAGTGTGGGGAGCACTTCTTGTGCTCTTTCTGACAGCAGGCACGGGGCTCGCGCAAGAGTTCCGGGGCCGGGTACAGGGGCTGGTGACCGATCCCGGCGGCGGAGTCGTGCCGGGGGCGACCGCCATACTCAAGAACGACAACACCGGCGTCAGCATCAATCGTCTTTCGACTGCCGAGGGACGGTATCTCTTCGACTACGTCGATCCGGGAACCTACACCCTGAGCATCGAATTGTCGGGATTCAAGACCGCGGTGCAGAAAAACATCGTCGTCGGGCAGCGCGGCGACGTCACCGTGGACATGAGGCTCGAAATCGGCAATCTGGCCGAGACGGTGACGGTAATAGAGACGCCTGTGGCCGTTCAGTTCAACACGGCGTCACATGACCTCACGCTGGACAAGCAGATGGTGATGGATCTTCCTTCGAACACGCGCAATCCGTGGCAGCTGGCGCTTCTCGACCCGACCGTGGTCAATCGCGGGAGTCTGGTCGAGACGCAGCCTTACCACAATCGGACCGCCAACGAGCTGGATATCGGGGGAGGGTCGAAATATCGCAACGACATTCTTCTGGACGGGTCCCCGCTGATTGCAGGGAACAAGCTCGGCTATACGCCGCCGATGGATGCGGTGGCGGAGTACACGATCCAGCAGAACTCGGTCGATGCCGAGTTCGGACACAGCGCAGGGGGTGTCGCGATTATCACGATGAAGTCGGGCACCAACGAGATCCACGGGACAGCGTATGCTTCCGGGCGCTCCCCCGGTCTGAACGCCTTCAGCGACCGGTCCAGCCGCAAGCATAACGATAACCCCTATTGGACCGCGGGCGGCAGCATTGGTCTCCCGCTCATCAAGAACAAGCTTTTTGTCTTCGGCATTTTCGAAAAGATCGAGAACACACAGACGGTGGCAGCGAACTACACGCTTCCGACTGCGCTCGAACGCCAGGGCGACTTCTCTCAATCGGTGAATGCCGACGGCAGCAAAAGGGTGATCTATGATCCGTTGACCACGAAGCTTTCCTCGGACGGCAAGACTTACACTCGCACGGCCTTTACCGACAACAAGATTCCGCAGTCACGCTGGGACAGCCTGTCCACAAAGATCATGAGCAGCCTCTGGGATCCGAACAACGCGGGGGACGACAGGACCGGTCTCAACAACTTCAAGTACAACCAGGAAAATGTCTTCCATTATTACAACTACTCGACACGCGTCGACTGGAGCATTCGTCCGAATTGGAAGGCTTTCGGACGGGTCAGCAGAATTAAGACCGATCAGGACGCCACCGATCCCACGGGCGGCCACGATCCGCTGAAACTCGTCAACATCCAGGGCAGCAAGCGCAACGGCTGGAACATCTCGGCAGACAGCGTGTACGACTTCACCTCCAGGACGTCGCTCAACGTAAGGGGCGCATTCTACAAGGTCGAAGACAAGCGCGACTACCCGGCCATGAACATCGGAGATTACAGCAGCTTCTGGCCGGATGGATGGTGGAAACCTTACATGGGAGACAGGCCACTCGTGTATGCACCCTATATCGTAGTGGACAACACCAGCCGCGGCTTATTCGGGGTCCAGAACTTCTGGTACCAGCAGCCCGATGCCTACAGCATGCACGCTGCCCTCAACCATTATTTTAATAAACACCTGGTCAAGGGCGGCATGGAAATTCGCTGGAAACGCGGTTCGGCCGCGCGTTTCCGTTTTTCCACCACGCAGTTCGTTCCGCGGGAGACGGCAAACACCTTTGTCAGCCCCAACTCAAAGACCGGGTCGCCATGGGCCAGTTTCCTGCTGGGCGCCATGGATGCGGGCAACTCGCTCGTCCAGTACACGCCGCTGCAGATGGCGAACACGGAAATGTACGCGGTTTATTTCCAGGACGATTGGAAGCTGACCAACAACCTCACCCTCAACCTGGGATTGCGTTACGAATACGAAGGCGGCTACTGGGATCCGCAAAACAGGATTCAGCAGAGCCTGGATCTCACAGATCCGATTCCCGGGCTGCAGGCGGCCATTGATCCCAAGATTCCTGCCGACGTAAAGACCATGATGTCGGAATCGGCGGGGCAGAAGAGCTATATCTATAACGGCGCTTTCCACTTCACCGAAGACAGCAACAATCGGGGCACCAGTGCTGAAAAACTGGGTTTCATGCCGCGAATAGGTGTTGCGTGGCGCCTGGACAAGTACACGGCCATTCGGGGCGGATACGGTCGGTTCATTGTGCCCAACTCGCTCATCATGCCCGACCGGGATGCCAACGGCGAGCTGCCTCTCGGGGCGTTTTCGCCGACCACCAACGTGCTTCCGACCCTGCAGGGAATCCCGCAAGCTTACTTTGCCAATCCCTATCCGCAAGGTCTGACCCCGGCTTACGGGAAGAGCTACGGCCGTTACACCCTGCTGGGCGACCCGGTGACCGTCGACAAGTATGAGCAGAGGCCGCCGATCAGCGACCGGTTCAACATCACGGTTCAAAGGGAACTGCCGGGACACATCGTTCTCGACGTCACCTACTTCATGAACTTCGTGAGCCGCGACCAGTGGACCAGGCAGCTCAACCAGGCGGACCCGCGCCTCAGCTACAAGTACGGCGCCGAACTGAACAAGACGGTTGCCAATCCCTTCTACAACTACGGCACGACGGAGACCTTCCCGGGCGCCCTGCGCAAGCAGGCCTCGGTCTCGAAAGGGTCTCTCCTCGTGCCGTATCCCCAGTACGGTGCGATTCTTCAAACCGCGACGGACGCTCGTGCATCGCGCTACAAGTCGCTTCAGATCCGGCTGCAGCGTCCCTTCTCCAACGGCATCTCATTCCTGGGAACGTACGGCTACACCACTCAGCGCACGCAGGTTTATTACGATCCCCAGGACGAATACGATGGCAAGCTAACCTGGATGGATGGCGCGTATTCGGCTCCCGGCGGAACCGGCGTTAACCTGGGCTATGCCGTCGATCCCAAGCACCGCATGGTTGGAGCCGTGACGTATTCGTTTCCCGTGGGAAGGGGCAAGACTCTCGGATCGGGCATGTCGCGCGCTCTCGATATGGTTGTCGGAGGGTGGCAGCTCTCCGGGACATTTACGCACGGCTCGGGGCAGGTGCTGAACTTCGGCACGATGACTGCTCCGGCATCCGTCGAGAAAATCGGAGAGGTCGGCTCGGGCAATTACTGGTTCAAAACGACAGGATTCGGCGTGCAGCCGGCCTATACGCGTCGCAGCAATCCGTGGTACTACGACGGTCTCACCGGACCGGGTTTCTCCAATCTGGACCTGGCCCTCGCCAAGCGCGTCGCGTTCACCGAGCGCTACAAGATTGAATTCCGGGTGGAGGCTTACAATGCCTTAAACGGCATGAACTGGGCAAACCCGACGTTGGATGTTACGAAATCGGATTTCGGACGCACCAACGCGCAGGCGACGGGCTACTACGGCCGGACGCTTCAGTTTTCGGGCAAGTTCATCTTCTGACCATTCGCCTTGAACCGCTGGGGGCTATGCGCTATTATCTGGCGTCCAAACCCCCAGCGGGGTCGTAGTTCAGTTGGTTAGAACGCCGGCCTGTCACGCCGGAGGTCGCGAGTTCGAGTCTCGTCGGCCCCGCCATCTCCCCTGCAAAGATCAAGGCACCAATTCCACTATACGACCATCGCCTCGAAGGCGAGGGGTTTCCGCCATGTCCACTGAGGTGGACTGATCTGCGATGTCGGCTTCCTGCTTTTCTTCTATACATAGCGACATAAGTGCGCGACAAGAAAAGCGTGAACCGCTAAGACCTCAAAGACCCCAAAGAAAATGGTCGCGAAGAGCGGTTGGATTTCGGCCGTTGCGGGATACTCCCCTCTGACCCACACCGGGGCCAGAGAGGCGTATCCCGCCCTGTTGTCTGGCCTCAGATCCTTCGAGGTCTTCGCGGTCTTTGCGGTTCAAAAACGAGTCACGATTTATGTCGTCAGGTATAAAAACCGGAGGCGGATCTGCACGGATTCATGCCGATTTGGATCCGCGAAGATCCGAGTCCGGTTAAGTCGTTGGCTCGTCGACTGCGTCGACTTCCCCACCACACGGCCCGCCTGAAGGCGGGGGGGGGGGCCACCATCCTCAATTGGGACACTAACCACCAAGGCACCAAGGAATCCTCCTGGTGACTCGGCGGTGGCTTCCAGCAGAACCTTGTACAGGTGGATTGTTTAGTGCAATTCGTGGCGTGGTAGTGATAAAAGTGTCATCCGTGATCCCTCAATCAACAGGCTCATAGATGAAACTGAGCGAAGAGGATAAATCCAGGATAGAAAAACTCGCCGCCCAGGTAGAGGCAAGCACCGGCGTCCAGGTGCTCGCAGTAGTCGCCGGCAAGAGCGACGTATATCCCGAGATTCCCTGGAGAGCATTTTCCCTGGGAGCGGCGCTTTCGACGCTGGCGTTGACGCTTTTCGATGCCTTCAGACCGGCCCGGATTGCCCAGCCAGCTCTCGCTCAAGCAATCGTGATCCTGGGCACGGGTCTCGTGCTCGCCCTGGCGGCCATTTTCCTGCGGCCGGCAGCACGCATGTTTCTGGGAGATGCGAGGGCTGAGGCGGAAACCAGGCAATTTGCTCTTTCTTACTTCTACGAGCGAGGTCTCAGCCGGACCCATTCCCGGAATGCTCTCCTTGTCCTCGTGTCCCAGTTCGAACGTTGCGCAGCCGTCGTAGCCGACACGGGGATTACTGCGCAAATCACTCAAACTGACCTCGACAAGATTTCCGCGAACATGAACGTCATTTTGGCTCGTGGGAGTGCATCCGCCGCCCTGATGAGCGGATTGGCTGCGCTGGACGAGCTCCTTCGTAGCCACGGGTTCAACGCGCCCCCACGATCCGGTGACGAAATCGCCGAGGAGTTTCTGGAAACAGAGGGACCGAAGTCATGAACAATGCGGCTTTCCGTCTCCCGAGGATCCTGCAGTTCTTCGGATGTGGATTCGCCCTGTCACTGATTGCTTCGGCGACTGTCGCCGCCCAGGTTTCGGAAATCCCTTTTCTGACCGGGCGGGTCACGGACAACGCCGAGATTCTCACGCCCGAGTCGCGCGAACGGCTGTCCGGGATGATCAGGGTTCACGAGCAGAGCACCACCAATCAGATCGCGATCCTCACGATGCCCTCACTCGAGAACGGCAGCATCGAGGAATTTGCGGCTCAGGTGTTCAAGTCATGGAAGCTGGGACAGAAGGGCAAGGAAAACGGAGTTCTGGTGATCGTTTCACCGGGTGACAAGCGGGTTCGCATCGAGGTGGGCGCGGGGCTGCGAAACATCCTGTCCGAAGCGACCGCGGGCCGGATAATCCGCGATTCGATGGCTCCGCGATTCAACGAAGGGGACTTCGACAAGGGTTTGGAGGAGGGGATCGAAGCCATTGTCGGCCAGTTGGGTGTGAACGAACCGGAGCAGCAGGCCTCCTCGGACCTGGGGCAGACCAGGAAGGATTCGTTTTTCGAAGG
>Ga0316628_100003783_pt1 | contig 11713 bp, 12 predicted proteins | sample OWC_Aug_M2_C1_D5_FD_207648 | JGI IMG/M metagenome (GOLD analysis project Ga0316628, IMG submission 207648) | Wetland soil microbial communities from Old Woman Creek delta, Ohio, United States - OWC_Aug_M2_C1_D5_C | ecosystem: Environmental > Terrestrial > Soil > Wetlands | place: USA: Ohio... | reverse complement strand
TGAGGCCATCCTGAGCCCGGGTGATGCAGTACCGAACCATGAGACTCAGCCCCTGAGTCTGGAGAATCTTAAACAGGTGTCCAGAGCACGTCACGGTCGTGGAACGAAGCGTTTTCGGACAGGAAACAGGGACTTCCCGAACTGGGTGCGTCTTGCTCCTGATAAGGTCTCAACGTCAATAAACGGTCTCTCTCGCTACATTCATCCTTATGAGAATCGACTGTTGACCGTTCGCGAACACGCAAGACTCATGAGCTATGATGACTCGTTTGTCTTTGCCGGACCTACAGTGAGTCAGTACAATCAGGTCGGCGAGAGTGTCCCTCCTCTCATTTCACGTCTTATAGCACAGGAGGTAGTAAGGAATCTTGAATGAGATCAGAAACAACCTGTTTGTCGTTCTGCATAACGTCACAGGGGTGAGCAAAATCATAGACACGTCGCAGGTGGTGTACGGTCTCGGTTACCAGAACTTCGTCGTTTCTAGAGCCGAGGGCTCTGCAGCACAGACTGGTATTCCTGAGGCCAATAGACTGGCCCTCAAGATGAAGAGGAACTTCATCGTACTTCCGGATCTCGGCGATGTGATTGAACTACTGGGTGTCAAACGCCCCTTGCTGATGCCTTCTCCATTGCTCACAAAGGAAAGAATCTCAATTAGCGAACTCGCCCGCAGCCTCCGGAGTGGTGAACGTGTCGCACTGGTTCTGTCTGGCAGCAACAGCTCGTTCTCACGACGCGAGATGGACATGGGAGATTGCAGGAGTCTTGACGCGGATGTTGACATAGGTCCGTCGGGCACTGCTGCGGTGGTACTGTACGGTCTCTCAAGAGAACTGAGCACTGGCCCGCAAAGCGGCTAGATGTGCAGAAATAGGGTCATGGTGGGCCGGGCCGGGTTTGAACCGACGACCTCTTGGTTTCTCGCTCTGTCACGGGCCGTGGCAGAGACCCGAACCAAGAATCATACCAAGCTAGACCACCGACCCATTGTGCGAGAACGCAACTGGCATCGACTAAAAAACGTTCCTAAGGCCGTCCTACTTCTCCCTCTTCTCTGTGGCAGTCGTTGCTGCTCTCTTCTTTCTTGCTGTTGCCCGAGCCTCATCGCGTTCTGTCTCCTTCATCAACCAGAGTTCCCGTCGGACGAGTTTCTCGTCCATCTCCTTGACCGCTCTCTTGTATTCTTCAGTCTTCAGGTACTCAGGGATGAGGGCGCACGATATGACCGGCTTGCCATCTTCACTCTCATATCTTGTTTCAAACCGGTCTCTAATCCACGGAACATACTTGATGTCGAACCCCATCTCGCGAAGCTTCGCGAGAGCAACATCCTCTCTCATCTCTCCAAGTCCCTTTTCCGTTTCAGTGTTCTGCAACATCCTCAGAAAGGCTCTCTTAACCCCGGTAAGGTCGCGAAGATCTTGGGCCTCCTTCTCGCTCGGAATCCGTAGGAACCAGACATCTCCGTAGGGGCCCGTGACACCAAAGCCCTCGGGATTATCGATCACCTTGTCAATCAAGCAGTCATCTAAGGCCTTGTCAATCGTTGCGACTGCCAGTGACGGAGCATCGGGATGACCTTCCTGAGCCAGACGCGTCTCCAGTTGCTTTGAAACGACTACAAGAGGAAGTCCTTTGGGTTCTGCCTTCCGCAGAATGTCAAGAAGGATGGTTGTGGCTTCTGACATCATGTCCTCACTCCCCTGTCCACCACGGTTCCATATTAACACCTCTGTCCGCGAACCACTTGAGGGCGTCTTTCACGTGTTCGGGGTTTCGCGCCAGTATGCGTCTTGCAGCGTCTCGCTTCTTTACATCGTCCGGGGGCGCGATAATCGCTAGCTTCACCGCTTCCTGCACACGTGCAGTGCGTATCTCCCATGCAACCGTGACCCTACCGGTCTTCTTGAAGTAGTGGACAGTACGTGGAGTGACCTTCATCTCAACACCGATCGAGTCGGTCACCTTCTGTCCATCTGCGATAAGCCGGTTCGGGTTGTTGTAGACCTTGTCATATAATGCAGACGCCGTACTCGCCACATCCGGTTTAGGCGATTCTCTCAAGTCCTTGATATCACTCGTTTCTAAGGCCCAGCTCTCTTCGTATTCAATGCCATGTTCCTTGATGAAGGCAATGTCGCCATCATCAACCACTGGCCGGACCCCATACTTCTCGCCCTTCGGTCCCGGGTGCAGGACATTCGAGTGCGTCCACGAAATCGCCGACTCCGCGACGGTTCCGTCATGAGGGACAATGTTCTCCACGAGCACGCATTTTGCCCTCCAGGAGAACCTGAACACTGCCTCCGGAAAGCCCGGGTTCTGAACTGTCCGGTCCCCACTGGGAAGACCGAGATGTAGCAGTATCTCCCCCAGGACGGAGGACAGATTCACCTTGTAGCAGTTGTCCACGGGCACCCACTTCGCGGTGAGGCCGATGTCGCCGAACGCCTGTAGCGACCTCTCGAATGCCTGAATCCTCTTGAACTCAGCCTCTGCGAGAGTGACGGCCCCGTTCTCCCTCAGGTGACAGTCTGTAGTGACAGTACCGATCAGAGCAGCGACCGCGTTCTCCAGTTCCTCGCCGCGCGGAAACCTGATGCTCGCTATGCCGCCGTGTCCGTTGAGGGCTGTGACTCTGGATATCTCGCCCTCAAGGCTCTCAAGAGGTCGGCCCAAGAGGTCGAGCAGAAGATGCAGGTGCTCTCCGCGCACATGTGCATAGATGTTCGCCGCATGGCGCGGGAACAGGTCATCGCCAAACATCTCACGGACGAGCCTTTCCGAGAACTCCACTGTATCGCTGAGACCGCCCGTCCTCTTCCCGTCCACTGTTGTCTTTGTGTCCTCCATCAGTCTGGCAAAGGAGTTGTTGTCCTTGAAGTGGAAGTAGAGCTTGCCGTAGGCGTTCACCAGTGACATGGGGTCAGTGTCTGGTTTCCAGATGTAGAGCTTGTCGTCGACAAGTGCCAACCGCATGCGCGAGACTGAACCATCCGACAGTGGAGTGCCCTCAAGAATCTTCTCCACGAGCTCGCGGTCGCGACGAATCACGGTGTGGAATGTGCCAAGGGGCGACTCGACCGGGACCGACTCGTTCCCAAGGTCTGCACAGAAGACTCGTGGGCATGTGTCCCCCATCTTAGCACCGATGGCCCGTATCACTGATGCAGCATCTCTAGTGCTGAAGTCCTTGGGCGAGTAAGCAGAACACAGGTTCTCAACATCAGGTCTTGAGAGGAGTGGCAGTTCCCTAAGGGGCCTACGGACCGAGTCCAATTCAGGGTCCGCCTCTATCTGCTTGCGAACGTCGCGCGAATCTGTCTTGGCTGCCCATTCTGAGATCATTCGGTCCTCCTCAGCACGGCGCACATCCCGGATGGGAACGGGCTCCATTCCCAGACTCCACAGCGCAATGTGATTCTCCGAAACTCCGTGAACTCTCGCAAGCTCCGTCTGGTTCGTTGAACAGACATCCTTCAGCTCGAAGTACTTCCCACACAACCATGTCTCCTCATTACTGAGGCCTCGATATCTTTCAGCAAGCGTCGTGAAGTCCTCCATCGACTCGATTCGGACTTCGGGTGGTCCCCCCTTCACGCTCTCGTATATCCCGCGAAGCTCCAGTTGGTCAAGCCCTCTGACCAATGCCTCTCCCTTCCCTGCATAGTCAGAACCCGTCCGGAGATACTCGACTGCGCAGGCGTATACGGAGTCGAAGTCCCTTCGAAGGCGCACCTCGGGATGATGGCCGAGTGTCTTCAGCAGGTCGGTCTCGGACTTGATTCCTGCTTCAGACAGCATATGAGATTCCAGTCTGTACGGGCTATCCTGATCCACGGCATCTCCGCAGTCCCTCTCGAGGTTCTGTCTCAGGCGCACTTCGGGATGGTACTCGATTGCTCTGTCGAGGTCGCCCTTTGACCTGATACATGGCCTCTCAGGTGTTTCACCGCTGGCAGCAGTACTTTCACCCCTCTCCGTCAACGACTCAGCCTGCTTCTCCGCGCGCTCCCTTGCCTCTCTCAGTTCACGTTCCTTCTTCTCGAACCTCTCTCCGACTCGTCTGAGCCTCTCCTCCACTTCCTCCCGTTTCCTCACCCTCTCAGCGAGCCTCGCCCATCTCGCCTCAAGGTCTTCATCCTCCCCCACCTCTCTACCAACCTTGGAAGGCAGGCGCTCAGTTCCCTCTATCCTCTCATCTTTTGACGTATGGGGCCGGGTCTTCTCCCCGGACTCCAGATCGGTCAAGACTCGGTCTCCTCCACACTGTCGCCCACCGCCTTCGCGGTCATGGACTCGCCGACGGCCGAACTGTCTGAGGCTGGCATTCTGAGCAACGCACCTCATGTGCACTTACGGACAGATGTCGCAACGTACCTATTCAGACCCTTCGGGCAACCACATCGCGTTCTATGAGAGTTCGCCCGGCCACACAGAGGACACATAGCGGGTGGAATGAGTCGCAGTGCCATTTCACCACCAATGTCCGGAAAACTGTCGTCAGAAACGCTTCTCTCGTGCCATCATTGGACAGGAATAGCGCATCCCATCGCATCACTGGGAGCTCACAATCTCGTGGTCCACCATTCAGAGGAAGAGATACTGCCCTCTATCATGTCAGATAGCTCTCATACTGAACACTTCCCCTCCGGCCCGCCAGCTCATTCTGGTTTCTTATTGCGTGCAACTGCTCTCCTCTTATACGCCTCATCATGACTTCCTTGTTTCTCATCGGAACGCTCTCTGAGATGAATCCGTAGATGGCTTCCCAAGTGGCTCTTAGGATTCGATTCCGTTCATTCTCCCCAATGTGTTTGCTCCAGCTTCCCCCAAGGTACGCATAGGTGCAGTGGCGTATATGTCGTGAAGAGAGAGCGATAGCGGCCTCTTGGTCCCGAACCAAGAATCGTACCAAGCCAGACCACCGACCCATCAAGTCGGATCTCTCTAGATGGTGATTCAATTGTTTCGTTGGGCTTGCTGCAGGTCCCGGACTGTACCGAGCAGTATCCCATCCACACTGAATACTTCAGATGCGAGTAAGTCTATGCAGCCCCTCTCAAACACTGGACCATCGAAGACCGGGTTTCGATCATTGAGAGCAATGCCGGAGACCAGTGGGTTGAAACTGGGAAGGACCACCAGCTCCGCTCTTTTGGCGTAGTGCTCTGTGGACAGTCCGAGATTGCGTCTGACACAATCTGTATCCAGAATACCCTTCATCACAACGGGGATTGTGCCCAGTGATCTCTTGACACCCATGACTCCAGCTACAGGGGATGGCGCACTTCTAGTTCTTCTGATGCTCGGATGCTGATGCCCCGTCACGACAAGTCCGGCGCTGAGAACCTCCTCGGAAGGCCAGGCGTGGCCGTGGAAGAGTCCAACCGGAGAATCCCCGGGGCCGATCACTATGCCTCTCACGTTTGTGACAGTCACACTTCTTGGGAGAAGCGCCTCAAGGTCGCCATCGTGATTGCCGGGAATAAGCGTGACTGGTAGCATGGAAGATATGCTGCCCACGAACTCCGGTATGGTCTTCCAATTGAACGACCTGTCCGCACTCAGAGTGTGCTTTACGTCCCCCAATATGTACAGAGCCACGGCATGGTGTTTCCGTATCAGCGATTCCAGCCTGAGCCTCATCGCGTCATGTTCTGCAGGGATGGCAACCCCTTTCGCAGCACTCATCTCTGCAGAGAAACCAAGATGTAGATCCGCGACAACTAGCGATGACTGCTTCCCATCATCAAGTACTAGAGCAGAGTCTTCAAGGATCGTCCGCATCTTGAGGATGAAATGCGTAGTGACGTTAAAAAGTGAGTGACGGAAGAACATCCCTAGTTGATGCATGTGCTTACGGCCAATGAAGTGCATATGCTCTCGGAGCACGAGCTTACACAGAGGACCGTAGAGCATTTCAAGGACAAGTACGGAAAGCGATTCGTCAGGGCACTGAGGGCTGTCGAGGAGGGAAAGGTGGTCAGATACTACTTCACTCCGAGCGAGACATCGACGTGGATTGTCCAAGGCCATCAGAGAGAGTATCTGACAATACCCGAGGTCTATTGCAGCTGTAGAAGCTTCTACCAGTCGGTCGTGATAGCACGCGATACAGACCTGTGCTATCATCTGTTGGCTCAGAGGATTGCCGAGATCAGGAACCAGTTCAGAAGTATATCGTCGACCGATACCGAGCGACGCCGAATGTATGTGAACTGGAGGCGAACTGACTGACTCCTAGGATACATTTAAAACTCTGTCCGGACTGAGCGCCCCAATCCGAGCAAGAAGGTTGGACGGAGCATATGAGACACAGTAGCCGTCAAAGAAACGCCCTTATCGTAGCTACGTCGCTGCTACTGTTTCTGTGTTTCCTTCCGACGGCGAACGCCCAGACGTCGCTTGACCAAGTTGTCATAATGTTCGATGCCAGTCACAGCCCTCAGCATGGTGCACTTGATAGAACAAATGGTCTGGGACTGATGCTTGACATGGTGAATGCCTCAACCCGCTACATCGTCAAGGTGAATACGGGCGCTCCACTTAATGACACTCTGTTACGTGACGTCGATGTACTCATTATTGCCGCCCCAGACGCATCAGATGGATTCACTGAGAACGAGATTGCAGGAGTGTCGGAGGCGCTTGCAAATGGGACATCCATGTTCGTACTTGGTGATCCTAGCATCAATCAGACATCTAGGTACTGGAGTACAGAGAGCTTTCGCGACCTCGGGGAAAACATCGCGATCAACCGCTTCCTAGATGCACTCAATATCAGTGCTGTCCGTTTCAGTATCAATCAGACCGCATCAGACACATATTGGGGCGATACAATGTTCGACCGCGAACAGGCGCTGAATGCGTCAGTCCCCTATGTCATCCGAGTCGACGCAAGTACTTGGGAGGTGGGGCACCCCATCTTCAAGGACATAAACGACCTTGTGCTGATGACCGCCACTCTTAAGCCTCTGAATGCATCAGAGGTGTCGGCAACAGGATTCGAGAGTTCATTCGCACAGTTTCGTAAGGGGCCGAACTCCTTTGCCAACATCAGTTTTCCCAACATGACCCTTGAGGACTTTGCCCTCAAACCACTGTCGTACTCTGCGATCAACGGGACTTATCCACCGTGGATGGCCTCGTTTGAGTATGGGAACAGCAGGATAGTCATCTTGGGCTCTGCGATTATGTTCACGGGCAGAACACTAGATCTCCCAAGTACTGACAGCCGTACTACTTTGCAGTGGTTCTACACGGCCGACAACTCGCGGTTCTTCATGAATGTGCTTGGTTGGTTGTCAGAAGGGGCTCTGGAACTGCCCAGTGCCATTCTACCGATGGCTGTAGTTTCAGGTGCCATACTCGTCATCGGCATAGCCTACTACCTCTTCAGAAGAGCGAAGTGATACCGGTCTACATCACCATGCAGGCTTCGCGAACCCCTGAGTCGAGAGGGCCTGTTCAATCCGAGTCTTCAGTTCATCTATGCCTGTCTTGTTTCTTGAAGATGTCACGACTATGCTTGGCCTTCTCTCAGGTTCTGCCGCCGCCATCTTGCTTTGCAGGTACTCAATAGCCTCACTGAAGTTGCGCTTGTCAAGCTTGTCGCTCTTGTTCGCTACAATGATTACTTCCCTGCATATCTCACTAAGGAAGGAGTAGAATTCGATATCGATCGGTATCTCTCCTCGCGCTTCCCACCTATCTGTCAGGTCCTTGAAGAGTGACACGTCCACTACTAGAATCGCAACAGCAATCCTCTTCCCCCAGGTCTCTAGGCTCGCTACAGTCCGCCTCTTGCTTGCTTCAATGGCCACTTTGCTCAGCCTCTCGGCGTGCCCGAAACCTGGCATGTCCACAAGTGTCAGGGGACCTAGGTCCAAGAGAAACTCGCGCCTCGTACTGCCAGGTTTTTTCCCGACGCGCACCTTCTTTCCGGTAAGACACCTCACAATGCTGCTCTTCCCCACGTTGCTGCGTCCAGCAACCACAACGAGTGGTTTCTCTGCTTCAGTCCCAGAACTGCTTGGTCCTTGCATACTCCTTCTCTGCCTTCGCTATTGCCCGTAGGAGCGTGAGTCTGTCCTCCCGACCGGGACCAAGGATTCTGGCTGCAGTTCTTGGTCCAATCCCTCTGCCGGCTAGAGCCATCAGAGCTTTCTTCCCGTACTGTGCAACAAGCTCTGCAGTCAATACACCCACGCTATACTTCTTCTCCTCTTCACCAGTCAGCTTCTTGCCCAGTCGCCTCTTCTTGGCGATTCTGACAAGTTCCTCCTCTCTGGGGTGCAGTACGGCAATCATTCTAGATGCACATAGAGGACAGACAACCTCCTCATCGAGCGTGGATATGGTCCGTGCCGAGGTCCAGCCACAATTCATGCATACAAGCCTGAGCCTTCTGGAGAGCAGTCTTCTCTCCATGAGCCTCAGTATTTCGTTCTCCTCGGTCACTTCGCCTACAACTTCGAAGCGAGATCTCTCCTCGACTACTGACCTTGCCAGTGGAGACATCTCCTTCGGTTGTACAATGGTGACATCGAGCCGCCCCTCAGCAGCCTTGGTGAATTGCCGAATAGCAGTTTCCTCGTCCATCTTCTCACGAAGCACTTCTTGCATTGCCTCTTCGTACACAGGAGTGTTCTCGAATGCACGTATCAGCTTCCTGACCGGTATCTCACTTGTCTTAGCCGCACGATCTACAACGCCCATTCGACGCGCCACATGTATGAACCTTGAGGCGAAGGTCTGCGTGTTCTTCAGAGCCAGACGGAGAATGGCTCGAATCTGGTCCGGATTGTAGTTCTTCAGAGCATCCACGACATGCTCTGGGTCGATGTGCGAGGAGGCAGTCAGCAGGATCCTATACGGGTCACGCTCTACTCCAATATCGATACCTTCCCGGGTAGTAAGAAGAGCGGCCAACACAATCCCAAGGGTTTCACTGCCCTTTGTCCCGAGAGGCATATGCAGCACGAGACCCGTACCTATGTCCTCCAAGACTGCATGTGATTCCGACGGGAGGAGACCCAGCTTCTCGTGACTTGCTCTAGCCTCAGCAATCAAGAAAGCTGTAGCGGTATCACTGAGTCGGTACTGCCTCCTGAGCCAAGACCTCGCCTCCTTCTCTGTCATTGAAACCGTGCGGTTCCATACCTCGGCGACCTCAGAAGCGACCTCATACGGCACGGGAATCATCTCTCCTATCCATCTGGGTGCATCTGTGTCCACCTGTGTTGCCGGTGCGCAGAGTATCTCGTCCTCTTCTACGCTGACGACTGTATACGGTCTGCCGCGTATCACGAAGGTGGTTCCAGAGCCAACATTCTCTTCCACGTAGTCTTCGTCTAGGACCCCTATGCTCCTCCTAGTGACCATGTCAACGGCAGCGATTTGTCTGACATCGGGGATTGTGCTCAGGTGCTCATAGTAGAACTGTCGTGTCCTAGAAGTTCTGTCTACACGCCCATCCTTCACAGAAACAAGGCCTCGTTCCGTCATGAAACTGAGCAGAACACTCAGTTCGTCCTGCGTGAAATGCCGGAACGGATAGCTGGAATGCACCAGCTCCTGTACGCGTTCCATGTCAATTGCTCCCGAGTCTAGAGTCAGGCCGCAAATCTGGTGACAGAGTACATCCCATGAGTTCTCGGGAATCTCCGCCGCCTCGACTTTATTGAGACGTGCTCTCCTGAGAATCACGCCCGACTCGGTTACATCGTCTATGTTCTCAGTGGCAAGGATTACGCCCTCTGCTACTCTTTCCAGACTATGTCCTGCCCTACCTGTTCTCTGTAAGGCACGGGAAACGGATCTTGGGCTGCTGTACTGAATCACCAAGTCTGCCTGACCGATGTCGATGCCCAATTCCAGACTAGATGTGGCAACTATGGCCCTGCTCGTGCCCTTCTTGAGCCTGTCCTCGGCCGCTAGGCGTACATCCTTTGACAGAGATCCATGGTGAACATCAAACTCGTATGGTGGGTTCAGCGCTTGCATCTTGGAGCCTAGGACTTCTGCAAAGGACCGTGTGTTCGTGAAGACCAGCGTCGACTGATGGCCTGCAATCAACTCGATGATTCTGCGTAGTCGAGCTACTGAATGAGGAGGATAGGATATTCTCTTCGAGACAGTTTCATCGTCGCTGGTGGGGACTGGCATTTCAACTCTCAGCAGCATCTTCCTCATCTGGAAACCCGCCCATATTGTGGGTGCATGATGTTTCGGGCCAGCAAGAATCCCTGCAACAGCGCTAGGATTGCCAACCGTTGCCGATAGCCCCACACGTTGGATTGGTGCTCCAATGATCCTCTCAAGACGCTCGATTCCGAAACTTAGCTGTGTTCCTCGTTTACTGTCGGCCAGTTCGTGGATCTCGTCTATGACTATGGCGAACACGGTCTTCAGATGTGACTGCATTCTCCGAGCCGGAAGAACCGCTTGGAGCGTTTCGGGTGTCAGAATCAGCAGGTTTGGAGGCCTTATCGCCTGCTTTCTGCGTGCATATTGTGTTGTATCGCCATGTCTGACTTCAACAGTCAGTCCCAGATGATGGCAGAGCTGCTCTAGACGCCGGAAGACATCACGGTTCAGAGCACGGAGAGGCGTGACATAGAGAATGTACACTCCGAAAAGCTCTCTCTGCTTGGAAGCATCGTAGAGGCGATTGAGCAGTGGAAGTAGTGCTGCCTCGGTCTTCCCGCTGCCAGTGGGTGCAATGAGCAATGCATTGTGGGCCGGTTTGATGAGCTCGGGAATGGCTTTCTCCTGTATTGGTGTAGGCGTCACCATTCCCTGGGAAACCAGAAAGGTACGGATTCGGTCATCGAGTGTGTCGAAGCCACTCATGCTTTTGGCTTCCTGATTAGGTTCGCATGCTGTAGTTCGTTGAGCAAGATACGTATATCCGTTGTCAGAGTCGCGTCAGCTTCCTGCATCCGCTCCTCAAGAAGTGCGATGGCCTCGGGGAGGGTACAACCCTTCTCCGCAACCGATTCTACCATATTCCTCATTTCATCAAGATTGAAGATATGTGGTGCACATGCCTCAAAACACTCACGGAGTAATGACGCGACTTCTTTCAAGGCGTGGTTCTCCGACTGCTCACCTACTCTTCGGTCTGTTCTCCGCCCCATACCGTGTAGGCAAGAATTAGAAGTAATGTGACTATGCCTAGCAGATTCAGGAGTATGGTCAGTATGGAAGTGAACAATGCTACCTGCATATGAATCCGGTGACTCCCAGTGGGGTCTGCTTATAATGATTGCTGAAATTCAGCCTCTGTATCACTCTAGGCTTCCGCCTTTCGCTCGTCATAGAATCTGTCTATGAAGCTCCCATAGATATCGACAGGTTCGGTCAGTGAGTTCACATCATCAATAGTCATCTCAAGGCTACAGGATCCGCACTTGACTGTGGCAATCCCGTTCTCTCTGTAGACTTCAATCTTGATTGCCACATTCCCGCACTCAGGACACGTATAGACATCGGGAATTCGTTTCTGTGGTCTTCGAATGACCTTCTGCCTTCGCCTTCTTCCCATCTTTCGCACCTATGCCTATTGCTCACATCTGGGATAGCGCCCTACCAGAAACAGAGCGGGTTCCACCAAGGCTGCGTTGATTTAAGCGTTTTGTTGATGCTAAGCAGGACTCCGACGGATGGAAGCTTTCTTATCGTGACAGGTTCCGCAAAGACGTAA
>Ga0316628_100003782_pt1 | contig 11714 bp, 9 predicted proteins | sample OWC_Aug_M2_C1_D5_FD_207648 | JGI IMG/M metagenome (GOLD analysis project Ga0316628, IMG submission 207648) | Wetland soil microbial communities from Old Woman Creek delta, Ohio, United States - OWC_Aug_M2_C1_D5_C | ecosystem: Environmental > Terrestrial > Soil > Wetlands | place: USA: Ohio... | reverse complement strand
ATGGAATCGGCAGGCGGTTGGGTGGGTGTGCATAAAGGTTTCTATGGAAAGGTCAAGGTAAAAGAGGTCCAGGGAGAACCGGGATCCTCTCCGATTCAAAAGGTGGTTGCTGCAGTGAGAGCTGGGAGCATCGCCTTCGGAAATGATTATCCTGAAAATATCATCCGGGCAAGAGAAAAGGAAGGAATCGATCTCGTTGCCCTGAGCGTTGATTTCCAGACGAGTGCCATGAGGATCATCAGCTGGAAGCCAATCAAATCCACAAAAGACATTAAGGGAGACTTTGGCATCTGGATCGGCTATGATCCCAAAGCAAAATGTGCTGTTGGTAAAGGATGGGAAAAACAGTTTACCATTCAAAATCAGGGCGGGGATATCAAACCGTGGTTAGCCGGCACCTGGCCGCTCGCCTCTGCAATGACCTATAACGAACTGATCACAGCCCAACGCGAGACGAAAAAAATGAGGAAGACATTTTACACGATTGATTACAAAGATTTAGGGATTGACTGGATGGATAATGTCCTTTTCACGACAGACGAAATCATCAAGAAATATCCCGATGTCGTCCAAGCGGTCGTTGCAGGAAGATACAAAGGGTTCCTATGGGCTCTCGAAAACCCGAAGGAGACCTTTGAAATTTTGAAAAAGATTAACGGAGGCCTCGACTTTGCCCACGAGATGGATGCCGTGGCTCCGATGAAGGCTTTGATGATCACCCCTGATACAAAGAAGCATGGCTTCGGCTACATTCTCCCCAAGAAATGGGAAAATGTGGCAAGGGAGATGTTTAAGGCTGGCCTCTTCGAGAAGATGCCCGATGTAAAGAAAGTCTATACGGAGAAATTTCCGAGTGGCGTGATGCCGAAATAGCCTGACGATTAACCGTAGTAGCTCAGTAGCGTCGGCATTTACTGCCGATGGCGTTTCCCACTCGCCCCCAGTAAATGGGGGCGCTACAATTTCTTCACTATTTTCTGTCACAGGAGAGTTTAAATGGCAGAACGTACCTTTCTGGAAAATGTAGGAACCCTTCACAGCATCAATGCAATTGGAAGTGCCAAGGCGTGGGAGGTGCGTCATCTCCGGAATGACCCGGGCATCCCGCCTCTGATTTACGTCACCGAAAGCGATATGGGGCAAGAATTTCTCCTCGGAAGAGGAATCAGCGGCCGGCCAAAATTCAATATGATCCGTTATACTGCCAAGTCCTTCGTCGAACTATTCTTTGAACAACTCAGCGGTAAGGAATTATCTCAATACCTTATTCTCAGGGGTGCCTACCCTTTTGATCTTCAGTATGCATTCGGGTACGCCCCCCCCTACGACCGCTTGCTCCTCCCTACCGGATTCATCAAACGTCAAAGTGTGCTCAACCAGGGAACTACGGACTGGGAGATCCACGCTCAAAACTCCATCGGAGAATATCAGGGGGATACTTGGCTGATCCCTGACACGGCCATTATCTCGGGTTCAACGATCGCTTACTTCCTGAGAAATGGATTTGTCCATCATCTACCAAAGCAGGTCTATGTCATCACAGCATGCGGTAGCCTGGAGGGGATTCAGCGAATTTATCAAGAATGTCTAAAGAAGAACGTGGAATTGATCCCCGTCTTCTCAGAATGTATCTTTGAGGTCTCAAAAGCGGGAAACCTCCCTGAACTTCCACCAACCGATCTCTCTGTCATGAACCCCGGTTCTATTACGACGAAGGAACTTTATGAAAGAGCTTTTCACCGCTACCAGGGGACTCGGATGTGTTGTGTGGGTGACATCGGGGAGAGCCTGCGAGACCCCGTACAATATTCAATCCATACTCTCCGGGAAATGCAGATCCTGGGGATGGATCCGAAAAGGGAAGATTGGAATGCCTGGACAGTTGATGTACGGTCGGAAGAAATCAAGAGGAAGGTTCAAGCCTTCAATCCTTCCCTTGCTGATTATTTTAAGGAAATATGGAACTGACTTGGCGGCCCACGAGAACATTCTTGTTCGGTGGAAAAATGTATCTCCGACTTCTCGCCCTCCGGCTTTGGTCCAGCCTGGTCCAATCGTCACAATAGAGGGTAAGTTAGAGTTTTTTAGCTCTGGGCCGGCGAAACCACCAAAATCCGAATACCAAAACGATCGCAAGCCCACAACCGATTCCGACAAGGGTGGGCCAGGGAGGAATGATGCTTTTCTCCACATTTGAAGAAGCAAGAAGACTAACTTCTTTCACTACCTTGCCTTCGTGTTGGATAAAAACTTTTGCTACCGCCTGCCCTTTTTGAACGGGAGCTACGATAAACTCTGGCAACTGGGGATTCGCAGAAACTGAATTCTCTTTACCCTTGGCCACAGTCACCCTCCCCCCCTCTGCAGCAAGAAGGGCTACCTGGTTCACCTTTCCCCTTTTCACCCTGACAGGACCAAACGTGGCACCTTTCTTAACAGCTTCTACCGTGGAAAAATTCCTAAATCCGTATTCTAATAACTTTTGCGCCTCCGCAGCCCTCTTGCTCACCTTATCGCAACCCATTACCACGGCGATCATCCTCTGTCCATCCCTTTTCGCGGTGGCCGTCAGATGATAACCCGCCTCCTTCACATGGCCTGTTTTCAAACCATCCACTCCGATATTCTTCTGCAGAAGAGTGTTTCGGTTGCCCTGGCGGATTCCATTGAATTCGAATTCAACCGTGGAATGAAGGGTGAGCGCCTCAGGATGGTCCTCAATATAACGTCGTGATAGGGTCGCCATATCCATTGCTGTGAGATATTGGCCTTCGGCGGGCATCCCGTCAGAGTTTCTAAATTGAGAATCCTTCAGCCCCAAGGCTTTGGCCTTCTCATTCATTTTTGAAACGAAGACCTCCTCCGAACCCGACAAATGTTCTGCCAAAGCGACGCATGCATCGTTCCCCGAGGCAATGGCGACCCCTTTCATCAGGTCTTCGACTTTCACTCGCTCTCCCACCTTAATGAACATTTTCGAGCCCTCGGTCTTCCACCCCCTTCTCCACGCCGTCTCGCTTACCGTTACCAGATCATCCGCTTTTATTTGCCCGGCGCGAATGGCATCGCCGACCACATAGAGCGTCATCACTTTGACGAAACTTGCAGGAGCAATCCGTAAATTGGGATTCTGTTCGTAAAGGACCTGGCCCGTCAGACCATCCATCAAGACAGCGGACTGCGCATCACATTGAAGGCTCCCCGAGGTCGCTTGGCTCGCCTGTGCCTCAGTCTTCTGAGGAGTTTTTGCAGGGGCTTTGGGCGCCTTCGATGCCTTGGTCGTCTTGGAAAGAATTTGATTTGGGAAGGTAATCAAAAGAATAATTAACAGCAGGACGGTCATCCAACCATTTTTATGAAAGCGAATCATCTTTTTCTCTCCTAAGATTATTCGAATGATGACAATAGGTTCTATTTTTCTTAACAGATTTGATTTCACTTTTCAATCTCAATATCGAAATCTAATTTGCCCCCCAGTTTTTTCGTTTGCCCATGATCGGAGTAGATCCCTTCCGAGGCTTCATAAGGCCCGCGTTGAGGGCAAACAGGGTTGAAACTCTGCAAGATCTTGAACCCCCTTTTAATCCTTGAAACCTTCGCAGTCAAACCCTAAAAGGTTGGGTCGATGAAGCCTCTTTAGGGACCCACCCGGTCGGGCAATACCTAAGCGCACATCCTTACCTCGATCGTCTCGGACGCAGAGGGGCGGGTTGGAGAAGCTTCAGAGCGGCCTCCTCTAAGTCATCTGGTGGAGGAATCCCAAACCCTTACTCAACCTTGATTCCTGATACCGGCGAAGGTTCTCCATAACGTCCGTGCTCGCCGCATTCTAAAGGTTCCTGCCTACCGATAGGCAGGCCCCTCTGCGTCAAAGACTTTTCTGAAAACTTTCTTTACAAGGCAGAGGTGGGCAAACGAAATCTGATTATTGAAATAAAAATTCATCTGAGTTAGATTAAAACCAGATTAGAACCCTATGGAAAAAGATAACTCTCTTTCGGAAATTCTAAAAGAATTCGAGACGATCGCAACCGCAGGATACCGGGACATTGCCTCCCGTCTCCCCAAGGACTGCGTTCCAATCGGCTTTTTCTGTCCTTTTGTCCCGGAAGAACTCATTCATGCTGCCGGCGCCCTTCCCTTTCGCCTGATGGGCGCTGCCACCAAGATGTCCCATGTTCAGGCTCACCTCCCCCCTAATTGTTGTCACTTGGCTAAATCCTCACTCGAAAGTTTACTCCAGGGAGAGCTCGACTTCTTGAGGGGAATCATTTTCAGCCATACCTGTGACGTGATGCAAGGCCTTGCGGACATCTGGACGTTTCAGAAACATATCCCTCTCCCATTCAACCTCCTGATGCCCTCGCGCTTAGATTCCGAGCTCTCTCGCACTTTCCTTAAGGCAGAGATAGAACGATTCAAGGATTTCCTCGAATCCAATGTCGGAAAGATCACGCCCGGGAGTCTCAAGGCTTCTATCCAGCTTTTTAATCGTATCAGGGAAAAGCTCATGGAGATTTACGCTCGCAGGCCAAAATGCCACGCTCACATCTCCGGAGGTGACTTTGCCCGAATGATCCGGGCAGGCTATCTGATGGATCGCCAGAGATACGTGGAACTTTTGATCGGTTTAATGAACGCATTACCCGAAAAGACGGAGGAGAACGAAAATCTCGTGCCCATTTTTCTTGCGGGGAATATGACCCATTCCGATTCCTATTTCTCCTTGATTGAAGAGGCAGGGGCTATGGTGGTGCAGGATGATCTTTGCAGTGGAGCACGGTTTCTCCGTCTCATGGTCCCGGAAGATATTGACCCGATAGAGGGTCTCACCAATCGCTATTTTACATCCTTTTTATGTCCCACCAAACATCAAGGGGTATATGCCCATATAGAAACTCTTTTAAAAGAGGTTGAAAAATCAGGCGCGAGAGGGGTCATCTTTCTTCTTTACAAATACTGTGAAACCCATTACTTTGATTATCCTGATTTAAAAGCTGCCCTTGAATCGAAGGGGATTCCAACTTTACTCTTGGAGGTGGAAGACCCGTCCTCTTCTATCGGACAACTGAAGGTACGGATCCAAGCCTTTGTGGAGATGCTAAGTCCGATGTAGAAGGACAATGTCAAAGTCCAAATGCTAGAAGAATATCAAAGCTCAAATTTTTGAATTTTGACATTTGACGAAATCGTAAAAAGTCGTCACTCCGGTGAAAACCGGAGTCCAGGAAATTTGTAACTATTTAAAGAAACTGGATTCCGGCCTTCGCCGGAATGACGGAAATAGGACAAGAGGGACTTTTTACGAATCCATCACATTTGGATTTTGTCATTTGAAATTTGACTCCCAGTTAAAGAGAAAATTGATGGCAACGCAGCCCTCGAATAATCCCTACCGCCAAATAAAATCGACCACTGCTTATCGTCGGTTGATGACCGCCTACTACTTTATGGTGAAGCACCCCAGTTGGTTCGGGAAAAAAGTGGCCTGGATCACGAGCGGGGGGCCTGTTGAACATCTCTACGCCATGGGCGTCCTTCCATTCTATCCGGAAAATTATGGTGCGATGTGTGGGGCATTCCGGGTATCCCCATCCCTTTGCGAAGCGGCAGAGCATAAAGGTTACTCTCATGATCTTTGCTCTTATGCGCTTACGGATATTGGATCTTCCTTTACGGGTAAAGGCCCTCTCGGCAAGCTTCCCAGGCCGGACTTTTTAGTGTGTGGAAATAACATCTGTGGAACGGTCATCAAATGGTATGAGATTCAGGCCCGCGCCTTCAACGTCCCCGTCTTTTTCTTTGACACTCCCTTTATCTATGATGAGTTCCACCAACATACTAAGGATTATGTTCAAAACCAGATGAACGAATATATCTCTTTTCTCGAAAAACAGATGAAACGCCCATTTTCGGAAACACGCTTTCGGGAAGTCTGCGTTCGTTCTTTTGAAACGATTACTTTGTGGAAAGAGATTCTCGCCATGCCTCGCCACCACCCAGCCCCCTTAGCTGCCTTCGACGCCTTTATCCACATGGCTCCGATCGTCACCTTAAGAGGAACAACCTGGGCAGTCCGTTATTACAAAAAACTAAAAAGAGAACTGGAAGAAAGGGTGAAGAAGGGAGTGGGAGCTTTCGCCCGTGAAGAGATACGACTGATCTGGGATAATATTCCCATCTGGTACGATATCCGGAACTTATCCAAAATACTTTCCTCCCAGGGAGCCGTTCTGGTCGCCGATACCTATACGTCGGCGTGGGCAATGGATCAAGTTGACCTGAACCAACCTTTGATGGATGGTTTAGCCAGGGCTTACGCCACCATTCATCTCAACCGTGGTTTAGACTATAAAGTACAAAAGATGGCAAGCCTGATCGAAACGTACGGCGCCGACGGATTCATTATGCATGCCAATCGGAGCTGCAAACCGTATTCTCTGGGCCAACTGGATCTCAAGCGTGAAGTGACGAGGTTGACCGGGAAACCCGGCCTGATGATTGAAGCGGACCATACGGACTCAAGAAGCTATGCTCCCAAACAGGTAGAAAAGCAGATTGAATTGTTTCTGGAAATAGTAAGAACCAAGAAATAAGGAATTCCTGAAGATTCCGGCTCCTTTTGGTTTCCTAGAATCCTCGGATGGGTTCGTCAATTTCGCTCATCCTTTTTCATCTGCTCCTGCGCAAACTGCTTCAACGTATTCCAGGCGGGACGTGGATTCCCCTTCGCGTCTGCCAATCCCATCGAACCAACGTAGGGTTCCTTTCGGTCACGAAGGAGCAGCCAGTAGATTCTTTCGACACCCGATTGAAATGCTTGCTCATATGCCTCCTTTAGCCACAGAGCCTGTTTTTCAGGAGACCCGTTATCCATCCGCCCGCTGGCATCCGCAGCGGAGCTCACGTATCCTGTCTCCGTTATCCAGACGGGGAATCTCCCTAATTCTGATTTTTTCATCACATCCTGAATATGCTCTAAGTAGCTGCGGAAGCTAAGCCCGTTTGCGACGATCTCACTCGGGAAGTAGTAGTCGTGGATATTCACCACATCAAATTTCTTAGTCGACAGGATCGCTTTGAACCACTTGTCGTGTCGTTTCCAAGCCTCCCGACTTTCCGACTCCGACTGAAAATTACGCGTAATCCCACACCCCATTGCCGAGGGAAGCACCTTGGCTTGAGGATCTACCTTCTTAATGACATCATATCCACTTTTCAATAGCTCTAGGTACTCTTCGAGAGTCCCCTTCCAAAACGCTTCGCTGTTCACCTCACTCTCAATTTCGTAATTCACTCCTTGACCTCGACAGCGGTTGGCAAGTGTTTCTACAAAATAAACCCATTCTTTCGCATCGACGGACGGAGGATTAATTGGTGAAGTTTGAATTGAACCCTTTTTGCGCTTAGTTTTCGGGCTCTCTTTCTGTTCTCGAAAAGTTGTGTGTATCGTGAAGAGGACTTCAATCTTTTTTGCCTGGGCTGCTTTCACAAATCGATCGATGCTGCTCCAATCGTACTCCCCTGGACGCATCTTCACAAACTGCCATTGCAGGGGCACACGAATTGTACCGACGCCCAATTCCTGAATAGATTTTATATCCTCTGCAACGGTACGCAATGTCGTATTCAATCCCAAACGACTTGCTCCTTGTGCCTGTGCATTCAAAGCGACAGCGGAGAGGAAAACCATCATGCTAATGAGCGAGATGCCTACTCTTACCAAGACGACTTCACCAATTTCGTAACAGCTTCTCTCGTAAGGGGTGAATTCTTGAATTGTTTTGACCTTCATCTTTAGACGTCTTAATGGAAACTACCCTCAGGATTAGTAAACGAATTCCAAGACCTGATCTACAGGTTTTCTATCCTTCTGAGGCAATTCCTCAGGATACCCCACAGCGATCAGGCAGATGAGATCCATGTTCGATGAAACGTTGAAGATCGCTTCGATTTCTTTTTTAGCTTGAATAGGCGAGACCAGCCAAACCGCTCCGAACCCCATTTGATGAAAAGCGAGAAGCATCGTGGCCACGGCGGCAGCACCACTCTGGATCGCTGTGGGGGCCGATCTCCGAAACCCGAGGATTTCCCTCGCTTCAGGGTCGAACGATTCTCGGGCAGCCAATACCTTATCCATCGGACTTTGATAGCCACTGATAAGAACTCCTATACAAACCGGGGCATTTCTGAAAAAGGAAGCGTTCTTCCGATAACGCTCGACATCTTCCTTCCATGACATCGCCTCCGGCCAGGAGGCAATCTTATCCGCAACCGACTGGACAGCATCGGCCATTTTTTCAATGGTCTCTTTCCTCTTTACGATGACGAAACGCCATCCCTGGTAATTCCCTCCATTTGGAGCCCATGTCGCCAATTCCACCGCCTTCTTCAGGAGCTCCTCTGGCACCTCGTCTTTTTTCCACCTCCGAATCGAGCGCCTCCCCTTAATCAACTTCTCCAACTCCTGAATGTTCATCTTTTCCACCTCCTTGAACGGTTGGTAAGGTCCGCCAAATCAGGACCGATTTAAAAAGATAAGAACAAAAATGGTGTCAAAACCTTAATATGTAGCGGTGAGCAAGATCAAAATATTTTTTGGCCCTTTCCAGGGCTTCCTTTCTTTCTGCTTCCGGGATCTGGAGATCATCCAACCTGAAACTCTCCACCTTCCCGCGAACATAGGCTCGGTAACATTTGTAGAAATCCAATACCTCCATCAACCCATGGTCTCCCGACTCCCCGACAAAGGCGTGGATGAGGTGCGCACTGAGATCCTGCCTGCTGTGGTAATCAAGATCCATCGCTAAAAAAGCGATATCCGCGGCCACATCTGTATAGCGGAACCTTTCATTGAATTCAATGCAGTCGAAAATCGAGATCTCATCTTTCCAAAAGATATGTTCCAGTCGAAGGTCCCCGTGGCAGTCTCGAATTCGATCAGCGGCGATCCTTTGGTGGAAAATGTTCTCCTTTATTCTAAAAAAATCGTCCGTCCTGCTCTTCACCTTTTCATACACTTCCCTAGGAATCGTCATGCCAATATATTTTTTTGTCTGCTCGAAGTTTTCATCGGTATCCTGTTTCACGCGTTCCGGTTTAGCAAAACTTTTAATGCGATCGTTGGTCTCTGCAGCGAAATAGAATTTCACCAATTTTTCCGAGATGGCCTCAATCATCTTTGGAGTCACCTGCTTTTTCTCGAGCAGCTTGTCCATCAGAAATTCTTCAGGAATCTGCCTCATTTTAACGGCATACTCCACCAACTCCCCTTTGTCATCCAGTATAATCCGATTGCCTTCTTTTGCAATCTTCACAACACCCAGATAAATCGTGGGGGATAGCCGCCGATTTAACTTAACTTCTTGTTCACAGAAAAACTTCCTTCTTTCGAGAGTGGTGAAATCCAGGAAGCCAAAATCCACCGGTTTTTTCACCTTATAGACATAATTTCCTGTCAGGAAGAGGAGAGAGATATGGGTCTCAATAAATTTTACTGCTCGGGGATGGTCGGGATACAATTCAGGCCGCAGGAGCGCTTCCCTGAGAGAGGAGATTTGAAGTTCCTTGTCCATATCTTGATCGAGTGGTCCCGCAGTCTCATCGTCCAGTAGTCGGTGATTAAGAACTATAAGACTACTCAATGATATGACTACGGGATTAAGTCCTTTTTTCTATTTTTTTGATTTTCCAATCGGGGAGCATATCGCATTCTGTGTCGATCGTAATATAGATGATCGGAAGCGTCTTAAACCTCTTTTTTAAATCTGTCGTATCAATGGGCTGAAACAAGGCTTTGTTATTGAGGTAAGCCTCCTTGGTTAACGCATTCGACTCATAGCTCTCCTTCGTCCTTTTCAAAATTCGCTCAATGGACTTCTCCTCTGTGCAGATGCACTCGGCAATGACAAGAGTCCGGTTGGCCTTTGCAGCCAATTCAGCAGCCCTCGATCTCAAGTCTTGCGTGAAAAAAGTGGCATCTAAGATCAATCCGGCCTGCGCCATCTTTAGCGTTTCCTCCGCCCTTCTGAACATCTCTTCATAAACCTTTTTTCTCCTGTTCGGATCAGATGCCACCTTATTGTCAAAGACATCCTCACCCTTTAGAACTTCGAGCCGGATCAGATCAGATCGAAGGATCTGAAATCCTTTCGCTTTTGCAATCTCCTCCGTCACGGGACTTTTCCAACTTCCCGGCAGCCCCACCGAGATGAGGACACTCCCGTCAGGAACTTCTGACTTGACGACCTCTGAGAAACTTCTCTCCATTTTTGCAATCCTTTCCCTTATTCTGGATTGAGGTTACCAGATAATTAGGATACCATATCACATCTCCAAGGCCTTGAGAACGACATCGTGTAACATTCCGTTGCTCACCACGACCCCGTGGTTCTTCACCATTTTTATTCCACACGAAAAATCTAATGGTTTTCCCAAAACATCGGTCACCTTCCCTCCGGCTTCTTCAGCGATGATCGTTCCTGCAGCGTGGTCCCAGATGTTCTCCTGATACCCCGGCTCGGATGGAGACGGGACTCTTAAATAAAGAGTGACCTCTCCCCTTGCTAAGATTCCATATTTCGCCTGACTATCCATTTTGAGGGAAGGCTGGGTGATATGCAACCGCTCAGCAAGGTGTTGATGGGCAAGATGATTGGCATGATCGGATTCAACGCTCTCCGTGATCATTGCTTCGGAGGGATTCTTTTCTCTTGATACGGAGATGGCCCGCTGGCTCATCCCATTCCTGTCCATCTGCAGAGAACCCTTCCCCTTCAAAGCAACAAAAAGACATCCTTTCTCTCCAAGGGGTCGTCTCACATCTGCATAAAGATTGGGACAGGCCAAAATACCTAATTTCACCATGCCCTTTTCGACAAGCGCTAAGGCAATCGCGTACTGATCTCCCCTAAGAAACCCTTTTGTCCCGTCGATGGGGTCTAAAGCCCAAAACCGGTCCGTGGTAGCATTGGAACTAAAATCAATCCAAGAGCATACCTCCTCCGAAGAGGAAGTTGGAACGAAAGCGTTGACATAGTTTCTAACCTGCTCAAGGATCCTTGAACGATCCGGTCTCCTTAATTCTTCTGAATCCTCTTCAGCAACAATCGTGTCGTGAGGGAATCTTTCCCTGATCAATTTACAAATGATTGCCTGTGACCCATAATCTGCAATGGTCACAGGGCTTCGGTCACTTTTCAGGATGGATTCCCCACCCACAAGATCCATCCTTACTTTTTGGCAGAGTGACGACGCTTTCATCACCGCTTGAAGGCCGGTCACCACCTCAGGAGAATTTTGATCCATGGGAAACCCTCGTCCAAAATAATAAAAGGAGGGGTTTCAACACCTCTCCTCTTATTGACAGCGCCATTATGTGATATTTTTTCTGGTTTTACAAGTCTCCTATTCTCTCAAATTTCGGGAACGGATTTAATAAAAGTCACAACCTCATCCCATTTTACGGAGTCTTTGTCAAAAAAGTGATCGGCTCCATGCTGGATGGCAGCCTGCCGGTATTCCGGCAAATCATAAACTGTTAGAATGGCGATTTTGCTGTTTGGAAAATCCGCTTTTATCTTTTGGGTGAGTTGAAGGCCGTTTGCGTCTGGCAATCCGATATCCACGAAGATGAGTTGAGGAGGAAAAACATTTATTTTCTTCAGAGCCTCCTCTCCCGTGGATGCTTCCTCAATCTCCAGGGAAGGGAAACG